>Ga0181585_10002318_pt1 | contig 16868 bp, 18 predicted proteins | sample 071ome_29_FD_132469 | JGI IMG/M metagenome (GOLD analysis project Ga0181585, IMG submission 132469) | Coastal salt marsh microbial communities from the Groves Creek Marsh, Skidaway Island, Georgia - 071407BT metaG (megahit assembly) | ecosystem: Environmental > Aquatic > Marine > Intertidal... | reverse complement strand
CCTGAGGAAAATAATTCATCTCGGATAACTATGGTTTCTACTTTATCTTTTAAAACTTCTACAACTGCTTTTGCGATTCTTTCGGTTCCATCAATATAAACTCGTTTTATTCGCTTTAATGAAAATGGTTCTAATGATCGTTTCAATCCTTCTATCTGTGTGTTATATGCTTTCAAGCCATCTTTGGTATATGTGATACAATTAGCTGCACCCATAATATCTGCAGAGGGATCTTTAATAGAGATTTTATCTAAAATATCAACTTGCCAAGGTTTTGTTATATTGATACCATCTAATAAACCATCTTCAAACCATAACATCATTTGGTCTAATTCAGGCGAAGTTTGAATTGGCAAATTCATGAATATGCCATCTATTTTTGATACTTTGAAAAGTTCTGAGTAAATTGTTCTTAAGGCATCATTTTCGGAGATGTCACCTATGTTTGCTAAATGATATGATGAAATAGGATTGGATTTCATCAATTCTTCAATAAAGAGCATTCCTGGCAAGAAAGGTTCCCCTTCTTTTTTATCAAAACGACCATATGTCCATACATTCCCTAATTCTTTATACTTAACTCTTGTAATTTGCCCTAATTGACCCATACCAAGAACTACATAATCTAACTTATTCTTTTTCAAAATTTTTGACCATCTCCAGATTTGTTGCAAATCATTAACAGTATTAGGCGTGGCAGCAATTTTGACAATTAATTTTCTATTAATTTTTAATACTAAATCTAACAAGGGGTCTAACGCGATTTTTGCCATTCCTTCAAAATCTAAAGCAGTTATGACAGGGGTTGTTTCAGAGGGAAGTGATGAAATTAGATGCATATCTAATGGAAATTCTAAATCTAAAAATTTAGGTTTTAATTTTATTATTTTTTTAAGAAGTGATTGACGGCCTTCTATTGGAGGATCAATTTCGGTTGATTTCCATTCTGATCTCAAAGTTAAGATTATGTCGGTATCATGGTATTTCTTGATTAAATTTGATAAATGCTCAACATTAAGATTTGATATTGCATCTAATCTTATTTCAATAATTTCAGATCCTTGATTTAATGCTGCTTGTAATTGTTGATCTAACAATGAAAAAGACTCTGCGTATAGTACAGCACAAATCATTATAAATTCATATATTGGTTAGGATAATTAAAAACTGAGATAGGTGATCGGTGAAAAATATTATATTTTTTATATTAATTAAGAGTAGTTGCAATAATTAATGAGTAAATAAATGTCAATACTATTAGGAAAATAGTGATCCCTGTTAATGTATAAAATTCTTTGATTGCAGTTTGATTATCCGCTTCATTATCTTCTAATTTGGTTCTTAACACGTATATATAACCAGATAATATTAATGGAAAAATTAGTAAGGCTGCATTTGTTACATTCATTGTAATGTTAAGCAAATTAACTAAAATGAAACCAAAACCGAATAATAGAATAAGGCCGACGGATAATAAATCAAAGAATTTAATGTTGTCATCTAATTTGGTCCATTCTGATTTCAATTGATTAAAATTTTCTTTTAAACCTAATACTCTGCTCATATAACGCACTTATTATTACAGACACTTAAACATTATTAAATTAATCATATAGAATAATTAATTGAAACTGTTTGAATTATATCAAATCCTTTAATAAATATCTACATTTTAGTTAATTAGAGTAAGATGAGAATTCCCGATAAAATATTTGCTTATTGTAAAAGATGTAAAAAACATCGAGAACATAAAGTGAAACAAGAGAAAGGTGGAAGAAGAAGTGGAGGACTAAATTGGTCTCATAGAAGAGAAAAACATAGAAGAAGAGGACATGGAAATTTAGGAAGATATTCTAAAAAAGCGGTAACACAGACTAAAATGGCTTCTAAAACATCTAAAAAAGTTGATTTAAGATTAGCATGCCCAGAATGTGACACTAAAGCAGTCATGAATAGGCCAAGAGCTAAACGTGTAGAAGTATTTAGAGCATTATAAATTTTAATGAGAAGTATTACAAGCTCGATCTCCTGCATCTCCTAAACCAGGGACAATATATCCTTTATTATTAAGTTCTTTATCAATGACTCCACAATATACTTTTACTTGTGGAAATTTATTTTCAATAAGATCAACCCCATATTGAGATGCAATTGCGGATAAAAGAAAAATTTGTTTTGGCTTTGACTTAATTATGTTTTCAAGTATATACTCAATGGTACTAGCAGTGGCAAGCATTGGATCAACAATTATAGCAATTTTATTTTCTAAATTAGGGATTTTTTGATAATCCATATTGATAGAAAATTTTCTACCTTCTTCATCAATCATCGGACCTCTTGATGCACTGATCACTCCTAATGAAGCATTATCAAACTCATCAAAAATAGAGTCAACCATTGGCAATGCTGCTCTAAGGATGCTAATTATAACTACGTCATTTTTTATCCTACGTCCGGTAGTGTTAGTGATAGGAGTTGTAACTTCAACATCAATCATTTCGAAATTTTTGGATGCTTCATAAATTAAATACCTTCCAATTTTTCTTAAATGATTTCTAAATTTTATTGGGGGGGTATCTTTATTTCGAATTATAGTGATTGATGATTGTAATAATGAAGAATTGTTAAATGTAAAAGCCATTATGTTGAGTAGAGAGATACAATAATAAAATATTTAGGTCATATGGTAATAAAAAGTGGATTTAAGTTAATTATCAAAGTTATGAATACTAAAGTGGAGAAAATAATTACAAATATTAAAAATATTTTTCCCCTATTAGTTATATCAAAAATTTGATTGTTTATGAAAAGAATGATGAGGTTTGTGGATTCTTCTTGGACTATTTTTGGGTAACTAACATAGCCGATTAATACACCGAGATAACCTATGAACGAAATCCATGAGATTGAAAGTATAGTTAAATTGTTTTCAGATATTATTGTAGTAAGAATAATGAAAATATAGATAATACTAAGGAAAAGGAGAACCACTTGAATTAACATGATCCCATAGATGATAAATTTGTCTTCTTTTAAATTGACTAAATAAGATTTTAAAATATATATCCAATGATATAATAGTAAGACGGGGATTAATGATAATAAAAATTGTATTATAATGAATTTAAAATTGATGTGTTGTGAAGATATGTTTTGTATTATTAAAGAACAATATAAACCTGCAATATTAATATATATGAAAAAAAGTATGTGGGGGAAAATTATCAAATATGAGGCATTTAATTGATTTAAGGTATTTAACATATATAATGAAAATGAAATAAAAAAGAGTAAAAAATAGGGCAGTCTAAAATTTACAAATTTAAACATATATAATTTATATATTGCAAAATATCATTTGTATGTATTTATTCTAAAATATCTATTTTTAATAATTGAACAGAATAAGTTATAAAAATTAAGTAAGATATTATGTATAGTGATTTTTAGATCATTCAATAGAATTCAATTTTCAAACTATTTTTGGTTGATAAGACCACTTAATTGCACTACAGCTGCATTTGCAGTAGTGTTAGCAGTATATTTAGCATTAGGAGAGAATTTAGTAAATTTTAATTTAATGGTATTCATACCAATAGCAACTGCAGCATTTTTTGTGACTGCTCACTCAATGGTTCATAATGATCTTGTAGATTATGACTTAGATAAAATTAATGCACCACATAGGCCTTTGGCTTCGGGTAAAATATCTCTAATTAATGGGAAAATATTTTTTTTGATCTTAGGACTAGCTGCTATAACTTCAGGTGTCTTAATCGATATATCTTTAGATATATTTCCATTTTCATGCTTCTGGGCAATTTTAAACATGAGTATTTTAGATATTTACAATTATAGATTAAAAAAATCGGGATTATTTGGGAATTTTGTGATAGGTTATGTGGTCTCGGCACTATTCATTTATGCAGATATTATTGTGAATGGAGGTTTGACTATGCTTTCGATAAATATAGGAGGATATACATTTTTTGTAATTTGGGGTAGAGAAATTTTCAAAGATATTTACGATATTGAAGGAGATAAAGAGTTTAATATAAAATCAATACCAGTATTATACGGTAGAAAGGTTGGAGCAGTAGTAGGTTCTGTTTTAATTGTAATAGGGATCTTATTTAGTATCCCAATTATATTTGATGAAAATAGTAGTAATTTATTGAAATTAATATTTGGAGTTCTTCATTCAATCACGATTTATATCTGTATAAAAATTATAAAAAATAGTAATGATGATGATTTGATTAAAAGTTTTAAGAGACTATTATTGAGAATTCTACTGCTAGGAATTTTATCATATCTTCTTGTAAATAATTTATTCGAAACACTTAGTTAAATCAGTCACCTTATTCGGATCTGTTAAAAGTAATCCAAATAAACCACCTAAATTATAAAATAAAGTAAATCTTTGCCAATTATAATTACTAATTCCCTCGATTAGGGAGGGATCTGAACTTGAAAACATTTGCTCCAACATATTAATTCTCTCTGAACTTAATTTTTCAATAAATTGACCCAATTTTTCAATATTGACTTTTTTGTTCGGAACAAGGGGTTGCAAGATTGTTCCTAAAGTTTTAGTTAATTTAATCCCATCACTTGTTTGCCAAAAATCTATTTGTTCGTTGACTAAGTGAAATGCATATGCGGTTCTTGAAAATAGTTTCTCTGTAGCTGTTTTTCCCAAAATTACTCTTTGACCAGCAGTTTGAACTAGATTTGCATCTTGTAATGTTTTTAAATATCTATATAATGTTTTATCAGATTTAGGATAGTTGGCAATTTTATTATATTCTTTTTCAATCTCTTTCACAGTCATTGGACCCTTTCTAAGTGCCTTTAAAATCGGGAGGTATAAATCATCAATTATTAGTTTGGATGTTTCAGTATCATGAATTACTTGGATTAATTCAGGTTTAAATTCTATGATATCAGTAAATTTAACTGAAGTTTCTTCGTCATTCATAATATGATAAAGATATGATTTATATTAAATTTTTTTATCTTAATATTGTATTCTTGCCAAATGAGAACATAGTTTATACTTTAATAAGTTATAAAAAATAAAGAATGAATAAATTGATAATTATTTCTTAGCTGCTTTCTTTGCTGGCTTCTTTGCTGCTTTTTTTGCTGGCTTCTTTGCTGCTTTCTTTGCTGCTTTTTTAGCTGGCTTCTTTGCTGCTTTTTTTGCTGGCTTCTTTGCTGCTTTTTTAGCTGGCTTCTTTGCTGCTTTTTTAGCTGGCTTCTTAGTAGAAGGAATGTCTTTAATTTTAATTTGGGCTATAAATTCACGATCTGCTAAATATTGGATTGGTATTACCTGAGGACGGCCATTTGGCAATCGTCGAGATAAACCGATTGGAAGTGATCTACTTTTTAATTCTCTATTAGCTACATCATGTGGTCGAAAATCATTCCCTTCGACTTCAATTAATAATGGAGCTCCATGGGAGATTTGGAGTGCTCTAGCACCTACAATTCTTGCACGTTCATATCTGGTTAAAACTGGCTCACCAATAGTTATTTTATCTGTTTTATCATCCATTATTTATACCTATTAGAGCTCATGATTTAAAATATATAACTTTAGTTAAACATTCTCTGAAAATTATTGTTAAAATATAAAAAGGTCAATAATATCAATATTTGCCATTTATATTAAAAAAAAAAGTGAACTATATTATTAGATTAAATGAAATTAAATATACAATACTAAATTTAAATGAAATTAGATGGGAATAATTGGAAATTTTGTGAAATTTAAATCAAATACTTTTGGAATAAAAGAACCTGAAAATTATGGAGTGATTGTATCATCGAAGAGAGACAAGAATAAAAATCAAATATTTCAAATATTTACTACAAAAGGGGTCCAACAAATATCAAAAAAAAATTTATTGGAAAAAGATTTGGGTATAAAAATTAATATTGATAAATTTAACAAGCCCTCAAAAGAAGAGCTGAAATCAAGATTAAATGACTTTATTTTCAATTTGAAAGATAAAGAGGAAGTTTATAAGAAGAATATTCAAGAACATGGAGAATTTTCAATTCAAAAGTTATGGAAATTATTAGATGAAGAAAATGGATTGGAGAAAAGTTATAGTTTGGATAATTTGATTGAAAAATGGTATTCAATGGAGATAGATGATATTTCAAGAAAAAGAAAAGGGAAAATTAGAGAAGCGTTTCAAGAATGTCAATCATATGGGTATTCATATTTTGATAGAGATGAAAAAAATAAGCAATTTTGGACACCGATCCAATCTAAAGATGTGAAAAAAATTAAGAGAGAAATCAATGAATTAGGGAATTTGAGAAATATAATGTTTGAATTGACTGAAGTGATTGATGAAGAAACAGAAGAAATATTCATGAAAAAAATCCCTAAAGAATGGAACAATGTCAAATTAAATGATAATCAAAAATTAATTATAATTGAATTACAAAAAATAATGAAGTTTTTCATAATCCATGATACATGGTCTGTATCTGGATTAGCTAAAACACATGTATATTCATTAGATGGGTTTTCTCTTAGAAACTATGTAAGTAATCTTGCGGAGGATTGGGTTAATGAGGGGAGATCATCTAAATCAGATTATTTTTTGAAATTTCTGATAAAATCAAATTATATTAGTCAAAAAGAGGCATTAATTTTAGTTTCAAAACGTCATATCAAACTTTCAAAAAATTTTGAATGGACTATAGATGATAGAATAATCAAAATAGCAGAGAAATTTAATGAACCGAGTGAAACTCCTGAAATTTATGAGAATAGAACGGATTTAAGGAGATTAGAGACATATACCATCGATCCACCCACCGCAAAGGATTTTGATGATGCCATTTCTACTGAAAAATTGAAAGAGGGATTCATATTATGGGTTCATATTGCTGATGTTGCGCATTATGTAAAAAAAGACACCACATTAGATGCAAACGCAAGGGCAAAGGCTACTTCGGTATATTTACCAACAAAAACATTACCAATGTTACCTAATCATCTCTCGGATAATTTGTGTTCATTAAAGGAAAATGTAGATCGATTAGCTATGTCTGTTGAGATACACATAAACGACAAGGGTGACACCATATTAGATAAATGTAAAATTCATAATTCTGTAATTTTGGTGGATAAAAATCTAAATTATGATTATGTTAATCAAATGATAAATGAGAAAAATGACACATTCTATGAGCTATTTATGCTATCCAAATTAATTGAAAAAAATAGAATTGGATTAAATCTACAAACTGATGAATTAAGATTAGAAATAGGAGATGAAATGAAATTATCCAATAAAGCAGCAAGTAATTCAACAAAAATGATTGAAAATTTCATGGTTCTAGCTAATATTGTCGTTGCAGAGTTATTGATTAAAAATGATATTGAAACATTATTTAGAAACCATATAATTCCTGATGAAAATGATGTTGATAAATTAAATGCCCAACTAAAAATATTTGATTATGAATTTCAAGTAGATTATGAAAAATTAAAACTAAGGGAAGAAAAGGAGGAGCAAATGCCTTCAATTATGGATTTATTATCAAATAATAAAATGGGAACTGGAGATGGCAAGATTACATTTTCATTAGGTCAAGGAACCAATTTTGTTAATGAAATCAAGAAAAATATTACTGAGATGGAGGAAGAAACTACCTCAAAAAATGATGAATTATATGAAATTAAAGGAATTGCTCAGATGACTGATGAACAAAGATATGATGCCATGTATGAGTTTAGAAAAGGTATTGAAAATATAAGCAACATTAATGACCCATATTTTAGTAAATTGATATATATTACATATTTAAAATCATTATCAAGAGCGACTTATGATGAAAAAAACATAGGGCATTTTGGGTTGGGTGCTAAATCATATCTTCATTTTACCTCTCCAATAAGAAGATATCCAGATATTATAATTCATCGATTATGTAAAAATATGATTAATAAAGAGCAATCCGCATATAATATTGATGAATTAAGAAATATTGCTGAACATTGTACTGAACAATCTATTGCGGCTGAGAAATTAGAAAGAACTATAATTGCAGTTGGATTTAGTTTTCTATCAAGAAACACTTCATACACAATAAATAAAGATGGTATTGTAGTTTCAATATTTGGTGGTGGGGTATTTGTTTTGCTACCTAATGGTATAGAAGCTAGAATTCCATTGTCTAACTTGGTGGATAAGCCTACATTTATTGATGATTTCGAAACAATGTGCTTTGTAGGATCAAGATCGAATTTCGATATGGAACAACAAATCACACCTCACAATTGGAGAGAATTATTATCTGAGGGAGATGAACCCATAGAGGTCATCGCAAAAATAGGGGATCGAATTGCAATTGAATTTAAAAGATGGAACCACATTGAAGGAAAAGTTGAAGCAAGTCCTATAAGATTTTTAGAATTAAATAATGGTCAATATCATGAAAAATTAATTGAGTTTATTGAAAAATAATTCCTTTACTAAGTTATATTTTTTTATCATTGTTAAAATCATACAAAAAGTCGTAATCGCATGTGTATCCCCATATGGAAGTGTAGAAGACGGAGCACTTAAATCATTTGCATAATTCCAAAGATCACTATATTTTGTTTTATCTCCACTATAGATACCAATTAAATTTTTCCGTATAATTTGATATCGTGTTCTATAGGTTAATTGTGTTCGACCCATATCACATTTTATAACAAGAGGGGTTAAAAAATAAAAGGAGAGTACAACGAAACTAAAAAATGTTAATCAAGACATGTCATTTTATTGAAAAACGTAATTCACCGATTGAAGAGACACCAGATGAAATTTGATCTCCTTGTCGTAGAGTATTTTTTGGTGACATGTAAAATCCTACACCTGCAGGCGTCCCTGTCAAAATTATATCAGTTGGCTCTAAAGTGATATTTTGTGAAATATAATATATCAAATATGGTATTGAAAAAATCATATTATTAGTATTATCTAATTGCCTTTTTTCTCCATTTATAGTTAACCATATTTCATTATTTGTCGGTTTTGGAATTGTATCTGAGGGGATAATATAGGGACCAATTGGCAAAGAATTATCAAAAGCTTTACCCATAGTCCATTGTTTTTCTGACTTTTGAACATCTCTGGCGGTTAAATCATTACAGATTGTATATCCAAAAATATGGTCCCAAGCCTCATTTATACTTTTTAATTTAGAGGCTGTTTTACCAATTACTACTCCCAATTCCACTTCATAATCTAAATTATTGGTGTGAGAAGGATATGGAATTACAGACATATGACCAACCATTGAGGTGGAATATTTTGAGAAAATTATTGGTTTGGTTTCAGGTGATTTACCTTGTTCTTTTGAATGATCTGCATAATTTCTACCCACACATAAAATTTTACCAGGTCGTGCTAATGGTGGCAACCATTCAAATTCCATATCTTTTAGATTTTCGTGAGAGGTTAAAATTAATGAATTTTGTTGATATTGTTCCAAAAAATGAAGATCATCATTTACATCTTGTTTATACCAATTATTTTCATATTGAACCCCATATTCGATTTTATCATTTTTTAATATACGCCCTAATTTCACAAATAACGATAAAAATGAAAATTAAATAAGGTAAGGATTAAGATTTACAAAAATATTATGTTAAATAAAGCATTTATTGTAAATTATGAACATATCGATTTTGAGAGGAAGTAAAAATTATTATTAGAAAAAAATTATTAGTATATGTGACCAAAGTAGCATGGGCACCAACCCATTCAACTCTTTTTTTTTCAGTTCCAAAAAATTATGACAAAATAGAGGAAAAGGGATCGATTGGAGTGGGTTTTAATTATGACAAAGGGGTAAAAACAAGAATTGAGTTAAATAAGAATGGAGATAATGTTTTTTGGAATGGTGATATAATAGATGGAGTCGTTTCAAAAACGGTTTTAAATAAATTTAGAGAGTATAATAATCAAAATGACGAAGTAAAAGTAAATATCTATCATACTTCAGAAGTCCCTATTGGTTATGGACTTTCTACTTCGGGAGCAGGTGCAATAGGTACTATTATGGCTTTGGATAATTATTTTAAGACGAATATGTCTCAAGTTGAACAATTTGAAATCGCACATTTTGGAGATGTTGTGAATAAAACTGGTTTGGGTTCTGTTGTAGGACAAATCACAGGAGGTATAGAATTGAGATTGACCCAAGGTGGACCAAGGCTATGTAAGACGAGTTCAATAGAAAGTGATCACGAAATTATCTTATTTTTAATTAATCCAATTAAAACTGCAGAAATTCTAAAATCTGATGAGCAAATTGAACAGATTAATAGAAGTGGTTTTGATTTATTAAAAAAAGCATTGACAATAAAAACTTCCTATGAAGAAAAATTAATAATTATGGGAAAAGATTTTTCAGTTAGATCAGGATTATTGAGTATGAAATTAAATTTAATATTAAAGGATTTAGAGAATATTGGAGAGGTGAATTCAACAATGTCTATGATAGGTGAAACAATAGTAATATTACCAAAAAATAAAAAGAATGTAATTGATTACGCCACCTCTAATAATATACCATTTTTAGTTACTAAAATCACTAATAGATTGCCGCACTTGATGGATATAGTCTAACAATTTATAATTTAATAAATATAATTTATATCGTGGAAAATGATTTACCTATAGATCACCCGCGATATGAGTCTTTGAAACATCGACATTTAATTGTGGATGGTATGAAGAAAAATATTGTCGCTAATGCAGGTATGATAGCACATGGAAGGGGAGAGACATTTGATTATTTATTGGGAGAAAAAACACATGAATTTTCGATTAATGCATGTAAAGCTGCTGCCGCATACTTATATTTAGCGAAAAATCCGATTTTTTCTATAAATGGAAATGTTACAATGTTATCTGGAAAAGATATCGTTCAATTGTGTAGAGAGAAAAAAATCCCTATTGAAATCAATATATTTTATAGAAGTAAAAAAAGAATAGAGGCCATAAAGTCGCATTTAACGAATTTTAACCCATTTGTGTTATTTGGATATGATGAAAATCATTTAGTAGAAATTGAGAATCTAAAATCCGACAGAAGAATTGTGGATAAAAGAGGTATAGCAGTAGCAGATGTAGTTTTTGTACCTTTAGAGGATGGAGATAGAGCTGAAATTTTAAAAGAAAATGGTAAAACAATAATTACGGTAGATCTTAACCCATTATCGAGAACTGCAAAAATGTCTGATGTTACTATAATTGATAATATAGTAAGGGTAGTTCCTTTAATCTCAAAATATATTAGTGAGATGAATGATAGAATAGCAACTGAGATTATTCGTGAATATAATAACAATGAAATAATACAAAAAGCCTTGAATGAAATTTCAAAAGGATTTTTGAATAAATTTAGTCATTGATAAGCCAATTTGGATGTGTTTTAAATTTTAATTCGAGAATGATATTTTCCCTTAATGTCTCTCGTATTTCATTTTCTATTTCAGATATATTTTTTCTTATGTTAGCTTCAACATCTAATAAAGACCGGTATTCCCTAGAATAAATTCTTTCGGTATCCCTATTTATTGCAATTATATTTTGATTAATTGTAGTTATTTTATTTTCTAATTCCAATGTATATAATTCAGTTTCTAATTCGTTTTTCGAGTTCATTATTTCTTTTGCATTTTTATAATAATCATTAAGTTTATGGTCTAACAGTTCATTAATTTCTGCAGAAACAATATTTCGTTTGTCTCTTGAGAGATTAAAAGATGGATCATCAATAACTTTTGATATATCAGATAGTAAATTATTAAGAGAGGATAGGTTTAATTGAAGTCCTATTGTTGAACCTACATCAGTTATGAGATCAGAAATAAGTTTTTTATCGGTATTTAACTTATTTTTTATTACGAATTTTTGATATTTTCTTAACACTTTTCTGATGTTAGAAAATTTATGATCTAATTCTCTTTGCATATTTTGATAGTCGATTAATATTTTATCATAATTAAGTTTAGTAGGATGATTAACTAGTTGAACAAGTTCTTCATTCAAATTTTTTAATTCTAATTGTTTTAAATTTACCTCTTCTTTGTGTTGATTTAAATCATGAAAAATTTGTTCGTATTTTGGAAATAATTCTATTGTTTCTTGTATATTTATTGAGATAGTTTCTACTTTAGCAGAGGGGGCATAATCATTTTTCACAAAATTTTCTATGGATAATAAATCTTTGAGAAATCTTTTGTATGATTTATCTAGAGATTTAACTCGTTTACCGTATTTTCTATCTTTTAATAATTTAATATATTTTATTAATATTTTATCCAACTCAATCAGAGAAGATCGTATATTATCTAAGTATTGGTTAATATTTTTTAAATTTATAATAGAAGGGATTTCTGTTTTAGTCACCATATCTTGAATACTTTCGTAAATGTTTTGACTGTATTTATCCATAACATTTGAGTCTTCAGATATATTTTCCTTAAATGCAATACTAACTTCATTTATAGCATTTAGTCGATTTTCTAAGTTTTTGATTTTTTTCTCAGTATTGTTTCTTAACTTACTCATTTCATTATTAGCTATTATTTCGATTCTATCTTGATATTTGGATAATAATGTTAAAAGATTATCAATATTATCCATATGTACCAAGTTAAATTATTAAAATTATCTTAAATTGTTTTGGGTACCTATTCATATTAAAAAATATCAATGGCCATAATTTCTATTTCTTGCTTGAAATGCTCTAATAGCACGTAGTAAATCTACTTTACGAAAATTAGGCCAGAGAACATCAGTAAAATAAAGTTCACTATATGTTGATTGCCATGTCATAAAACCTGATAAACGTACTGAACCTGATGTGCGTATAATTAAATCTGGATCTGGTAGACCATTAGTGTAAAGATGTTCATGAATTAGATTTTCATCAATATCATTCACATCAATGTTACCACTTTGTATTTTTTTAGCGATATTTCGTATTGCAGAGGTTAGTTCTTGTCTTCCTCCATATCCTAAACAAATATTCAATATATGATTCGAATGATTTTTAGTACTCTCTTCTGTAATTTTAATTTGATTTTGGAGTGATTCATCCAAGCGTTTGATTTCTCCTGAATATCTAATTTGTACTTTTCGATCCTTAATTTTTTTATCATCCCTAATTTCAATTGTTTTTTCTTCTGCTTTTTTCATAATTGTTTGAATTTGTTGTTCATCTCGATTAAAATTCTCAGTGCTAAAAACCCAAACACTAACAATTTTCACTCCTAAATCCCATAACCATTCTAAAACTTGTTCTAACTTATTACTTCCCGCTTCATATGCCAAGTCAAGAGATAGGCCTATTGATTTGGCATATCTTCGATTTCCATCTAATATGATGCCAATATGGTTAGGTAGATTTTTATTTGTTTTATGGTTAATTTGTTTTTGTAGACTATATTCATATAAATGATAAATAGGGTTAAGTAAAATACGTTTGAGTTTCATATCTGTAATTATTGATGAATTAATAGACATTTAAATAATTAGAAACTACTATCTAATTTAATTAAATAATATGATAGGACTATCTTTGTGATTTGATTTATGGAAAAATATCTTCTGAACCCCAACTTCTTTGAAGTGTACCAAAGGCATATTCCAAATTATCATTTTTTTCTGCAGAAATTGCAGGAAATTTACCTAATTCTTCTCTAAATATTACCATATCTGCAATCCTACGAGATAATTCTGCGTTCAATATTGCTTTTTCATCTAATAGATCTTGATATAGAAAATCAGGATTTTCAGACCATTCATGAATGCGATCTAATCTTTCAGGTGGTAAAATATCAGATTTTGAGATAATATAATTCATTGAAGTATTTAGTCTATATGTGATTGAAACTCCAAATAATAAAACTGAAATAAAGCTTGATGCGGTGTAGCACAGCGTAGGATCTAATAAGAATAAACCTGAAATTTGATTATTTCTTGCCAATTCATTTATAATTACAGAACCACTACTTCTGAAAGCAACTGTTTCGATTTGACCAGGAAAATCAATTATCATATATTCTGCGCCAAAATTTTTTACTTCATCCATAATTTCGTCCATTGCTATTGCAACTTGATCCATGGCAACTATCAAACCTCCATTAGGACCTAATTCATATTTATCAATAATTTTCTCATAATTAACAAATTGTCTAACGTCTATGTCAGGCGCATATGGCAATCTAACAACACCAGGATCTAAATTCAAAGAAATAACATCATAACCGACTTGATTTATCCAATTATATAATGCCATAGTCATATGTGACTTTCCCGATCCCGCAGGACCTAATACATATCCAATATTCATATTGTTTGTTCTACATCAAAGTTGAAAATATTTGTTATAAGGAATTAGCTTCATTGAAAACACTACTAAACTATAATATCATTATTTCATATATGCGTACTGTGGAAATTGTTTGTTTAGGTAATGAATTATTAATTGGGAAAACAGTTAATACAAATAGTAATGAGATTAGCAAATTTTTCACTATAAATGGATTTGATGTCATACGAGTCACTACTATTAAAGATCAAAAAAATGTAGGTGTGAATTTATTAAGAGAAATTTATGAAAGGAGACCAGATATAGTCTGCATAACAGGAGGATTGGGACCAACTTATGATGACATACAATTGGAAATAGTATCAAAAAGTATCGACAAAAGGTTGATTATAAATGATAATGCATTGAGGATGATACAACAAAAATATAATTTTATGAATGAGTCAAGAGAGAAAATGGCATATTTACCTGAGGGAAGTACTGCTTTGAAGAACGACATTGGTACTGCACCTGGAGTCTATACGGTCTTTAATGACATAGATATAATATCATTACCCGGAGTACCAAAGGAAATGAGATATATATTGAAAAGTGAAGTTTTAAAAATATTGAATGATAAATATCCGGCTCGAGATGTGTTAACTGAGATGGGGATTGATATTAAAGGTGTAAGGGAGTCCGATATAGCGGAGCTGACAATTAGAATGAAGAACAAGTATCCTAAATTTTATTTCAAGTCTCACCCAAGAGTTAGTGATGGTGAAACTGTTCTATCATTACATGTTTACGGAGTGACAAAACATGAAAATGATGTAGTATTAGTGATTAATGATTGGTTGGAAATAATTAATAATGAATTTGAGATTACTGAACTTACAAAAATTAAGAAAATGTTAAAATGATTAGAGTTTTATCCAATTCTAAATATATCAATAAATTTTAGTTAAGATATGATTTCAATTCTTCAAAAGTCTTTATTAAAAAAAGTATATGCACATTGGGTCATTAATGATATTGGTGTTAAAATTGAAGAATTGGAAACTATACTCGATGATGACACTTTGAAAAGGGAGTTACAAAAAGCATCTGAGGAAAATTTAGTGAAAATTAAAAATGATAGATTTTATATCATGGAAAAAGGAAGAGAGAAATTTAAAGTTGTCCTCACTGGAGGAGCATATGACCTTATTCATAGAGGTCATTTAGAAACTTTAGAAGCGGCTTCTGAACTTGGTGATTTTTTAATTGTTGTAGTTGCAACAGATATTACTGTTGGAAAAAGAAAAAGAAAAGCAATACATTCAGAAAAAGATAGAAAACGAATATTAAATGAACTGAAAATTGTTGATGCTGCAATAATTGGAGATGAAATTGATCATATGAAAGTTGTAAGAAGATTGAAACCAGATATCGTAGCATTGGGAGCTGATCAAGACCATGTTAAGGATAAAATAAAAATGCAAATGAAGGAACAAGGTTTATCGAAAACAATTATCAAAAGGTTATCTGTTGACTATGAAGGTTTGGCTACTACAAAAGTTATTGATGAAATATTAGCTAGAGACTGGAAATAGATACTTTATAATTCAAATTCAATTATTTCTCCATTTTTGATATTTAATGTATCTCTAAAATTAATGTCTGATACTATTTCAAGTATATTTAGATTATGTGTAGATTTTAGAGGTCTTACTGCAAGTCCGATACTTTTTGAATTTTGATAATTTATTTTTATTTTTATAATTTTGATACCACCGTAAGTTTTACCATTATAAGTCATCGATGGATAAGTTAAGCTCGTTTCAAATTTTTGATCCAATATTTCAATATATTCAGATTGCAATTCTAAATTAAGAGTGCCATGATAAATCTTATTTTCAAAATACTTTGCAAATATTGCTTCATAGATTGGTAAAGAGACAAATGTTGCACCGGTTCCTTTGCCAGATACTAATTTCCCTTTAAGACTCAGATTCATGTTTAATTATTTATTCTTATCTTTATTGCCTTATGAGGATTTGTTTATTATCGTGTTTGCAAAATCACTTTGTGATTTTTCAGTAAGTGCACGTGAGATATCCATTTTTCGCCTAAAATTTGGAATTAAATTTTTCGAAAAATCCAAACCAGCTAATAATTCTTGGAAGAACAATATATTGTGTAAAATCTCTTTTGCATTTTTCATATTTTTTTCAATTAAATTATGTAACATAATTCGTCTTAATTCACCTATAATATCTCCCACTGCACTCATCCAAAGCCATGAAGGAACACCTAACTCTGAAGGAGATGGTAAGTTTTTATGGTTAATAATTGCATGTAAGAATTCAAATTCGCAATATTCTTCGATGCCAGATATTGTTAAACTCCAAATATGATTATTATTTGAGTCTGATATTAGTTTAGTAATTTGTGATTTCATATCTCTGGCATTTTGTAAGATATCAATATATTCCTGGTACTTGGTTAATTTGGCAATTCCTTTACCTGAGAGTCTG
>Ga0181585_10002307_pt1 | contig 16906 bp, 16 predicted proteins | sample 071ome_29_FD_132469 | JGI IMG/M metagenome (GOLD analysis project Ga0181585, IMG submission 132469) | Coastal salt marsh microbial communities from the Groves Creek Marsh, Skidaway Island, Georgia - 071407BT metaG (megahit assembly) | ecosystem: Environmental > Aquatic > Marine > Intertidal... | reverse complement strand
TGAAATCGACAAAGACCCAGCCATTGAAGATCGGGTTCATCTGGTAAGTACCCGTCAGGAAGACATCGCCCAGGCCTTGTTCGTCGATCAGGGAATTTGCACCCTCCCTGCCCCTGCCGATATTGCCGGTTTCCAGGAAAACGTCGCCGGGACCGGACAGGCTAAGGTAGGGAACCGTCACCGAAAGAACCCATGGAAATCGCGCGATTTCGTAACTGAACGGGTAATAGTCGATATCGGTGTCCTTGTCGGCCCCGTAGTCCCCGCTGCTGAAATAGGTGCCCAGTGTGAATTTGTGCGTGGTAGCCGGGGAAGGTTCCTGGGCATCACTGGCAAGTGGCAGAAAAACAAACGAACAGGTAATGGGGAATGCGAGGGTTTTGAATACGCGGATGCGTGCGGCTGGGTATTTCATGGTGCGATTCTACAGGCCTTTTGAATAGGCCGTACCCTCTACAGGTGCTCTAATCGGGTAATTGCTAACGTACAGAAGCTACTAAGTTTGTTAACGGGCAGGCCTAATTGCCATTACCCGACTATACAGCGTGCACCTATAGAGTAAAGGTACGAACCATTGTCAGAATCAGATACTGCTTAATAATCATCACCTCCGGAGCGGTTCTAGGTTTAACACACAACAAGTTTAAGAGGGAAATTTTCCCACGTCAACTGGAAGGCCGCATAATTCGTGGATTTCTTACATAAAATTGACGCAAATAGGGTGATATACGTTATTGAATTTATAAGTATTGACAGAATTGCGTGATCCAGTTCACCCCCAAGGAAAGCCGAGTGATAACCCCATGAGCAGAAATTCGCGCCCCCGACTGAACCGCATGGCCCTGTCGACATTGTTTTCAACTGTCCTGCTTTGCCATGGCGCCTTTGCCCAGGAAGACAGCCCTGTCGTGGGACAGATGAACATGCTGATCTCCCAGGGGCAGTTCCAGCAGGCTTATGCGCTGGGACAGCAGAACCTGTTCGACCTCGAAGGAGAAGCAGAATTCGATTTTCTTTTCGGCCTGGCTGCACTGGAGACCGGTAAACCGGATGAAGCCGTGTTTGCCTTCGAGCGTATAGCCTACGTCTATCCTGACCAGCAGCGCATCAAACTGGAACTGGCCAGAGCCTATTTCATGAGCAACAACCTGACGGCTTCCGAGCAGCTCTTCAATGAAGTGCTGGCCACGAATCCCGGCCCCAATGTCAGCGCCAATATCGAAGCCTTCCTGGACCTTATCGAACAACGCCAGCAGGCTGTTTCAAGCTCATTCACGTGGTATGTGAACTCGAATATCGGCTCGGATTCCAATATCAACAGTGCCACGGAACTCGGTGTTATCGACACCCCCATTGGTGATGTGGAACTCGGCCCGAACGGACAAAGCATTGACGACGACTTCATGGACATCGGTACGGGCTTTACCTACAACTATCCGTTCGATAAAAACCATGCAGCCTTCGCTCGCATGAATTACAACCAGCACAACAATTTTTCCACCAGTGCGTTCGACCTGGATTTGCTCGCCGGCGAAGCCGGGTATGTAGTGACCCAGGAAAATGTGCGCATGTCACTGAGCGGCCGCATGCAGCGCGTTGACCTGGATGGTGATTAGTTCCAGACCAGTTCCAGTATCCTGGGCGGCTGGCAGCGCAATGCCGGGGAAGGCTGGACGCAGGGATTCACTGCGGCATACACAGCTGTCCGTTACGATGACGCCCTGAATCCGGACAACAAACTGAGGAACGTGAACCAGGTACTTATCGCCGGCAACCTGGGCAAAGCATCCGGGCGATTCCTGCATAATGTCAGCTTCTACTATGGTGACGAGGACGCGCAGCGCAGCGCCGGCAAGAACAACGCCCAGCAGTTTTACGGGATCGCCTTTTCCGAACAGTTCCAGTTCAAACCGGGCCACATCCCCTATTTCCGTATTTCCTTCCACAAGAGTGAAAACAAGGACACGGCACCGGTATTCAATGTCGACCGTGAAGACGACACGTTCTCAACGTCGCTTGGCTGGATCTGGCAATTCGCTCGCAATATCAATATCACCACCGATGTCACGTACATCGACAACGACAGCAACATCGATCTTTACGCCTACGACAGGGTGAAATATCAGACCGGTCTCCGGTACCAGTTCTGAGAACAACCCGGCAAGGCATGCCGGGTACAAGCTCTGCTTAGTCTTCAGGGAAGATGTTTCAGGCTACTAGCGCCGGCATGCTGGGCGCTCAGTCTTTCTTGACGAACTTCAACGCCGCAGAGTTGATGCAGTAACGAAGACCGGTTGGCTCGGGGCCGTCGTTGAACACATGGCCCAGGTGGGATTCACACTTGCTGCATGCCACTTCCGTTCTTTTCATACCCAGGCTGTTATCCTGTATTTCCGTGATGCCTTCCTCGTTGGCAGGCATGTAAAAGCTCGGCCAGCCCGAGCCGGAATCGTATTTTGTTTCGGAGGTAAACAGGGGTTCACCGCAGGCACGGCAAGCATAGGTACCCTTCTCGTCCGTTACCTGCCAGTATTCGCCGGTAAACGCACATTCGGTGCCTTTTTCGCGACAGATGTGATACTCCTCATCCGTCAGGATTTCCTTCCACTCGTCTTCGCTCTTGTTGATCTTTGACATAACTGTATTTCCGGGAACTGATTCAGTAAAATGCGCTGCCCTGCTTGAACGGGTGCACTATATCATATCCCGCCGGAAAATCGTCCGGCCTGATGCCGGAAAGCCGATCATGAAATCCATTTACCAGAGCGAAAAGCTGCGTCACGTCTGCTATGAAATCCGCGGGCCTGCCCTCCAGGAAGCCCGGCGCATGGAAGAGGAAGGGCATCGGATAACCAAGCTCAATATCGGCAACCCGGGAGCTTTCGGCTTCGAGGCGCCTGACGAGATCCTGCGCGATGTCATCCTGAACCTGCCAGAATCGCAGGCCTATTCCGACTCCAAGGGCCTGTTCTCCGCGCGCAAGGCGGTCATGCATGAGACCCAGCGCCTCCAGATTAGCGGCGTCGACATCGAGGATATCTACCTGGGCAATGGTGTCAGCGAACTGATCGTCATGGCCATGCAGGCGTTGCTGAATGACGGTGATGAAATCCTTATCCCCGCACCGGATTATCCCCTGTGGACTGCCGCGGTCACGCTCAGTGGCGGCAAAGCCGTGCACTATATCTGCGATGAAGCCGCCGACTGGTACCCCGACCTGGAAGACATGCGCAGCAAGATCACGAGCCGCACCAAGGGCATCGTGGTCATCAACCCAAACAATCCCACGGGTGCGGTCTATTCCCGCGAGCTGCTGGAAGGCATCGTCAAACTGGCAAGGGAAAACGACCTGATCCTGTTCGCCGATGAAATTTACGACAAGATTCTTTATGACGGCGCCAAACACATCCCGCTCGCGTCCTTGTCCGATGACATCCTGACCGTGACCTTCAACGGCCTGTCGAAATCCTATCGCCTGGCGGGATTCCGCTCCGGCTGGTTGTTTCTCAGTGGCGCCAAGGATCGCGCCAGCGACTACATCGAAGGCCTGGAAATCCTGTCAAACATGCGCCTGTGTTCTAACGTCCCCGCGCAGCAGGCTATCCAGACCGCGCTCGGCGGTTACCAGAGCATCAACGAACTCATCATTCCCGGTGGTCGCCTCTGTGACCAGCGTGATGCCGCCTGGAAAATGCTCAACGAGATTCCCGGCGTAAGCTGCGTCCTGCCAAAAGGTGCAATCTATCTCTTCCCCAGGCTGGACCCCAAGAAATGCAACATCCTCGACGACGAGCAGTTCATTCTCGACTTCCTCTTGCAGGAACATGTCCTGATGGTCCAGGGCAGCGGCTTCAATATTCCTGACAAGAATCATTTTCGCATCGTCTTCCTGCCGCATGAGGACGTAATACAGGATGCCATGGTGAAGCTGGGCTCCTTCCTGGACGGCTACAGCCAGTAATTCAGGCGGCAACGAATCCCAGTGCAGCCAGGTCAGCAGCCAGGGCCCCGCCGACCTGGTCTGCGTTGAATGCAAACTCGCTGAACTCCTTTCGAAAGGCATAATTGTTGCGCCGAAATTCGAAGTTCCGGCTCAGTTCCGGGTCGTGGTGATCAAGCTGGTCACCCGATATCGGGTAAGCCTGGAGTATTGCCCAGTCGAGCTTGCGCAGATCGCTGTCAGACTCCTGGAACAACAGCATGTCCGCGGGACCGGTTCCAGGCAGATCCACGATCGGCAACTCGAAAAATTCACAGAAGCTCCTGAGCACTGCTGCAGTACCATTGCTCTTTCCCTTGCGGCTGTACCCTGCGATGTGCGGTGTGGCTATCACGGCCTGGCTCAGTAGCACCGGGTCGATGGCAGGTTCGTTTTCCCAGGTGTCCAGGACAACATTCAGGCCTGGAGGCATTTTCAGACGGACCGATAATGCTGCATTATCGATGACCTCCCCCCTGGCGGCATTGATCAGGATGGCATCGGCCTTCAGCAATCCAATCCTGTCGGCGTCGAGCATATGAAACGTCGAATGCGCACCTTTGCGCGTCAGGGGCACATGCAAGGATACGATGTCCCTGGAGAGAACCTGCTCAAGCGACCCGAAATAACGGGCCAGAGGATGCGCTGTATCGAGCAAGGGATCGTAAATTGTCACAGGCATGCCAAGGCGCACGAACAACGACGCCAGCCGGCCGCCGACATTACCTGCACCGATAATGCCAACACCAAGATGCCGCCAGTGGCTGCGTCCCTTTTCCGACAGCAGGGCCAGTGCCGCCAACACGTAATTCACCACCGCATCGGCATTACAGCCCGGTGCATGGCAGAAGCGGACACCAGCAGCTTCCAGCGCATCGATGTCGACATGGTCAGTACCGCTGGTGGCGCTGCCGACGAAACGCAGGGAAGAAACTTCGAGAAGTGCCGCATCGACGCGTGTAACCGTCCTGACCAGCAAGGCGTCCGCGTCCCGGAGATCTTCTGGTCGGATCTCCCTTCCGGGTATCAGGGCGAGTTCACCAAAACGGGTGAATGCCTCTTCAACTCCAGGAATATCCTTGTCGGCGACGATTTTCATGGTCCTGAGGTATGCCGTATTGGATCCGGCTCAGTTTTCGGTGGACTTGCGAATGCAATAGCTGAACGTTTTGTCATCCTCGGACGAACTGATCAGTTCATGGCCCAGGAAGTAGCAGAATTTCGGCACATCGCGCGTGGTCGATGGATCCGTAGCTATCAGGACAAGCACTTCGCCGCCGGCGATCTCGCGAATTTTTTTATGCAGGAGCATGACCGGTTCAGGGCAAAACAGGCCGCGGGCATCCAGCAGGTGTTCGGTATTGTTGTCCTTGTCGGTATCCATGTCATTGACCGCCGGTTATAACCAGTCCGGTTTACAGGTTGATGACATTGATCCGGTCTCCGGCTGAAGCGGCTTGCTCACGCTGCTCCTCAAGAGAGTGAAAATCGTACAGGTCGGTGTCCAGCAAGTGTGAGGGGGCCACATTGGTAATGCTTTTGAACAGGACGTCCAGTCGTCCGGGGTATTGTCTCCCCCAGTCGTTTAGCATTTTCTTTATTTCCTGCCGCTGCATGTTTTCCTGGGTGCCGCACAGGTTGCAGGGAATGATCGGGAACTGCTTGAGTTCGGCGAACCTGGCGATCTCCTCCTCCTTGCAGTACGCCAGAGGGCGGATCACGATGTGTTTCCTGTCATCACTCAGTAATTTAGGCGGCATGGTCTTCATTTTTCCGCCGAAAAACATGTTGAGAAACAGGGTTTCCATAATATCGTTGCGATGATGCCCGAGGGCGATCTTGGTCGCGCCGATCTTTTCGGCAAAAGCATACAGGTTGCCGCGACGCAGCCTGGAGCAAAGTCCGCAGTAGGTTTTGCCGGGCTCGGTCTTTTCCAGCACAATGGAATACGTGTCTTTCTCCAGGATATGGAAATCGACACCTATCGAGGACAGGTATTCGGGCAGCACGTGCTCCGGGAACCCGGGCTGTTTCTGGTCGAGGTTGACCGCCACCAGTTCAAAGCGTATCGGCGCATGCTTTTGCATGTTGCGCAGGATGTCCAGCATGACATACGAGTCCTTGCCCCCGGAAAGGCACGCCATGACCAGATCGCCGTCACTGATCATGTTATAGTCGGCAATGGCTCGCCCTGTCTCCCGCCGCAGGTTCTTCTGCAGGCGGCTCAAGTTAAAGGCTTTTTTACGTATATCGGTCATTGGGTGTTGTGGTCTGGCGAAAAGGTCGACAGTATAATTCCTGCCATGTGTAATTGCCATTGAGGCCCTGCATGCCTGTCCCTGTCACTGTTTCTGCCTCCTTTCGCGTCCTGCTGGGTATCCTTTCCCTGTGTTGCTTCAATGCCGCAGGTGCCCAGTATGAAAACCAGGCTGTCATCCTCCAGTATCACCATGTCAGCACTTCCACACCGCCGGTGACCAGCCTGAGCCCCGCGGCATTTGAAACCCACATGCGTTACCTGGCAGACAACGGTTTTACCGTCCTGCCGCTGGAGCAGGTGGTTTCCGCACTGATAGAGGGTTCACCACTACCGGATCGAAGCGCTGTCATCACTTTCGATGACGGCTATACCTCCGTCTTTGAGGTCGCCTTGCCGGTTTTGCGCGAATATGGCTGGCCTTTTACCGTCTTTGTGACAGCCGGACTTGTCGGCAGCAATGATCGCCTCTATTCGACCTGGGACCAGATCAGGGCGATGGGTGAAGCAGGAGGAACAATCGCCAACCATACCGTCAGCCACCCCTACCTGCTGGAACGCTCACCAGGTTCCTCGGAAAGCGAATGGCTCGATGTTGTACGGCGGGAAATTCTCGATGCTGAAAGCATGATCGCAGAAGAGACCGGCCAGAATCATCGCCTGCTGGCTTACCCGTATGGCGAATACAATCCGCAAATACAGGCTTTGGTTCGGGAACTTGGTTTCACCGGCATTGCCCAGCATTCCGGGCCAGTCAATGGCAGTTCAGATTTCACCGCCCTGCCGCGCTTCCCTTTTTCCGGTATCTACGCGTCCATGAATACCTACCCGACCAAAGTGCAAAGCCTGGCTTTCACCCTGGATGCCATTCAGCCCGACAGCCCCGTCACCAGTTCATCGATGCCAGGAGCAACCCTGGATTTCAGCAACAGCCAGGAAGGCATCGACCAACTCGCATGCTTCAACAACAACGAACCCATCAGCGTTGTCACCGAGAACCGGCCTGAGAAAGTATTCAGAATAAGCACACATGTCGACAATCGCAGCCGCCGGTTTCGCTACAACTGCACCGCGCCCGGAAAGAACGGACGTTACTACTGGTATTCGATACCGTGGGTCAATCCCGCGATCGCGGAATGATCAGAGGGCGTGATTATCCCGGGCAAGCAGGTTGTTCGAGTAAATCATGTTTTGCACTTCCTCGATGTAGTCGAGTCCGCGTGATGAGTAGCTTTCTAGTCCGTCCGCCAGGGAAACGCCATCCAGCGGGCGATTCTGCTGCCGCAACTGCTGCCTGATCCGGCGCAACATCTGGTAACTCGGGAAGGTATTGAGATTATGGATATAGGCCTGTACCGAGTCCCTGACACTGTCGAAACTTTTGACCTCGTGGATGGCACCCTGCCGGCGCCGGTTCGGCACAATACCGCAGCCATCGGAGTAGCACCACTGGCCGAAGAAATTGTTGCCGTCCTGTGCAAAGCGGGACGTGCCCCAGGCCGATTCATTGGCGGCCTGCGCCAGAGCCAGTGAGGCGGGAATCTTGTCCACCCGTCTCAGCAGGACATTGAGAAACTCCATGCTGACTAAATCGTCAGCTTCCATCTCGTATTGCTCCGCCATGGTGGACAGGTAGCGCAAGTCACTGGCCGTGACCGCCTCACCGGCGACCACCCTGTCCCGTATTTCCTGGATTCGGCTGCGTTGCTGCATGATCTGGGCGTTGACCTCGTCGATATAGGGTTCAACGAAATCAAAAAACTCCTGCTTCTTCATATCTACATCCAGGATGCTGCCAAAGTCAGGCATGATCACCGGCTCGGGGACGATCTCAATAGGCGGTTCAATGGGGGGTTCGATAACGGCCTTTCTGGTCAGAAACAGCGCAGGCAGAAAAACGAGCAGCAGGATTAAGCAGTAAGTGATGGGGGGATTGGCTGATTTCCAGTCTGTCTTCATAGATTAGATGCTCGGGGCCACCGCCGAAAATTCTAACACAGGAATTTGACCCGTATCAGCAACTATTCATTTCCGGTAATCCGCACACGACCGCTCATAATATTCTTATCTATTTGTTTTTAATGGTTTTTTTCGGCGCATTGCGGCGATGAAGGTACTGCCTGAGCCCGTTCCCACTCCTCCGGGGAATACAGGTGCAGGGCCAATGCATGTACGGGCCCCGCAAGCTCATCCGCCACAACACGATAAACGAGCTGGTGCCGCTTTACCGCATTCAAGCCTTCGAAGCGGGATGAGGCCAGCACCAGTTTGAAATGGGTATCGGTAGCCGGTCCGGCATGCATATGGCTCTCGTTGATGAGTTCAAGGTATACGGGCTGGAATGCCTCTGCCACTTTGCTTTCGATGTCACTCGCGACGCTCACGACGACTCCATACTCCTTTTCTGCGACAATGACGCCCTGTTGCTACAGGGAGTCAGCATGGTTATTGGCTGGTATCCGGGCCACATGAACAAGGCCCGGAAAGAGATTATACACGCACTGAAGAAAGTCCACGCCGTCCTGGAAGTGGTCGACGCGCGCCTGCCCTATTCCAGTGAAAATCCACTGCTGCATGAACTGGCAGGCGACAAGCCAGGCCTGAAACTCCTGAATAAATCCGACCTGGCCGACCCCGAATTAAACCAGGTTTGGCTGAAGTTTTATGCCGAGCAGGGCATACCCGCCATGACGGTTTGCGGCAAGAACCCCGGCAACCTGCGGCAGCAGGTCATTCGCCATTTCTCGACGCTGCAGGCCAGTACACGGCCGCCGTTTCGCATCATGGTCGTTGGCATCCCCAACGCTGGAAAATCGACGCTAATCAATGTCCTGGCCGGCAGGAAAATTGCCAAGACAGGCAATGAGCCGGCTGTCACCAAGGGCCAGCAGCAGATCATGCTGGACGACAATATCGCCATTCTCGATACCCCAGGCATTCTCTGGCCGAAAATCGAAGACCAGGATTCTGCCTATCGCCTGGCGGTAACCGGTGCTATCAAGAATACGGCAATCGAATTCGAGGATATCGCCCTTTTTGCCATTGCCTTCCTCAAAAAACGCTATCCTGATGCCCTGCTCACCCGCTACCAGTTGGCATCCGTGGATGAAGAACCCGTGCAACTCCTGGAAGAGATCGGCAGACGGCGCGGCTGCCTCGTCAGGGGCGGGGTGGATTACACCAAGACCGGGGAAGTCCTGTTGAGCGACCTGCGTTCCGGCAAACTCGGTCTGCTCACCCTGGAAACACCGGAAGATATTCCCGAACCTGAACCGCCTGCTGCGGACGGCGAAATCACAGGCTGAACGCCGCCCTTCCGAGCACCAGCAAAGCAGACACGGCACACAGCCCAAGCAGGAAGGGGCGTGCGCTATGCTGGTCGATCAGGCGTTGTAACGGGCCGGAACATCCCTTCCCGATGAGCACTCCCACGAACAGCATCAGGCTGTACAGCAGATCCTGCAAGTGGAAGCGGCCGACCAGCGACAACGCTACCAGGGAAACGGCGCTGCCCATGGCGAACAGTACCGAGAGGTTGGCACGCAATTCCGCTCCCCTGGCATTCTGGTACACAAGGGCCTGCGGGGGGCCGCCGATCGACGAAATGGTGCTCATGAAACCCGCGGCAATGGTGGCGAAAAAGATATTGCGCGGGGTCACCTGTATGTTGGCATGGATGAGACTCATCACCACGGCCATCAGCACCAGAATGCCAAAGACCAGGTCGAACGCCACTGCCGACACCGTGCCAATGAGAAAGGCCGCCGGGATGGTGCCGATCACCCTGCCCGCGATGGCTGCCTTGAAATGGCTCATGTTAATGGCGTGCCTGTCGGCATAGGCCATCCAGATCACCAGCAACAGCGCTGCGGCGATCAGGGGCCCTGGCACGAGATTGCGGTTGATCAGCAGCAGGATCGGGGCGGCTACCATCGCCAGGCCGAAACCAATGGCGGACTGTATGGCCGTGCCCACGGCAACCACTGCCACTGCCAGGAAGAAGTCCAGCAGGGAAATATCGAGGAAAGCTGTCATTGGTTCAGATCGACTTCCGCGGGCGGGCTTTGAATTCGGCTGTGGAATTCGTCCTGGGGAATGGTTCATCCGGCACCGGAAGCCCCAGTGCATGACATAAAGGCTCCCAGCCCTGGCTGACCTCCCAGACCAGGAGTCGCTCAGGTGCAACGCCAGCCTTCACCCGCTCGATATGTGCGCTGAATGCGGATTTTGCCGATTCGGCATCCGCGTTCCCGTGCGGATAGAGCGTTTTGTATATGGCATCGATCATGTCCAGCCAGGCGAGTCGTGCCGGGCCCAACCCTTCACGGTTCTGCCGGGTCACCTGGAAGATAGTTTCACTGGCACTTTTCCACCATTTGTCCGGGTCACGTACCGACAGGATGACCAGGGCATCCGGATAGAAACCGGCAATAGACTGCCACTGGGTCGATGCGGGTTCGTCCACTGCAGCGACATAGCCAGCGAATACACTGTCCCAGTCCACATCCTCCCCACGGGCTGCAGCATGCCACAAGGGCGTATGCTCCTCGAGATGCTCGAACAGTTCCACCATGTGATAGCACGGGCCGCCAAGGAGTTTTTCCAGCGCAATTTTCAGGGACATGGTCCCGGTCCTGCCGAGACCTGCCCCGATGACTTTCAGGCCCATTGACGACAACTCAGCGCGGATAGAAAGGCGGAATCTTGGCGTCGAAATTCACCCAGACGGATTTCGGCTCGGTGTACTCGTGCATGGCAAAGTGGCCCATCTCACGCCCGTAACCGGAATCCTTGATGCCGCCAAAGGGAGAGCCGGGGTGGAAGCGCTTGTAGCAGTTGATCCAGACCATGCCGGACTCCATGGCCCGGGCCACCTTGTGGGCGCGGGTCAGGTTGTTCGTCCATAATCCGCCACCGAGCCCGTAAATACTGTCATTAGCCTGGGCCAGAACTTCCTCGTCTGACTTGAATGTGGACACAACGACGAACGGGCCGAACACTTCCTCCCGGCATACCCGGTCGGAGGTGCTGTTGGCCTTGACGATGGTCGGCAGCACGAAACAGCCTTTCTGGAGGGCCGGGTCATCCGGCTTGCGGCCGCCCAGCAGTATCTCGCCGCCCTGCTCCTTTGCCACGTCGCAGAAACTGAGCACCCGCTCCTGATGCATCTTCGACGTCAACGGGCCCATCTCGGTTGCAGGATCCAGCGGGTTGCCCTGTTTGATGGAGGCTGCCAGGGCCATGAATTTTTCCAGGAACTGATCAGCGATACTTTCGTGCAGCATCAGGCGAGAACCGGCAATACATGCCTGCCCCTGGTTGTGGAAGATGGCGAAGGCCGAACCGCCCACCGCGGCATCGATATTGGCGTCCTCGAAAACGATGTTGGCACCCTTGCCACCGAGCTCCAGTTGCAAACGTTTCAGGTTGCCGGCCGAGGCTTCCACAATCTTGCGGCCGGTCACGGTCGAGCCGGTAAATGAAATCTTGTCGATACCCGGGTGTTCCGCCATGTACTGCCCAGCGGTATGACCAAAACCTGGCACCACGTTGATCACACCCGGTGGAAAACCGGCTTCGCGGGCCAGTTCGGCGACGCGCAAGGTAGACAGCGGCGTCAGCTCCGCCTGCTTCATGACGACGGTGTTGCCGGCTGCCAGCGCCGGTCCGAGCTTCCAGCTGGTGAACATCAGCGGGAAGTTCCAGGGCACGATCTGCCCCACCACACCGATCGGTACGCGCTGCACATAGTTCAGGAAGCCGGTATCGACCGGGATAACCGTACCCTCGTTCTTGTCCGGCATGCCGGCAAAATAACGGTACGTGGCGACTGTTCGCATCACGTCAAGGTTGTGGGTATCGCGAATCGGATGACCGGTATCCAGTGATTCCACCAGGGCTATGTTGTCCCGGTCCTTTTCGATGGCATCGGCGAGCTTGCCGATCAGCACACCGCGGTCTGACGGCGACATGTTGGCCCAGGCCGCAAAGGCGTCACGGGCAGCCTTGACTGCACGGTCGATATCCTCGTGCTTGGCCTCGGCGACATTGGCCAACACGGAATTATCGTAGGGATTGAATACCTCGAAAGTTGCGCCATCGGCGGCGTCGACGAATTCGTTGTTGATGAAGAGCTGCGTGGGGAATTTGGCTTCGGCCATAATGCGGTTACCTTGCGTTTGGGGCTGTTCCTGCTTTAGAAACTAAAGAAACTGGAAACAAATCCGGCCTGTACTTGGCAGGCCGGATTCGGGTTCGGTGCCGCCCCTCATACCTTGGGCAGCACCGTCATATTCCCTGGGATTACCAGCGGCTTGCTGTAATCGGGAACGGTTCCAGTTCACCCTTGGCGTATTTTTCATCCAGGCCGGGTGTGCCGTTTTCCAGCACCATCAGCATGGAACGCTTCGGTGAATATCCCTGGTGACGAATGTCCGCCGGCATGGCGCAGACGTCGCCGGACTTCATGACGATACGCCCACGCGGGTTGCCGGTGTTCTTGTCCTGGATATTCCAGTGAATCTCATCGGTCAGCTGGATGAACCACTCGTTACGGTCGTTGCCGTGGATGACCGGCAGCATGTGTTCCTCGCTGGTCACACAGCAGATACAGGCGCGGGTGATGGAGGTGAACGACGGGTTCCAGGTGACATCGGCGCGGGCGATATGGTCGAACAGGTTGAAGGCATGCACAGAATCCTCAAAGCCGGGCTCGACTTCGATATCCGGCTGGTCAAACTCCAGGTCGGCAAACGCGCGATTGACGGGATGGCCAGTTTCATCGGAACGCGGCTGTACGTCGCCGGGCAAACCGAGCATGCGGCGGGCCGGCTCGAAGCCGCGAATCAGCGGACCGGCGGCTTCCTGCTGCTTGGCGCCCAGGGGTGAACCGGTTTCCAGCGGTGCACTCAGCGGGTCGTAACCTTCGTTGATCCAGTTCTTGGAAATGGTTTCAAAGGCGACACGTACATCGTCGGTGTTGAAGGTTTCCAGGTAGTCCACTCCGGTATCCCGGTGACCCTTGCTGTAGGTGCCCGCATAGATATCTACCGTACCGTAATGATTCTGTGTGCCGAATACGTCATCGAAGAAAATCCATCCGTAGAAGAAACCCCAACCGATATCACGCACCATGGCGCGCAGGAATCGGTCGACTTCAATGGTGTGGGTCCCCTTCGGCCAGTGCACGTGCACGAAATAGGCGTCGCGGGTGAAGGTAAATCCGCCGAACTGGAAACTGCGGTAGCCAAGTACGGGATCCGGTTCGGATGCAATGACGGAAACTTTTTCCGGTGTCACTTCACTATTCATGAGGTCATTCCTCTCTTAGTAGTCAGTAGTATTCGTTATTTCAAAACGCAAATTTCAGACCATTTTTCCACACTGACCGGTCCGGCCGAGGTCTGGATAAGTACTACGCCTGGTTTGGATGCTTTCAGCTGGTAGGCCGAGCCCTGCGGCAACAGGACTTCGTGGCCGCGACGCGCGGTCACTTTGCCCATGCGCTTGCCTTTGGGATTACCCGGCATGATTTCGGCGCCGGCATCATGAGCCGGCTTCTCGTCTTCGGCCAGCTGGTAAAACTCGAATTCCACTTCCCCGTCCATGACGATGGCAAATTCATCGTGGGGAGCACGGTACCAGGGAGAGGTTCCCTCGGTACGGGCCACTTCGGCGCAGTATTCCAGGTTGGAGGCAACCATGATGCGTTCGAAGGGCTTGGAGTTGCTGCAGATTTCAAAGATATTTGAAAACGCGTAATGCTTCAGATCATCGTTGAGCTCGATGCTGCCTTTGTCATAGGAGTCGAGTGACCCCACCATTGTTTTATAGCTCATAGATTTCCCCTTATCAGGACTCGGCTAGTCGTTTTAAACCAGGTGTCAAACGGAAAGTCAGCCGGTTGTTTTTATCGGTTTCGCGAGTGGCGAGTCTAGTCAGAAACGACCCATCGCACTATTGATGCCGGTCAAGAAATGCGTCCCGTCTGTGTAACCGGTGGTGCTCAAACCACCTCACTTCCCCCGTTACAGGGTGTCGATAATATGAAGTTCAAGGGCAGGAATCAAGCGGGCTCCGGGCCTGCCAACCCCCCGTCCGCAAGCAGCTACGGCAAGGCAAAGACAAATTGGCGCCCCTCTGTTCCCGGCGGGGCACCCTTCAGGTACTGCACCTGTCCGGCGGTGGTCACGGATGTCCCGGTACCGACCGAAATATACTGTTTGCCGTCCACCGCGAAGGTGATCGGATAACCCGTCACCGACGAGCCCAGGTTAACTTCCCAGAGCACCTCGCCGGTCTGCTGGTCAAATGCCCTGAAATTGCCTTCGATGTCGCCGCCAAACACCAGCCCCCCGCCGGTCGACACCAGTGACAGGGCGGTACCGGCCACATCATAGGTCCACAGGGTCTCACCGGTTTCGGCAGAGATGGCATGGTAGGTGCCGACGTTTTCCCGCCCCGCAGCCAGTTTTTCCCGGCTGAAAAAGCCGTACAGCTCATCAGGGTCCTGGAAGCCTTTTTCCGCTGTCACGGTCAGGTCCATGCAGGTGTTCTGCAGCCCGTAATACATGGCATTGGTCAGGGGGCTGTAAGTACCCTCCCACCAGTTCTTGCCGCCGGCTATGGCCGGGCATATTTCCAGCTGCTGCCCGGTTTCCGAGAACAGCGCAGCCGGATTGACTGTGGCCTTGCCGGTGGCGCCATCGATGTCCTGCAGCACATTCTGGTAAACCGTCGGCCTGGCCCAGAGGAATTCACCGGTTTCCCGGTCAAGGGTGTAGACCACCCCCGTTTTGCCCGGAATACCGGTAATGACCCTGTACTCCCTGTCAGGATCGATATCAGGGTTGATCCACGGCACGGCATCGGGATTCGGCGCGACACGGGTATTGACCAACAGGCGTTCGAAGGGGTGGTCCAGGTCCCAGTGATCGACAAGATGCTGGTAATGCCAGGCAAGGCTGCCGTCTGCCGGGCGTATGGCCAGGGTCGAATTGTGGTACAGGTATTCCCGGTCGTCCCCGGCAAGCAGGAATTTGGGTGCCGGGGCCGTAACCGAGGTGCCCATGTAGATCAGGTCCAGTTCGGGATCGTAACTGGGCACCATCCATGCACCCACGTGCCAGCGCTGCTCCCAGGGAACGTCTCCCCAGGTGTCCGTATCATCGCCGGTCGGTGCCTGGATGAGATTCAGCCTCCAGACTTCATTGCCCGTTGCCGCATCATGGGCCGCGATAAAACAGGCTTCGGGACCTGCCGGCGGCTCGCAGTTGCGCCCAGAGATGGCCAATCCGTTGATCACGACGGGACCGCTGCTGTGAAACGAGGGATGGGTGCGGTAATCCAGAATCCGGGTATCCCAACGGACCGCGCCGGTATGAACGTCCAGGGCCAGGATATGGGCGTCATTGGTCGTGTAAATGATAAGGTCGTCGTAGATGGCGACGTTGCGGTTGGTCTTGTTGAAGCTCAGGTAATCGTTCAGGTCTTCCGGGATCTGCCGTACATATTCCCATCGCAGCTCTCCCGTGACAGCGTCTCGTGCTTGGATGACGTCACCCGGGTTAGGCAGGTACATCATGCCATCGTGCACCAGGGGCGTACCCTCCTGGATCGGCATGCTGTTGATCACCCCTTCGTGCATTTCTGCTGACCAGACCAGTTCCAGGCTGCCGACATTGGCGCGGTTGATCTGGTCCAGCGGGCTGAAACCCCAGGCATCATAGCTGCGACGAAACATCAGCCAGTCTTGCGGATCAGGGTCACGCAGCATGTCGTCGGTGACCGGCACATAGCCGTTGTCCTGACCCAGGCACAGGTGGGCCGCCAGTATGCCCATAAAAAATGTGGTCTTCCGGATGCCGCTGAAACTCATGATTATCCCCTGGAGTGCCTGGTTTTATTGTTATTCGCAAGGCGCCGCCCCCGTTCGGGCGCCCGCCGACACTAACAGACTTTCTGGGGAGTGTCACTCTACAAACCGGGCGGTTCCGGCTATACTTCGCCGCTTACCAAGACCCTTTTGCCACGCAGTGATCCCCCGCGAAATGCAGTTATCTGAAAGCACCAAAACATCATCCCGGAATAACCCCGGCCAGGAAGCCGCCTACCCGACCTTCATCTACAAACGCAGCCAGCTTCTCGAGACGCTCAACCTGACAGTAGAGGAATACGAACACCGGGAAACCGGCGCCATGCACTATCACCTGTCCAGCGATAACGACGAAAACGTTTTCCTGGTCGCCCTGCGCACCGTGCCCATGGACTCAACCGGCGTAGCACACATACTGGAACACACCGCGCTGTGCGGCAGCCGCAAATTCCCGGTGCGCGATCCCTTTTTCATGATGATCCGCCGCTCCCTCAACACCTTCATGAACGCCTTCACGAGCAGCGACTGGACTGCCTACCCCTTTGCCAGCCAGAACCGCAAGGATTTCGACAACCTGCTGGAGGTCTATCTCGATGCCGTCTTCTTCTCGACGCTGAATGAGCTGGACTTCGCCCAGGAAGGCCACCGCCTGGAGTTCAGCGAAGCGGACAACCCGGACTCACCGCTGGTCTACCGGGGCGTCGTCTACAACGAGATGAAGGGCGCCATGAGCTCTCCCAACAGCCAGATCTGGCAGTTGCTCTGCAAGCACCTGTTCCCGACGACCACCTACCAC
>Ga0181585_10002293_pt1 | contig 16953 bp, 30 predicted proteins | sample 071ome_29_FD_132469 | JGI IMG/M metagenome (GOLD analysis project Ga0181585, IMG submission 132469) | Coastal salt marsh microbial communities from the Groves Creek Marsh, Skidaway Island, Georgia - 071407BT metaG (megahit assembly) | ecosystem: Environmental > Aquatic > Marine > Intertidal... | reverse complement strand
TTGCTAAAAAGAAAAAGAAAAAGAAATAGATGGCGCACAAGATTGACGAAACAACAGAATTAAGAGTATCGCTAAAAACATTAGCAGTAATTATTATTACTGTTGTTTCAACAGCCGCATTTGTATTTCATTTAGAAGAAAGACTTGATTTATTAGAACATAATACTATGATGAACAAGGTTCAATTTGAGACCTACAAAGAACAACCAAGTCGTAGTCATACAGATGTAGAAGTAATGAAAACACAAATTGAACAATTAAAAAAAGAAATTGACGAGTTAAAATCATATAAATAATAGAGAACACAATGTTAATTAGCGAAGTACTTAATGAAGAATACAAAGGCGGACTTCGTAAATGGTTTGGCCAAAAATGGGTAAACATTGGTAAAAAAAACAAAGATGGCAGTCATCCAGAGTGCGGAACTAGTGGAGACAAACAAGGGTATGCCAAGTGTGTACCAGCTTCAAAAGCCTCTTCTATGAGTAAAAAAGAAAAAGAAAGTGCCACTCGTAGAAAAAGATCAGCTCAAAATAAAGCAGATAGAGGTGGAAAAAACCAAAAAGGGCAAGGAAACAAACCTATACGAGTATCTACTAAACCTAAAAACAGCTAATTAAACAACTAATTAAATAAATAGTAGTATGAGATACCAAGAATTAGTAGAATCAATGAGTTTTAGTGCAGGTCATAAAGATCCTGAAAAAGGGTATTGGGTGTCCGACAATGATCCAGGTGACATGTATGAGCCTGATGCTTACAAGGCAGATTATCCATATGACAAAATACCAAAACAAAATCCAGATTACAACGCTGATTTAGATCTTACACTATCAAATGCAAGTATGAGACAAGTATTTGATGAACTAGGGTATGGCACAGATCTAGAAGACATGCCAAACATACCCATTGACGAATTTATAGCAAAAACTACACAATGGTTACAAAAAGCAATTGGTAAACCATCTCCTAAAGAGCCGGTAACAATTGACAAATCAGGTGGTGGTGCAACAATGATTAGTGGTGGAAAACCTGAAGGTTACTTTAACAGAGTTATAAAGCAGATGAATTATATTGCTAGAGATGGTAAACAAAAAGGTGCTACACACGTTTGGGCGGCATAGGTAAATAATATTATGAAATTAAATGATCTATTTGAAAACAAAAAAGATGTCAAAGACCGTAATCCTGTAGCAAAAGAATTACGTTCTAATCCATTATACAAAGCAAAAACAGAAATAGATAGAAAAAAAGAAGTTAAAAAAGGTTATCAAAAACACAAAAGCAAGATAGAGGAAGACAAAGGTCCAAGTGATATGGGAATGAACAAGTACGGTCTTTCAGCAACAAAGATGGGCGATGAATGGAAATCATACAGACATGGCAAATTAACTGGAACGTTCAACTCACAAGAAGAATTAGCAAAGCACCAACAAGAACTGATCAAAAACGAAGCGACAATCAAACCTTATGTTTCGATGTATACAGGCGATGATGGCAAGATGATTTATGATGTATTAGATGCAAATGGAAAATCTGCTTATCAATCAGATGACAAACAAGACGCATTTGATTTTTTGAAAGACAACTACAAACGTCTATTGATACCAAGACCAACAAGTGAAGCAGAAGTGAGTGATCTAGGATCCATGAATGACAAGATGAAAGGAGTCCTGTCAAAAGTGAGAGACCAAGACACAGATGATCAGAAGGCTGACGCTGAACGAAAAGAAAAAGAGCGTGAAGCCAAAGTCAAGGAATTAGGTGATGCAGGTATGCAAGATTACGTACAGAAATTAAAAAGTCATGACTGGACTTATGAATATTCAGATGATCACAGTGTGTGGCAAAGAGGTTCAGCTGAGAAAAAAGAATTACGTAGATTAGCTGATATTTTAGACCCAAAACACGAAATTTGGAACAAGTACGATCCTTTTGCTAAAAAAGTTGAAACATCTGGCTATGAAGGTCAAGTTGAACCACATAAACATGTTTTTAAAACAATTGATTATGAAACAATCAAACAAATAATTGATGATAAAAAATTAAAAGCATTTCCAGAAAAATTACCTAATGGTCATGTAGCAGTACACACAATGAATCCATCAAGAAAAGAACTTGTTAAAGTGATGGGAGTCGCTGAAACATTAGAAGAAGGTATATTTGGTGAAAATTTAGCAAGTGTTAAGCAAAGTGATCCTTTAAAAGTAATTGGCAATCTTGCAATGAGAAAAGATAATAATCCTTTTCCAGTTAAAACCAGAGATGGTTCAATTGAAGTTACACCAAGTCAAGCACAAAAATTTATTAATAAATTTTATAGAGCAAGTGAATTCACAAGAGATCAATATTTAGACAGATTAAAAACTATGCAGACTGCAAAAAAAGTTTTTGAAGATGAAGCAGAAGGTGTAAGCGGAGAAGAATTTTCCGACAAACAGATCAAAATGGCGTTTGGTGTACTAAATGATCCAAGATATCATCAAGGCAATTACAGTGGTGCAGTTGCTACAATCGAAAAGATTGCAAAAGGTTTATCAAAACACCCTAGCGTTGCAAATGCATTAAAAAGAGCAAACGAAAGTAAAATGGAAAATAAAATGAATGAGCAATTTAACACAGAAAAAGACCAAGTTCAAGCAATATTAGATAAACATAACGTTAAAAGTATTGATGACATAGAATACGGTTCTGATGTTTATGAAGAACTATTTGGTTATTATATGGATTCGGGTGAAATGCCTTACGGTGTTATGAAAGCAAGAGATGGTATGCCAGATGAATGGATTGCTGATAGACTTTATGATTTGGGATTATTAGAAGATACACATGACAATCTTTTAAATCGTTCTAATAGAAACAAAGACAATGAAATTTTAAGATTATCTCAGTTGTCCGGAATAGTACCAAGAGATTTAACAATGGAAGACTATTCAAAAATGACACATGATTTAATCAGCAAACTGATTAGTGATGGTAAATCAGATGAAGAAATTCAAGCAAGAACTGGAGAAACTGGTAAGCGAATTAAAATTATCAGAAAACACGTAGAAGATGATGCAATGGACAGAGCACAACAGGCTTACAAATTAGCAAGAGATGAACAACCAGCAGAAGCCACACAGGATCTTGCAAGATCTTTAAACCCTTTCAAATCAGCAGTTGATACAAATGTATCTCCACAATTAACTGCAAAAGGTTTAGACGCAATCACAAAAGGTGACAGACCAACACCAAATCAAATCAAAGCAGTTGAGCCGTATGTTAGTAAACTTGCTAAAGCAATTTCCAATCCACAAACTTCAGCTCAAATGAGGAATGTGTTTAAAAAGGTCCAATAGTATGGATCTTGATTATCTTAAAAAGTTAGCAGGAATAGGTGAAACACCAGTACAACCTGTGATGTCTCTTGAACAAGAATTAGCAAAAAATAGACGCGAAGCAATGATGTCTATTATGAAAGAAGCAAGAGAAGAAGAAATTGAACTACAGAGCCTTCCTTATAATTTTGATGCTTTACAACCAGTATTATCAAAAGAAAATGTACAATATCATTACAGTGTATTAAGTGCTGGATATGTAAACAGATATAATAACAAAGAAGGTGATGCAGATTTTAATTATGGCGGAGCTAAATTGCACAACTTGTTTTGGCAACAGTTCAAACCAGCCAAAGAAACAAGCAAGTTTGATGGACCAATTAAGCAAACAATCACAGCCAATTACGGTGATTTAAAAGGATTAGCTGACAAATTAGTTGAGTCAGCAATGACTATACAAGGTTCCGGATGGGTGTATTTGACTAAAACAGGAACAATTAAAACTACTCCAAATCAAAGTTTTAGATCAGATGTGTTCATGCCAATTGATATGTGGGAACATTCATTTACAGATTATATTCCTGCCAAAGATGCTAAAGCTAAATATATTACAGCAGTGTTAAAATTAATTGATTGGAATAAGATTAACAGAAGGCTTGAATCATGAGAATGCATGAAATTTTAGTAGAAAATGACAGAAGAGAGTTTATGAAAACTCTTGGTAAATCAGCAGTTGCTGGTGCCGGTGCATTAGCATTAGGACTAACTCCAACTAAAGCATGGCCAGATGAAGTTCCAGATAATTTTGATTTTATGGATCAATTTTTAAGTGATAAAGTTTTAAAAGATCCAAAATACCAAGAATTTAAATCAATTGGAAAACAGTTTTTAGAAATGATGAAAAACATTGAAAATCAGCAAAAACAAAAAGAGTTAGAAAAAAAGATACAACAAGATAAGAACAAAGGAATTGAAGTATAATGTTAATAGCAGAAGTTTTTAATATTGAAATCAAAGAAGATGCAACAGCAGGTGCAACTACATCAGGTGTAATGGCTTCAATTGCTATGCCTTTGTTCACAGGACAAAAAGGTCTAGCTCATCATGTTACAGCCAGACGTGCAATTGATCCAATGGGACACATTTTTAAAGGTAAAAAATTAAAAATGAAACCATATAAAATGGGTCATAGTGCTGACACGTTAGCATACACAAAAAAAGTAAAAGATATTTACTAAATAAAATTATGTTAATAAAACACATAACAGAGCGTAAACTTACAAAAGCAGAATACAAAAAGCGTGAGTCTTTGAAGGACAAATATGACAAGACTGACATGAAAAAAAATTTCATTGATCAATACGGGCAGAGAGAAGGTGAGCAGGCGTATTTTGCAACAATAACAAAACAGGCAAAAAAGGAAGCATAGCATGGATAATAATATTAGAAAATGGAAACAGTTGATTGAAAATCATCTAACGTTTGATCCTACAGCTGATGATTCAGGTGAACATGATCACGAAGCTTCAATGGCGAGAGGTCAATTGTATCACATTGCCAAAGATGCACTTACACTTTTAGACATGATTCAAAAAGGTGATAATCTTGAAGGTTGGGTTGCGTCAAAAATTACCAAAGCAAAAGAAAATATATCAGTGGTTGCAGATTACATGGAATCATCAATGACAGTTAATAAAGAGGAAAAATAATGTTGAAGAATTTTAAAGATATTGTGGTATTAGTTATCACACTTGGTGTATTAGTTTTATTAGGAACAATCATTATTGGTGACTATTGGGTAGCACTACAAGAAAATCGTCCAGTTGATGACAGTGTAATTACATTAATGAAGATGTCTGTAACAGGCTTAATAGGTGTAATTGGCGGATACATAGGCGGAAGTAAATCATCATAAACGGTTGACAATTCCAACAAATTATCATATATTATAATATATACTAATAGAAAGCCGGCGTAGCTCAGTTGGTAGAGCAGTTGATTTGTAATCATCAGGTCGGGAGTTCGAATCTCTCTGCCGGCACCATTTTTCATACATTCCTCGGTAGCTCAGTGGTAGAGCAATCGACTGTTAATCGATTGGTCGCAAGTTCGAATCTTGCCCGGGGAGCCATTTAGGTTGACAAAACTCAAAAGATAGTATAGGATATATGTATGAGTATTAAAATTGAAATAATTGATAGGAATGATCAAACACATATTGTGGAAGCAAATGAGTCAGACACAATAGCAAGTGTAATCAAACAAAATATTGCACCCGACAACTTCATGGTCTGTGGTGGTTGTTGTGCATGTGCAACCTGTCATGTAAAAATAGACGATGAGTATTTGTCTTTGTTACAACCAATGGATGAAGATGAAGATGCTCTTTTGGACAGTGAAGACAGATCTAAAAATTCACGTTTAGGTTGCCAAGTTTGGATTACTTCAAAAATGGCAGGGATGAAGTTGAGAATAGCAAAGTGATTGAACTCAAAGAAGGAATTTTCAGGTTATTAAAAAGACTAATAAGAGGTAGTAGTTTAACATTAGCAGTTATATATACATTAGGACATATCCTAATTGCTATGATCTGTAATAATCTAATTACTGGTGCTACCTTTGAATTAGCGGCAGTAGATGCTATAGTAGAACCAATGATAAATGGCGTTTGGTTTTATGTATTACATAACACTTGGAAAAAATATTTTATGGAGTAAATTTTTCAATTGGGGGATTAGCTCAGCCGGGAGAGCGCCTGATTTGCATTCAGGAGGTCAGCGGTTCGATCCCGCTATCCTCCACCAAAATTGAAAAAAAATAAAATGTGCTTATTGGAGCATTAGTGTAGCGGTTAACACGTCGCCCTGTCACGGCGAAGACCACGGGTTCGAATCCCGTATGCTCCGCCAGACATTTGGAGTTAGTATGATTTGGTATTTTAGAAAAGACCACGAATTAGATTACGAAGCTGAAAGAATTATTGAAGAAGCAAATTCTCAAAAATTAGATATTACGGTTGTTACTCCAGACGAAGTTGATTTAATTGTAACTAGAAGTGACAGACGCAGTATTCGAGTTAACGGAGAACTAGTTGATTTACCAAAGTTAGTTTTACCAAGGACTGGTAGCGGCACCGGTTACTATGCACTCAGTGTTTTACGACATTTAGAAAGATTACACGTTCCAATTATTAATACTGGAGACAGTATTGAAGCAGTCAAAGACAAAATGTATTCTACACAAATTCTTGCACAACATAACATACCAATTCCAAGAACTATGTTAGTACGTTTTCCGGTTGACGCAGATTTAGTTGAAAAACAAATAGGTTTTCCTTGTGTAATCAAAGTATTAAGTGGTAGTTATGGGCAAGGAGTACACCTTGTACCAAACAAATCAGCACTTGATGAACTTGCAGAGTTTATTAAAAGTTTAAAATCTCCACTAAACATTATTATACAAGAATACATTAGTGAACAACCTGGTACAGATTTAAGAGTATTGGTAATTGGTAATAAACCAATTGGTGCAATGAAACGATCTAGTCAAGATGGCAGTTTCAAAGCCAATATCACAAGAGGTGGGTTGGGGGAGTTGTATCCTTTAGATGATGAAATAACATATATTGCTACAGAAACAGCAAAAATACTTAATCTTGATATTGCTGGAGTTGATTTGTTGTTTGATGAGCATGGATACAAAGTCTGTGAAGCCAATTCTGCACCTGGGTTTGAAGGATTTGAACAGTATTGTAAAATAGATGTTGCAAAAGAAATAATACAGTACTGTAAATTTAAAATCAATGCATCTTAGTTTACAAATCTTCTGCTAGTTCTTTAAGAGCCAACTTATATTTTTTAATTTTTGCAATTAAATTAGTGCGACCAATACCAAGTTCTTCTGCGGCTTTGGTACGATTTCCTTTATGATTATGTAAAGCAGTGTGTATTGCTTTGAGTTCAATCAAAGACACTTCTTCTGGTAAAGTTCGATTGATGCATATTTCTTGACCAATATTTTCTATTGCTTCCCATAATGCATCTTGTTCTTGTTGGTAATTGGTGTTATAACCCATGATAATACTATTTATACAATATAAAAACTAAAATGTACACCAATACATATTTTAAAAGTGTAAAAATTTTTACACTTATAATAAATACATGTGAGGGAATAAAAAAGGACGTTTAACTATGTTGAATAGAATCAGCAAATTATCTATACTTGCGACATTATTTGTTATGTTGTTTACTTCGTACACTGCAATAGCAGACACGACTAGTTCAGGTGCAACAACAAATTCACAAACAAATACATCAGGCAGTAACACTACTATATCGGGTGGATATTCAGCTGAAACTACAAACACATATCAGTCTGGTTCTACAAACGACACTACTAATAATACAACAAACACAACAAACAATAATTCAAGTAATCCAGTTCCAACATCATCAGCACCTTCAATGAGTGCTTATTCACAAGACATTTGTGCAGTAGGTAGATCTGGAGGAATTCAGTTGCCAGGAGTTGGTCTTTCTGGTGGTAGCACAGTAAGAGATATGAACTGTGAACGTATGAAACTTTCAAAATTGTTAAACGATTATGGCATGAAGGTTGCGGCAGTGGCTCTGTTATGTCAAGACCCAAGAGTGTTTGAAGCAATGGAACAAGCAGGCACACCATGTCCGTTTGAAGGCAAGATTGGTAATGCGGCTATGGAACAATGGGACAAGTATGATGTTGAAAGACCAGATTATGAAAAATATGTTGAAAAAATGGATACTCGTTTAGAAATTGATGAAAAGTTAGCCAAAGATGCCGGCATATTACAAGAAAATGAAACTTTAAAGACAGATATTCAAACAGTTGCTAAAGAAAATCAGAAATTAGAAAAAGAGATTAAAGAGTTAGAAAAAGTACAAAAAGAATTACTTCAAGAAACAGAAAAGCAAGTACAAGCAGATGACTCTAAAAAAAAGGATTAAATCTCAGTAAAGCACTAGTAGTGATAACCGGATTACTATTATTTGGAGTAGCACTGTGATAAAACATACATTATTTGCTGTACTTTTTGTAGTTTTGTTCTCATTTTTAGCAAAAGCACAAACAACCACATCAACAACCTGTACAGTCAACGACCTGGGAGACGAGACCTGCGTGACGACCACAACGACCGTCACAGGTTCAGGTGAACAGACCACCACAGGCAACGTCTTAACAAACTCAACCTTTGGAACAGGCACAAGTACAGATACAACTGGTTGGTCAACTGACGGTTTTAATATGCCCACTCACGACGTAGGTGATTATGGCCAAAAGTATGATGGATATGTTGACCAAGGTGGCACACTAGCCTTCACAGGCGAAGAAACTGAAAATGTTTACCAAGATGTGGATTTGGTCGGTGATGGCCATTTGACACAATCACAGATCAATGAAGGTTTCACTTCAACAATGTCAGCAGATGTTTGGTTCTGGAACAATGTTGCAAACACAACCACGCTTAAACAAACCATCACGGCTTCCGACGGTACGGTAACCACACAAACAAGAAACATAAATGACCACGACCCAAATAGGACTTGGAATAGTGGTTCATATGTAAATTACACAGATAGTTATACTCACAATTCAAACACACAAACAGATTTCACAATAAGAGCTGAAGTTTACAATGAAACAGCAGGTACAAGTTATGACAGCGGTCATTACGGACCAGATGTAGATAATGTTGAGTTATCTATAACGACCTCAGGTGCTCAAACAACTTCAACATCAACCAGTTCAGTGACCACGCTGTGTCAAGATCGTGTTCCTAATGCTTGTACCTATGACCAAGAAGCGGTAGCAGATGCGGTAGACTTATCAACAGACACAGGACAGACCTATGATGAGTACGTGGAAGAAGCAGTACAAGACATTGAAGTTACGGAGATAGTCAGCATAGAAACATCCATCATAGTCGAGGATGAACTCGGTGTTGAAACGGAAATGACAGTGGAAGAATTTGTGACAGAGACATTCACAGCCGTGCTTGAAGAGAATGGTATGCAACAAGAGTTCGCTGAAGCACTTGAAGAAGAAGGAATTACAGAACAGGAGTTCTTCAGTGCAGTGGCTGATGAGATGGAGTCAGAGTTTAGCAGTGAAGTTACAGAGGAAGAATCAGTTGAAGAAATAACTGATGAAACTGAAATGGAAGAAAGCACTGAAGAAGTAAATACTAGCACAGAAGAAGAGGCCACTGAAACAAATGACACACAGAACGAAGTTTCCGAAACCGAAACTGACTCCAACGAGACTGAGTCTACGCAAACAGAAGATGATAGCTCAACTGAACAAGAAGAGTCCGGTGATAATGTGGAAGAGTCAGTGGACAACAGTGAAGAGGGTGAATCCAATGAGGAAAGTGGAAGTGACAACACAGAAGCTGGTGAGGTTGAAGTAGAAGAAGGTACTTCAACAGAATTACAGAAAAAGATTGCCAGGGTAATTAAGAAACTAGAGAAAAAACTAAAAAATGTTGATCAAAAGTTAAAAGCAATTAATATTGTTACAGCACAAATTATGATTGAGCAACAACCAGATATGTCATCATACACACAGAAAGATTTTTATACAACAAACAAAAAAATTCCTGATAATAAAGATTGGTATGCTGAAGACACTATTTTAGACGCATACGGTAGATCAATATATCAAGATAAAACACTGATAGTTTATCAAACTAATGATCCATTATTTCAATATAATGAGCAGGTAAATACAGTTAATGATAATATCAGAAAATTAGAAGCTGAACTGGAGGTTTTAAAAAATGAAAATACTAGATAAGTTAACAACTTATGCTTCTCTAATTGGTGTTATTGGTGCAATTGGTGGCGGATTCTACGCATGGGGAGAGTTTAATACAAGACTCAGTGCAATAGAAAACAAAGAATTCACAGTCAATGAAGTGGTAGATCTTACACCAGTAAACAATAAGATTGCAGATATCAGAGTTGAAGTTATTGATAGAATCAAAGTAATTGAAGATAAACTTGCTCAAGAATCAGATAACAACATTGATGAAATCTGGAAAGATATAGAAGAAGTACAAGAGGAACTTGCTGAAGCACAAAAAGATATTGCTATTGTTCAAAAAGAAAACGAATTGCAAGATTCTAAAATTGAAGCAGTAAGATTAAAAGCAACTAATCCTTTAGCAAACTAAAGTTTAGTACACACATTACTTAATCAAGCCTCTCTTAAATAGATGTGTAAGATTAATTCATCATCTAGAAGAGAGGTTTTGATTGATTTTATTACAGATTTATATATTTTTTGAAGTAAAATACAACATTACCGGTTGACAATAAGTACGTTTTGTTATACTATTAAACAATAGGCGGGCATAGCTCAGTGGTAGAGCATCTCGTTGCCAACGAGAGGGTCGTGAGTTCGAATCTCATTGCCCGCTCCAAATAAAAAGAAAAAATAAAAATGGATATAAAAAAAATAAAAAAATTTTACAACATGATTTCTAAAGAAGTTTATTCCGAAGAACAATCAGACTTACATACAAATATGATCAATGCAGTTAGTCAAGATCTTATGCAAAGGCCAGATGCACCAAAACCTGGGGACACTGTGGTAGATATGGGTTGTGGTGATGGATACATGCTTGATAAATTAGTTGAAAAAGGTCTCAACAAAGAAAATCTTATTGGTATTACAATGGGTGACGATGACTATAAAAAAACTTTAGACAAAGGATATCAAGCCTATCAATATGATATGACTTTTACACAATTTGACGATAACAGTATTGATTATATGATTGTGAGACACTGTCTTGAACATTCAGCTTGGCCTTATATGACATTGATGGAATTTAATAGATTTATGAAGACCGGTAGCAAAGTATATATTGAAATGCCTGCACCACAAACTACAGCAAGAAATTTAGAACATTTTCCAAATCACTATTCTATTATGGGTAAAAAGATGTGGGGATCATTAATGATGAGAGCAGGATTTAATTATATTGCTGGAACATATGATTTAAAAATTAAAGATAAACAAACACCTCCTAATGAATTTGCAGAACCTTATGATTGGTATATTATGACAAAACTAATTGATCGTAGTGATTATGCACCATGTGACAGAAAAAAAATGCTAGAAATAAATGACTTAGTACAAAAAACCAATAACAATGACAATGCATCTTGAACGTGGGCTGACCACACTTAATACTAAAAAAAGAAAAAAACAAAAAAAGTTTACAATCAGTAAACTTGCAAAGTATGAAGAAGAAATGCGTAAACACAACAAGTACATGAAAAGCATTGGATGTCATGGACTGCAAATGAACTTACAAGAATACATTGATTATTGTCATGGAAAATATAAACCTAAAACAAAATCAAGTGTAGTAAGTACCCCATGGTATCATGTTGATTCTTCATATCGTAGAGAAACTCAATCTGTTCCTAGTTTAACTACTAGTGCAAGTTTTAGTCCTGCTACAAAAAAACCACAAATGGAATACACCGGTGAACGTAAACTTATAGGTATTGCAATGATGCACAAAAGTAACCTTGTGCCAGTGTTTGCTGATGACGATGACACAACAGGCAGTAAACAAGCAACCGAAATTGCTCAAATGAGACGTAACTAGCACGGTCAATCATAAATACTTGTGAGTGATATTATAACAAAATCACTTTGTATAAAGGTAAATAACAGATCATGAATCATACAGTAGAGCAAGAGTTTTATCAAGCAGTAATGAAATCCGAATCACAGGTCACTGCTTTTTTGAAAAACGGTATTAAACTAATAGGTAACATTATTAAACAAGATGATGTTTGCTTTTTATTGGAAAAAGATAGTCATACCCAATTGGTTTATAAAGATGCTGTGTCAACAATTTTTCCAAAAGTTATTGATAATACCAAATCCCCTAGATAATAAAAGCTAAATATAATTAAGTCAGTTGAAGTTTCAAGTAGCTTATGAACGACGCTTCGCAGTACGAGGTAGACCCCAGACCTGGGTTGTAGTCGTTGCTCCACTGGAAGTCAGCAATCTGGGGTTAACTTTTAATAATTAATAAGGAGTCAATATGACAGAACAAAATACAAATGTACAACAGTTAGAAACTCAAGTACAAACATTTAATGAAAACTATAGCAAATTTTCAGATGGCGGCGTAAAAGCGGCTGGTACAAGAGCCAGAAAAGCATTAGCTGAAATTTCTAAACTTTGTAAAGAAATCAGAAAGCAAATACAAGAACAAAAAAATGCCGGATAATCAAGAATATCTTGAAACTTGCCAAATTGAACAAACGGTCTGGCGATCAAAAAGAATTAATTCTAACAATGATGAATTAGTGGTCGCCAGAGGCACGGATTCTGGTAAGCCAGGATATTTTATGGCATGGGAAGTCAAAGAAGAAAGACCCGAGTGTATATCATGGAATGGTAAATGTTGCTGGTATCCAAGAATGTTCTGGGCAGACATTGATTATGAAAATTCTGTTGTTGTTATGGATTTTCCAGAGTTTCTTCGCGAAGAAGAACCTTCCCGAAAATCCTATTATCACAAAATAGGTTCAACTGTGATTTTTCACAATGACAACTATTATTTAAAATTAAAACCTTTTGATAAAGATAAATTTATTCCAGTAGTAGAAACTGATAGGCCTGATTCTTTTTCAGCCGCTGTGAGTTATGTACAATGGTTTAATGAAAATCATAGACAAATTAGTAAACACGGAAAATTACTCAGCCAAACCAAAAAAGCCAAAAAACGTAGAAGAAATCGTTTAGAGGCAAAAATATATAAAAAGTTAGGTTGACTTTTTTCGTTATCTTAGCACATAATTATAGCTAGTATGAGGATTAAATAATTTTATGAGCTTATTCATTTTAACAGATTCTGCAAAAGAGCAGATGACAAAATTATGTAAAGAGCATGATGTTGAAGCCGTTAGACTAGAAGTAAAAGGTGGCGGTTGTGCAGGGTTCCAATACAAATGGAATTTTGCCAACGAAGTTTCAACAGAAGACGAAATTGTTGAACTTGATCAAGGGAAGTTTGTAGTTGACAAAATGAGTGTTATGTTTGTTGCTGGAACAACTATTGATTATGTTAAAGAGGTATGGGGATCTAGTTTTCAAATTAGAAACCCAAATGCAACATCGTCTTGTGGATGCGGAGAAAGTTTTGCGGTATAATTATGTACGATTATTCACAGTTTGATGATAAAAAATTAACTGAGATGTTAAGTGACATTAACAAAAAAATTGCTACAGTATCAAGGACTCGGTCACATTTCTCAGCTTTGCCACAAATGAAGATGCACCAACAATCAATTGTAATAGAAATGCGTTCAAGACTAGAAGCTAAAAAGAACGATATGTACAATAAATTTTGGCCATCAGATAGTAAAATTATTGGCGAGGATTAATTATCAAAATTAGGTATGATAAACGATGATAGTGTAGGTACCCTGGGCGATGGGACTGGTAAAAGAAGAATATTTACACACGATCAAATGAAAAAAAGATGTACACGTTTTTTAACAAAAATCAGTGTAAATCATTCTCCAAAAGAATTATCAGATTTTTTATTTGAAGCAGTTGACAAGATTGCTAGAAATCCAGATTTAGATCGTACTGATGTAGCATTGGAAAGTGCATATCAAGAATGGTTAGAAAAAAATAAAAAAAACTAGACAAACAATATTAAAATCTGTATAATAACAATATGAAACAAGATAATCTAGGTAGATGCATTCTGAATGAACAAGATGCACTTGAATTACTTTATAAAGGTAAGTCAATTGACAATATCTACGCAGAACAAAAAGTAATTGATCAATATAACAAATCAGTTATAGACAATGAAATTAATCTTGAGAAACTTAAAAGTATTGTTGATATAGATATAGAAACATTTGATCAGCAAAACCAAAATAATTGGTATATGCCATTAGAATATAGAAATATGGATATTATTGAGTATGTTTTATCTAAAACGCAAAATGAACAGCAAAAACAAAGAGTATTGCAAGAGCTTGGAATGTTTGTAGAGCGTGGAATGGAAAATGTTTTAAAGTTTATGGTTTATCTAGTAGATACAATGCGTAAAAACAATATAGTTTGGGGAGTTGGAAGAGGTTCTAGTGTATCTAGCTATGTTCTTTATTTGATTGGAATCCATAAAGTGGACTCAATAAAGTTTAACCTAGATATTAAAGAATTCTTGCGATAAATAAGATTATATGCTACTTTATTAAAAGGAGATTATATTATGGTACAGAAAAGAACAAACAGAGGAAACATGATTGACATGGATGCTCTGTTATTAAAAAACGAAAAAGAAATTGCTCTTGGAAACATGAAAGTTAATGCACGTGGTGATAGATTAGGTCCTGGTGGAAAAGTTATTAAAACTAAAGAAGAAGCCGGCCGTGAATATTATGACAGCAATCCAAAAGCAGTTGTTAAAACAGTATCTATCAAAGATAATGTTGATGCAGGAGTAAAAGAACAAGTACAACCAACCACTTCAAACACAGTAACTAAAGTAAAAAAGACTACTGTGAAAAAAACAAAAGAAATTGAATTACCAAACGGTGATATTGAAATCCAAGAAGTGGAAGAATAAGCATGGCATCTTTACAATGCATTAAAGGTCCAATAAGACCATTACGTGGTAGAATATTAGTTAGAAATATTCAAAAAGGAATGCAAAAAACCCAAGGTGGGATTGTATTACCTGATGATAATATGACTGAACGAGGAATTAGACCTCGTTGGGCAAAAGTTTATGCTGTAGGTTCTGATATTGATTATGTGTCAGTTGGGCAATGGGTCCTAATGGAACATGGTCGATGGAGTGAAGGATTTGATCTTGAAGAAAGCGGAGAAGTATTTGATCTAAGGCAAGCCGATGGTGAAAGTATTTTAATGGTTTCAGACGAAGAACCTACAGGATATTAATATGCAATTTAAAAACGAATTAGTGCTAGACACTAATAAATTATCTAAAAGAGAAGAGTACATAGGGCAACATACTGGAACTAGTGTTGAAGGTGGAGCCCTAAATGCCAATTACAAAGAAGTAGATGCAGTTGCACATCTTAGTAATAAATTAGGACAGCTTGGATACATTTACGGAAAAGATTGGTATTGGCAAGATTCTGGATGTGATGAATGTACCATTACATATACAGATAAAAAAATTCCACTATTATTGAAACTTTATATTTGACAAATAATAAAAAATCATTTATAGTAATAAACAATATGAGGTATATCAATGAAAGAATTATGGGTAGAAAAGTATCGTCCTAAGAATGTAAAGGACTATGTGTTTCGTGATGAAGCACAAAAGAAACAAGTAATGTCATGGCTTGAATCAAAAGCTATTCCACATTTGTTGTTTTCAGGTTCTCCTGGCACAGGCAAAACTACATTAGCAAAATTATTATTACATGAACTTGAAGTTGACTGGGGTGATGTACTACAAATAAATGCATCAAGTGAAAACTCAGTTGATGTTATTAGAGATAAGATTACAAACTTTTCACAAACAATGCCTTTTGGTGATTTCAAATATATTATTCTTGATGAAGCAGATTACATATCACCAAATGGTCAAGCGGCACTTCGTGGTGTTATGGAGCAGTATGCTTCAACTTGTAGATTTCTTTTAACTTGTAATTATGAACGTAGGATTATTCCTGCAATTCATTCAAGGTGTCAAGGTTTTAAAATTTTAAAACTTGATGAAACAATGTTTACTGTGAGAGTAGGCGAAGTTCTCACAGAAGAAAAAATTAAATTTGATGTTGAAGTTTTACAAGTTTATGTAAAAGCAACATATCCAGATTTAAGAAAATGTATTAACACTTGCCAGATGAATTCTCAAACAGGTGAATTAACAAATCCACAGAGTGGAGATACACAAGAAGGCGATGTAGAAGTAACTTATGTTGCTATGTTCCAAAATGGTGATATTAAAGGTGCAAGAGAATATATTATTAATAATGCTGATCCAGAACAATATGAAAAAGTTTATAGAAAAATGTATGAGAATCTTTCTTGGTTTGGTGAAGATGATTTATCAAAAGGTAAAGCATTATTATCAATTAGAAATGGTTTAGTAAATCATTCTATAGTTGTTGATCCTGAAATCAATTTAGCGGCCACAATGGTTGAACTTGAAAGAATAAGAAACAAATGAGCATTAACTTAACAGAATCTAACAAAGACTATGCTGTGTTTTTGCCAGCAATCAGTTTTATCTATGCAGACTTATTATCAAAGAATGCTGAAGAAAAATGGGGAGATAGAGTTCCTAAAGGATTACCAAAAGGCTTAGACAGTTTGAAATATTTGTATGAAGACAAAGGAATGTTCAATTACAAATGGAGTTTGTATTCGGCAGGACATGCCAAACTGGATATTGAAAAGTCAAAAGTACAAGAAGCATTTGTGCAAGATAGACCCAGAGACAAAACTGTAATACTAGGTGACAGTGGAGGATTTCAGGTAGCAAAAGGTATTCTTAAATTTGATTGGGATAATTTTTTTACACCAGGACACAAAAACGATGAAATAAGAATGCAGATTC
>Ga0181585_10002292_pt1 | contig 16954 bp, 20 predicted proteins | sample 071ome_29_FD_132469 | JGI IMG/M metagenome (GOLD analysis project Ga0181585, IMG submission 132469) | Coastal salt marsh microbial communities from the Groves Creek Marsh, Skidaway Island, Georgia - 071407BT metaG (megahit assembly) | ecosystem: Environmental > Aquatic > Marine > Intertidal... | reverse complement strand
TACTACTATACTACCTAATACTATACCATCACACCCTAATACACACTAATACACACTACTCTCATTCACCCATATCCCTATACCTTAATACTACACACACACACACACATATATATATACACGGGGAGGGATATCCCTCCCTACCTCCCTTATTAGTAGTTAGTAATGTTTTGTAAATAAAAATACATACTAACTTAATTACGTCTGGTTTTTCTGCCTGACTTCTTCTTTTTTTTCTTAATCGATTTACATATATTTTTGGTTTTACCTAGTTTATATTTCTTATCCATATATTTCATATCTCTTGTTATCTTAAGACATGCCTTAGGATTTTTATTTTTACGATACATTCTCAAAAGATTGAATCTTCCTTTTTTAGAAATAGCTGCTTTTTTTATACTCATACCTCTTTTTTTAGATTCAGTTCTAACACCCTCATTAATAGCTAAACGCCGTCTCCTTGTATTATATTTTAGCTTGTAGTGATATTTAACATTTTTTTTTGTAAGTTTTCTTAATTTTGGTAGTTTTTTTATTATTTTTCTTTTACTCATAATTTTACTCATAATAATATATATTATATGCGTAAAAAATTATCACAAATACAGATAAAAATTATTTCTATTATGAAAATAATAAAATGGTCTAATAAAAAACGAAGTATTTTAAATGAAAACTATCTATATAATAATAAAATACCGTTTATTTATTTAAATGCAGGTCGGTTAGCAATTAGTGGATTTGTAAATTCAATTAATGGATATTACGAACAATACATTATGAGCGTACATGATATACTAAATAAAATCAAATTAAAAAAGTATTTGAAAAAAGAAATACAAAAAAGAAAAATAAAAAAATTAAACAACAACTTATTTATAATTATGTATCAATGGAATACATTACCAAATAATTTAAATAGTAAAATAATTAATTACTTAAATTAAGAATACATATATTCATTTCTCCACAATTTACAATTCTTACATTTATGTCTTGTTCTATCATAACAACTTACATTTTCATCTAATATCCATTCATGTATACATTTTTTATAAATAATTTTTTCATTATTTTTTATCAGAATTTTTAATTCATTAATATAATTTTCATATTCATAAATTTTATGTCTTAATTTATCATTTTCATTAATAAGACTAGTAGCATAAATATTACTCATAAATTACAATTAACATATATTTTTAAATATTTACTCTTTAACAAAATGTTTATTCATATATCTTTGAATATTAAAATATGTAAGTTCATCTTTATCAGAAACATTTAATAAACTAGATAACTTATCATCTGGATTAATAAATTTTCTATTATCACTCTTCTTAAGACCATTCTTATCGATATAATCAATAATATATTTAGTGACTTCTGTCCTTGCTACCTTAGTACCTGTTGGCTTTCCCATAAACTCACATAGTTCATTTGAAATTTTAGACGGTACAGCAAATCCCGATGGTTTACGATTTCCTTTATTCTTAGATTTCCTTGCCTCCTTTTGAAGCGTTTTCATCTGTTTTTTAACTACCTTTTCTAGTGCTCTTATCTGATTTTGCATACCAGTTACATTTTGACGAAATGCGGATAATGTAGACAGAACATTACTAAATTGCTCCTTAATAACAGGATCTAATAGCTGAGATCCTTTCTCATTTACAGTAATGGAGGTAGTATTATTTTCCGTACTCATCATATATTCCTACTTTATGAAGGTAGCTTTAAACCAATTTTTAAAATATAAATATAATAAGTATTTTAATATTAAATTTAATTTTAATTAAAATTTAATAATTATATTATTATTAAATTATAAATATTTACTCAACGGATGCTTGTGAAACTTTTCGAGGCGCACGTCGCTTTCCAGACCCAGTAGTCCATTCAGAACTATCACGTGGACCACTTCCACGTGGACGTACACGGCGACGCGTACCACTACTATTGCGAGTAGTATCTCCGCCACTCTCTTTCATATCAGCCTCTCGTTGCTGACGAACTTCCCAACGAGTCTCACACATAAGCTTTCCTCCACAAACTCCAGTAATATCATTAGCCTGATAAGGATGATCGCTATTCTCAGACTCCTTTAGAGTAAACTCTACATATTCTCCCTGAACTAGATAACGATATTGTTTGTTAGTAACATTGCAACTGGTATGATGAGAAAAAACATCTTTACCAGAATAATCTCCAGAAACATCATTATCGAGAACTGTTACAAAACCAAACCCTGCTTTATTATTAAACCACTTAACTACACCAGTAAATCGGGTAGTACTATCAATAGAGGATGATGTATCGTTTGAACTTACACTAGACATTATATTCTATATATGCAGAACCTTTTTAAGTATATTTAAAATAATATTTTAATTATTTACTTGAATGATGTAAGTAATTAAATTATTAAATTGATTGAACTTAAAGAATTAACAAAATAAATAAATTAAATCATGATAATTCAAAAAGACCTAGTTAAGAATGATTCTAATGAATTTAAAGAAGTATTAAAAAAGTGGCCTTTTGAACTTTCACCATTCCAAAAAAATGCTATAACTGGTCTTATGACTGGAAAAAATATTCTTATAACAGCTCATACTGGTAGTGGTAAAACATTACCTGCTGAATTTGCGATTGATTATTTTATTTCAAAAGGTAAACGTGTAATTTATACAGGTCCTATTAAAGCACTAGTTAATCAAAAGTTTCATGACTTTTCAAAACAATTTCCTAACATATCATTTGGTCTAATGACTGGGGATAATAAATTTAATCCAGAAGCACAATGTGTTTTAATGACACAAGAAATATTAAGAAATACACTTTTCCAACAACAGTTATTTGGAGATAATGGTATTTTAGATGACACAAAAAAAGATATTCTAACATTTGAAATGGATATAAAAAATGAACTAGGGTGTTTAATTGTTGATGAAACACATTTTATTAATGATTCAGGAAGAGGAAGAGTTTGGGAAGAAACCTATATGATGATGCCTAATGAAATACAACTTCTCATGCTTTCTGCGACTCTAGATAAAGTAAATAAATTTTGTGATTTTATTGAGAAAAGAGGCGGTCCCGAAATTTGGGTATGTCCGACTGAAAAAAGAGTTGTTCCACTCACTCATTACTGTTATTTAACTATTCCCGAATCAAATTTTAAATCTATGAATTCAAAAGATAAAACTTTATATATAGATAATTTTAATAAATTAATTCCAATGAAAACACAAAATAAAAATTTTAAAGAAGAAAATTATCATAAAGTAAAAAAAACTATAAAATTTCTAGATCTAAAACATATTTTCCCAAAAGAAACTTTCGTTATTAATAAAATTATTGAAGAATTAAGAGATATGAATGCATTGCCTGGTATAATGTTTATATTTTCAAGAAAAAAAGTTAATCAAATAGCATCACGTATTCAAGTTCCGCTAATTGAAAAAGATTCTAAAATACCAACAATTGTTGAAAAAGAATGTGAAATGTTATTAAGACGTAAACTTCCAAATGCATCTGAATACTTAAACCTTCCTGAATATAAATTTATTATAGGTCTTTTACGAAAAGGCATCGCTATTCATCATGCTGGAATATTAAAAGAGTTTCGTGAAATGATAGAACTAGTATTTAGTAAAGGATATATAAAAATTCTCCTTGCAACAGAAACATTTGCTATGGGTATTAACATGCCTGCAAAAAGTAGCATATTTACATCTTTACAGAAATTTGATGGTAATAATTTTAGATGGCTATTACCTCATGAATATATTCAAATGGCTGGTAGAGCTGGTAGAAGAGGCTTAGATGAAAAAGGTATAGTTGTACTTTTACCAAACCTTTACAAAAGAGAACAAGTTCCTGTAAATGTTTTAAGAGATATGTTAACCGGTGCTCCTCAAAAATTGGAATCTAAATTTGCTATTCATGCAAATCTAATCTTAAGATTAATATCAGTAGGTAATTTTAGCTTTGAAAAATTCATTACAAGGAGTATGTTAACAGATGGAATAGTTGCATATAAAAATGAACTTTATGAAAAAATTGATAAACTTAGAAGTGATATTAATATCAAAACATATTATAATACAGATGTTAGTACGTTGGAAAATTTACATAACCTCAACAACGAAAAAAAATTATCAAAAGGCAAACAAAAAAAAAGAAAGGAAAACCAAATAAAACAACTATTAGAAAGTAACAAATTTATTGGAGATGATTATAATAAATTTTGTAAAAAAATAGAAGATAAAAATGAATTAAAAAATTTAGAAAAAAAATTAGAAAACACAAATAACTATGTTAATGATGAAATCATGATTCAAATAAAACTTCTTCTTGAAAATAATTTTATTAAAAATAATGACGAACAAATAACACTAACACAAAAAGGAAAATTAGCTATTGCAATTCAAGAATTAGCTTCTTTACCTTTTGCAGAAGTTATATCTAATCGTATTATGGATAATTTAACAAGCAAAGAAATTATTGGAGTACTAAGTTGTTTTACAAACCTACACTTATCTGATGAAATGTCTATTCATTCAATAGATTATATAAATACTACAAAAAAAGTTAAAAATGCAATTAAAAGTGTAAAAGAACTACATAATAAATATTACGACATCCTAACTTATAATAAATTAGATATAGTAGAAGATTATAATATTCATTTTAATTTATGTGAATTAGCAATTAAATGGTGTGAAAGTAATAATGAAGAACAATGTATGAAAATAATTTTGGAAGCTAAAAATTATGATATTAGTTTAGGTGACTTTGTTAAATGTATTCTTAAAATAAATAACATTGCATTAGAGCTTGAAAAAGTTGCTATTATAGATGAAAATTTATCATTATTGGAAAAACTTAAAAATATTCCAAATCTAACTCTTAAATCATGTATTACAAATCAGTCACTTTATCTATAATTATCTAATATATATATAAATAATGAATGGTAAAAATAAGAGAGTTAAAAGTCGTTGGTCTAGAGGGATTTCAAGAAATAAATCATATAATACAATAAAAAAAAATATTTCTTTTCCATATTTTTCAATAAAATTTAGTAGTACATTAAAAAACTTAATTAACACGCAACAAAAATCATTACTAGAATTTTTTGAAAACTTTTCATATATAAGAAAATACGAGAGATTTATATATAATAAAAATACGCCAAATGCTATAATAAAATTATATAATAATGATTTTTTAAATGGTACTCTAAGAATTAGAAAACCTGGCATTTATATACTTCAAGAAAACATTGTTTTTAATCCAAATGAAAGTCATGATTTCTCTCCAACATCTTCTCAAATTTCTTCAGGTCTCTATCCTGAAAATATGTCTGGACCTTATCATCTTGGTTTTTTTGCAGCTATTACTGTTGAGGTTGATAATGTTATAATTGATTTAAATGGATTTACAATAAAACAGAGTGAATTGCATAAATTACAGCAGAGATTCTATGCTAATATAGAACTTGCAAATTCTCCATTTATACCTAATCAAGGCCCATCATCTTTCATAGGTGTAGGAGGGTATAGAGCAGCAAATAAAATATTAATTATGAATGGTACTATTGACTCAACATCTCATCACGGAATACATGCTAATACTGCAAATAATGTAGTATTGCATAATTTAAAATTCCATAATTTTGAAGTTGCAGGTATTGCATTAAATGGTACTACAAATGCTGTTTTTAATAATATTATCGTAGAAAATAATGATAAAAATATACCTGTATTATCAACATATTCACAAGCAAGATTTATACGTAAATTTTTAAATAGTGCATTTGAGAGGCATCCTGATTTAAAATTAACAAATGAAAAAACTATTAGTAATATTATTACTAACATAAATAATGATTTAAATTCAACATTTAATCAGTTTAAATTAAATAAAACAATTCCCAATAATTATTTTAAAAATTTAAATAGTGAATATGATGGGAATGTATATGGTATTGTTCTTAACGTAAATGGTGTTGTAATTAATGATTTTATAAGAGAAAGAACTACAGACATGATCGGTAACGAAAATATTTATTTAAATAACATAACTATAAATAATATATCTTCTACACCTGTTGAAATTATAGGTGTTAATGCAAATCCAATTTCAGATACTGCATATGGAGGTAGAGTACAAGTGGGACCATTAGGTGATGTATTACAAATAGAACATATTCAAAATTCTGATGGCACATATAAAAGTAACAGTTTATCAGACGCACAAATAATTCTTGCAAATCCATCATATAATGGAAGTAAAGGAACTAATAATATTATAAATGAAGTGTTTAGATGGGCTAAAAATGAAATTTTACTTTCATCATTTATTGGCGACTCAAGTGGAATGTTTTATTATACAGGTGGTGGGGATTCAATGAACCATGTTATGAAAGGTAATATTGGATTATTTATATCTGCAGGAAATAATATAAAAGGAAATAGAATCATTATAAATAATATAAGATCAAATGGTAATAATGTTGGGGTAACAAATTTAAGACCTATAGTACCTGACCCATTACTTAAAAAAGGTTTAGATGCTAACTCTATATTAATAACAGGAAGTAATAATATTCATCTTTTAGATACTAATAATAGAATTATGCAACCTCATTCGGATTATGGAGAACAAAATAGAATAAAACTAATTGGAACAAACAGACATATTGTAATTCTTTAATTGCGGTTAAAATAATAATTTATTTTTTTATTTTTCTATATAAAAATAAATGGAATCAGAACAACTTTTAAATAGTAATTTAGAAGAAAATGATGCACTATCAATTCCAGATTGGAATTCTCTTGTAAATCATTATGAAAGCAGATGGAGAAAAGAAAAAGAGAAATTCCAACTAGAGTTAAAAAAAAATTTTAAAGCATTAATTGAAAGATTTGCATGTGGTAAACAAGAAGTATTTACATTAGTATGTCCGGAAAGAAGAGAAAAACAATATATTAGAGCATTTCTTGAATTATTTGAATCCGGTTATGCTCCTCATGTTGGAGATGTAGAGCGACTTGCAGGAAAAAGAGCTAGAAAATTATCTATAACTCTTCCAAATAATTATGCCGACTGACTATATTACTATAAAGCTATACATAAAATAACCAATAATAAAATATCGTTTTACTATAAAAAAAAATGTATATTATGTTTTTGTTAAATATTTAAATACAATAATTTAATTATTTAATAAATGAAAACTATTTATTGTATAAGACATGGCACAGCACTTCATAATGAATTATATAAATATATAGGCAACAGAGCTTTTACAGAATTTAAAGATACGCATTTAACAACTAAAGGGTATAATGAATCTATAAATTTAGGAGAAACATGGAATAAAATTAATGATATTGATTTAGTACTCGTATCTCCACTAACAAGAACATTACAAACAGCTATGAATATTTTCAAAAATAAAAAAGTAAAAATCTTAGCAATTGATGAATTAATGGAACACCCACAATCTAAAGATATTTGCAATCAACGATTAGATAAAAATATATTACTCAATCAATACCCTAATATAGATTTCTCAAAAATATCCGACGATCATCTATTATATTGGGAAAATAAATATAATTTTACTAATGAGTTGGAGAGATTAAAAAAAAGAATAATAGAATTTAAATTGGTATTAAATACATTTAATGAAAAAAATATAGTTATTATTTCACACAGTTCATTTCTAAGGCAGTTAATGTTTAATAAAATAGACAATAATTATGAACTATTACATTGTTTTCCGTATGAATATAATATTACACCGACCGAAAAGAAAAATGAGACAAAACAAATTAAATATTAGATTATATGGTTATATATTATATTCTAATATGCGTATTAAATTATCAGAAAAATACAAAGATGAAACTAACAAAGTTATGGATTGAAAAACAAAAAAGACCTTGTGAGTTTCAGAAAACAAATTCGTCTTTCACCATTTCAGATAAAAAAGAAATGGAAAAAGTTAGACAATCGTAGGTGTATCCCTACTATTGATTTTACATCACCAAATTTTTTTATGAGATTTTGTCTCATTTTTCTTTTCGGTCGGTGTAATCACATACCTCAATTCTAATTTTTTGTTTAAGTCTTATCTCATCAGTAAATAGATATAACTTAAACATATGCAAACTATTATTTTCATAATCAAATCTACTAGTAATTCTGTTAACCATATTAATGTCTTCTAAATATACCATATACTGATATAAACCATCATTTCTAAGAAGCTTATCAAATATAAACCCACAATGTTTACTATTCATAATTTCATTCCGATCACAACATAATTTTAATAGATTACAATCATTTTGTACTTTTCTTATTGATCTCATTGTAAGATTAATATATTCAAATGCTTTATTATTCGTCCAACGCTCATAAAACATATTACTTGAATCATTAAATTTTTGAATCCCTAATGCATCTTGAAATTGTATTATATTTAACAAATCTACTAAACGTCTAATAGGAGATGTTATATGTACGTACGCATCTAAATTTAAAATTTCATGACTTTCAATATTTTCATACTTTACATATGAACCACCAGAACTTTGCCACATTCTAAGAAATTTTTTTACTTTTTTACTTGCATTCTCTGGAATTATTTGTTTACTTACGTCGTTGTATTTTGCGGATCTATAAATACCAATATTCTTATTTTTCATTTCTTTTGCTGAAATATAATTCATAAGAATCATTAAATACGCAACTACTTCATGACTAGAATCGATTGATTCTATATATTTATATTCTTTTTGTCTGTTAAGTTTATAAATAAATTTTTTTAAATTATTATACATTTCATTTGTTTCTTGTTCTTCAGTGTCATATCTTAGATTTTTAGTAACTTTAATAATACTATTATTAAATTTATAATTTATTATTTTATAATTTTCCATATCAAAATAAATTTCAAGAGTAAATGCAAATCTATTCCTATTTTCTTGTAAACTACATAAGGCATCGGATAAAACGGTCGGTAACATTGGTCTTTTCCTATCAGGTAAATAAATTGTAGCTACCCTATTGGAAAATGAATCCCATAAATCAAGAGCATCTAGCCAAATTGCTACATTTGAAATAAATATTGATATACATGATATGTAGTCGTCAATATATTTAAAATTAAAAGCATCATCAAAATCTTTACTTTTTGCTGGATCGATTGAATAAACTTCATCACATCTTCTATCTACCAAATTATATTTATTTATTATTTCTCCAATAAATTCTGTTTCTGATTTACTTTTTAATTTCTGCATAGTTTTCTTAGTAAAATCTTGAATAGATGCATACAAGCTTTTACAATATAACTGATACTCATAAAAGTTTGGTAAAATATTTAAGTTACCAATAGTTTTCATAATAGATCCCATTGGATGTTTATTATCCCAATTTTTAAATTTAAATATAATATATTTATTACTTAATTTTTTATTAAATCCAGGTTTTATTTTGTAAGGTACAAGAAATAACGGTAATCTTTTATCATCAGGAACACATTTATATAAGAATTTATCTTTATAACGACCATACATCTTATTTCCTTCTAATACTAAAACACCTGGTATACTAGGCATATTTTTAATTGTTGAATGTCGTACAATAACATTGTTATTTTCAATATCAAATATATCTTGTGTAAACATTTTATTACTTATTGGATCTACAACAATATCAGTAGGTTTTAAATCATTAGCATAGGCAACTGATAATTCTGTATAATCTCTATTACAAATATATAACTTGTACATTATTTACTATATTAACTTATCTTAAAAAATAATATAGTACAATCAATTTTCTGTTATTTATCTTCATTATTAGTTATTTTTTTTTCTATTTCAAGATTTTTTACATTTTTTCTATAGATATTTTGTTTTTGTAAAAAAGACATTAATAAATCAGGGAATATTGCAATTGTATTCATATATGTTCTATAAGTAAATACAGAAATACTGGATATTTCTTTATATTTTATTGAATATAACCAAAATGCCGGAACAAATAATAAATCACCTTTTTTCAATTCAATATCTAATACCTTTACTTTATTAAATTCAGCAAGATATTTTTTATCTACATTCCAAGGATTTACTTTAGATATTGACTCACTGTTTTCATAATCTTTTTCAATAAATAAATATTTATGATATTTTGGTGCTATTAATTTTATGTTACATTTACCCGATGTAATATATAAATAATTTCTGTAAGAGTTACTAAATCGTAAAGGTGTAACAGCACCAATGCTTCCTGAATAAAAATCATACATACATTTAGAAACCAGATATGGTCTTAAAAATGAATCATTATATCTATAATGTTTTACAACACCAGTTTCATCAAGAAAATCATAATTTTTTTCAGTAATAAATTTTTTTTTCTCATCTTTTTGGAATAAATTAATTGCTTCTTTAAATAAAAAGGGCAAATATGTTTCACTTTCTTTACTATGATCTGTAATATCTCTTATTTGAATGTCAAATGCTCCATAATGATCGTCTAAAACAGATAAATTACAATTTTCAATAATATTATCAATAGTATAATCTATAACAACAGGTTGCCTTAGATCGCAAATTTCTTCTAATTTTTCTTTTGATGGATTCTCTATAGTATATATTTCTAAATCATTACTTGTTTTTAAATGATAATGTATATGTAAATATAAAAATAAAACAACACAAAAAATAAATATAGTTAAAAGATAATTCATGATATCATTAATAAAGAATTAATAATTGTTTTTTTTGCGAATTAATCATCATCATCGTCTATTTTAGGGGCTAAATAAAACTTTACATAATTTTCACTATCTGTGCTATCCTTATCATCAAGTGAATAATGCATTTTTAATGGTATATCTTCACTTATATGTATATAAACTGAATCATTTAATTTACTAAAATTACACATTGTATTGATATACATCAATGCGTATGTTACTGATAAATCTAGATCTTCTTGAATAGCAAATTCTAAAATATCCTCGTCCTTAATTTCAACTTGCATTGCACCCATCCCTCCATTCGCTTCAATAATTACATTTTCTTTATCTGAAGAACATTTAAATATAACATTATTATTGAAAATCTGTAATTCATTTACCAACTCTTTTAAATCATTGGATTTTAATACCAAATCTACGTCATATTCTTTTTCTGGTATATCCATTACATCTGAATCAATGTATATAAGAGGTAATTGAAACATTTTAGTTACTTGCTTCTCTCCATTAAAATCGATAAATAAATTATTATTATTATTTTTCGTATAAATACTAATTTCCTGCCCTTCCTTCCAACAATCAATAACCTTAAATAAAATTTCAGAATTTATACCTAACGTTTCATCTTTATCAACCTTATATTTATCAAACCAACCTGATAAAATTTTAATTTCAACTAAACATGCATGTGTACTATCCATACTCTGAATATAAAACATTTCATCAGACATAATTAAATTTACATCAGTTACTATTCCTTTTAAATGTCTAAATATAGTAACAAGCTTATTAATTTTCTTCTTCTCAGTTAATACTAGTTTCATTTTGTATTTAAAATAATACATATTTTCTAAATACAAATACAATCAATTTTATTTTTTATAATTAACTTTCATTTTCATTAATGTTTAATGACATACTATTATTAGATGATGTTGATGATATAGTAGCCATTAAACTAGCCATTTGCTTTCTAAGCGATGCATTTTCCTGCTCTAGACGATATAATCTAACATTAACATCAGGTTCTAATTTTTTTAATGATGCTGTTAAAACATGAACCTGTTCAAATACCTGATTAAGGCGTCTCTCATGAAAATTTAAAATTTGATAATGCTGTTGACTAGTTGTTCCAGATAAAGTATTTGGTTGAGTATTTTCTCTCTGAAAATTATTAGTAAATGATTCTTGCTGTGTCATATTAGTATCTCTTTGAATACGTCGATTAATTGCATTAGAACTAGACATTATAAAATAATAAAATGATATATTTCTAAATTATTTACGCAATCATTTTCATTTTAATAGATGGGTGATATTTATAATTTTTTATTTTGATGTCATCAAATTCATAATCATCTATATGATCTTTTTTATTTATAAAAATTTCAGGCATGTTATAATGAGGCCTAACTATTTGTTTTTTTAAAGATTCTATATGATCTTCATAAATATGAGCGTCACCAATAACATGAATTAATTTATTTGGCTGTAAATTACAATGAGTTGCTAAAATATGAGTTAGCATCGCATACGATGCAATATTAAAAGGAACTCCTAAACCAATATCACCACTTCTTTGAAATAGTAAACATGATAATTTATCATCACTTGAAACATTAAATTGAGACATAACATGGCATGGAGGAAGAGCCATTTCATCTAATTGTTTCGGATTCCATGCTGATAAAATAAGTCGTCTAGAATATCTATCATTTACATCATTTAAAGAGTTAACAATATTATTTAACTGATCTATTCCTTTACCATTATAATTTGTCTCACAATCAACATATTCTGCATCAAAAAATCTCCACTGATGACCGTAAATTGGACCTAGATCCCCATCGATTGAATAATCTAATCCTCTTTTTTCTAAAAATTTTTTATCTGCATTACCATTCCATATCCTTACATTATTTTTTGTTAAAATGCGATTGTCTGTTGATCCTTTCATAAACCATAATAATTCCCTTAAACAACTTTTCCATGCAAGTTTTTTTGTTGAAAGGAATGGTACTTTATTATTTCTTAAACAAAAAGTCATTTTATTACCAAATGAACTTATTGTATTTCCATTACGACCATATTTAAAATCTCCATATTTAAGAATCTTTTTAACAAGAACTCGATATTGAACGTCTGGTGGTAAAATTTTTAAAAAACTCATATAACATAATTAATTTAATATATTTAATTTCTTTTTATAATTCATATATGGAAGACTCTCCAACAATAAGCAATAATGTAAGTTTTTTTAATAAAGTCACAACTATCGACGACGATCAAAAAGATAATTTAATGAACGGTTTACAATATGTAACAATGGCTGCGATTCCTGTTGCTTTAGCAGATATCTTCATAATGCGCTTTTTCGAAGATAAAGAACCTGAAAAAAAAGGAACAATTGAACTTTTAGCAGAAATTTTAGCACAAGTTACTTTAACTATTATACTTATGTTCTGTATCCATAAAGTTATTATTGCAGTACCTACATACAGTGGAAAATCAATGAATAGAATTAACTATACATCATTATCTTTAGGAATGTTATTTGGTCTCTTTACACTAAAACACAATATAAGAAAAAAATTTGATGTTGTTTTTACAAGAGTTATAGATATGTGGGAAGGTAAAAAAGAGGAAAAAGAAAAAAAACATTCATCTAAAATAACTGTAAACAAACCAATATCAGGAGCCAATACTCAAATGCCTATGCATTCACCCAGTAGAGCAGATTACATTGGAACACAAAACCAAACTAGTATGATGCCGACAACACAACCCACACAACAAATACAACAAGAAATAGATGTTACATCACAGCAAAATTATGGTGGTCCTCAAAATAACTTAATTGATGCTAATATACCAACAATGGAACCTATGGCTGCAAATAGTGCATTAGGTGGTAGTTCATGGAGCTCATGGTAAAATTATAGTATTAAATAAAATATTATAATTTTATTTTAAAAATGCTAATAACAATGCAATAACAAAAAATATACCCATTGAAAATGAAACTGATTTATATTTATTTAATTTCATCTTAGAAATAAAATACCAGTTTGTAAATGTAGCTATAAATAAAGGTACAGACATTATTAACAAATTATATGCATATGATTCTACTTTAGCATCATCAACAAAAACAGAACTAGGCATACCAACAGGAAGAGCACCTATTACACCTGCAAGAGCAGCGTTTGTTAAATTATTACTAAAATATGCAATTCCTGCTACAGTAATACCCCCTATTAAAAACTGACCCACTAAACTATGAATAAAATTACCTATAATTTTTCCAATCATTATAATATAATTTATTATTTTTTATTTTTACGAGTTTTATTTTGTTTTTTTTTACTTCTTTTATGTTTTGTTTGTTTTTTAAACATTTTTTTACTTAAACGTCTAGCAAGTTTAATCCCTGCAGATATACCTCTTTTTGAATTTCCATGTTTATCTAAACGAGGTGATACGATACCAATACCACATAAACCTGGGATTACAATTAAAATACCACCACCAACTCCGCTTTTTGCATATGCATTTCCTCCTGTTTTAACAATCCACTCATCGGAATATTCATATAATCCTTCAGGTAATAAGTTATTAAGTATATATTCAGTTTGTTTTTGAGTTAAAATTTTCTTATTTGTTTTAGGAACAACCCCACCATTTGCAAAAACTGCCGCCATTCTAGCAATATCATCAGACGTGACTTTAACAGAACATTGATACGTATATGCATCTACTGTTGGTATTACTGGTGCATAAAATCTACCTTTATTTTTTAATAAATAAGCTAAACTCATATTTATAGAATTTGTTTCACTCTCACTTTCATAAATACCTTTTCCAACAGTTAATTTATTTGATGCAAATGCAGACATATTATCTATTATACTTTTTTTGAAATTTTTATTATTTTTTGTATACAAAAGCGATGTAGTAGCCATTGCTCCTTGATTTAAAAAAGGATTAATTGTATGTGATGGAGATAATTTAGCTGCTATTATTGAATTAAAGGGTAAAAAAGAACCGTGCATTCCAATTTTATTAAAAACAGTATTAATACCATGCTTTTTCACAGCTAAAGATAATGAAAATAATTTACTAATTGATTCAATTGCTACCTTTTCTGTAAAATCACCTTTATGATAAATATTACCACTGATATCACATATTGATATAGAAAAAATACTAGAACGCACTTTTGCTAATTCTGGTATATAATGTGCCTTTTTTCCTGATTTTATATTTTTAGTTTGTCTAAAAACATTTCTTATAATTTTATCAAAATCATACATTAACTAAAATATAATATATATACATATTTTAATAATGAGTAATAATTACATTTTAGTTGGTATTATTGGTGTTATTGCGGGATTAATTGCGGGATCTCTAGGAACTACTACAGCTACAACAATAATGATGGGATTACTTGCATTTGATTTAGTACCAAATTTTGGTACTGCTGCAGGGACTACATTATTCGCTATTTTACCACCATTATCAATATTTGCTGTATATGAATACTATAAGAAAAAACAACTTAACATACCATATGCATTAATTCTCATGGTAGTATGTACTATTTTTGAATGGATTGGTGCTAAATATAATCACCTTTTAAAGGATAAAACATTAAAAAAAATACTTGCAGTATATTTGTATATTGTTGGTTCGTATATGTTATATAGTTCTTTTAAATAATCTATTTATCTAATTTAACATTCTCTCCTACTTTTCTTTTAATATTTTTAAGATTTTTATCATCATTTGGTTGCATTGTTTGAGTAACTAATTTAAAATATTCATCTCGTTTAAGATCACAATCCATAAAATCTGGATTTTGTTCCGTCCATTTTTTTATAGTTTCTATTTGTTTCTTACTAATTTTTTCGATAGAACTATCTATCTTTTCATTATTATTATCTCTAGTCCATTCATCATCATTTTTTACATAAAATTGCAAACGTTTTTGATCCGAACAATGTATAGGTCTTTCAGTAACATCCATATCATTTAAGCTTTTTATAAAAACATTTGAAATACCCTTAGTATATCCATTATCTCGCGTATATTGCAAATCTTCCAGTGTAAATTTTATTTTTTGAATAAAATCTTCTAAATTCATAGCATTCTTGCATTTTTCATTTAAAAACATATTTATGTTAAACTGATTGTTATTTGTATTATTATTTGTAATATTTGTAACGTTCATTTCCAAATTATTTAATTTGTCACGCAACACTTTATTTTCATGAGCGATGTTCTGATTCTCTTTTAAAATAGCTTTTAATAAAACCTCTACATTATTGTTGGGAACTATATCAGTTACTTCTTCATCGTTTTTATCTACATGGTTGGTGTAAATACATTTAATCTTATGTTTTGACAAACTTGAAGCATGTTTGTAAGATTTTCCACATTCACAGTAAAATTTTGAATGACTAATTTTGGCTAATTTTTTGGCTAATTTGGCTAACTGACTGGGATCATTGTTACAGTTTTTTTTATGATTAAAAAGAGACTGTCTATGCTTATATTTTTTTCCACATGTTTCGCAGTAAAAATGTGGTGGGATTTTTTTTGCAGTATCTGCGTCAGTCATTGTAAGTCTTAAATGTTTTGTAGTGGATAAATGTTTATTAAAATCTTTTTTACTGTTACTAAAGTAGTAGCAGGAGATACAAGAATATTTTTTCGTTTTTAAAATTTGGGGATTTTTTGGGGATTTTTTCATTTATATAAATACTTACACAAAAATCCCTAAATTAATTATTATAAAAATATTCAAAAAAAACTTATGTAGGCGAGTATTTTTAATTATATATTATTTACTCCCTACAATATTGTAGATAAATGTAAAATAATGTAACTTTTTTAATAGATTCTTTTGTTCAAAAATAAAAAATGGACATTTTAAAAATGTCCAAAAAATTTTTTTTTGAGAATCTTTTTTAATTTTTTTTACACTTTTTACATTTTGAAGATTTTCTAATTATTCACCCAATCCCAAACGATATAGCGTTTGAAAGATCCATCATTATTTGTTTCTTTTGTTAAAAATTCCGAAGGTGGAGGAAAATCTAGTGTCAACAATGGAATTTTTATTATTTTTTCATGAAAATAATATATGGATTTTAATCCTGG
>Ga0181585_10002291_pt1 | contig 16957 bp, 14 predicted proteins | sample 071ome_29_FD_132469 | JGI IMG/M metagenome (GOLD analysis project Ga0181585, IMG submission 132469) | Coastal salt marsh microbial communities from the Groves Creek Marsh, Skidaway Island, Georgia - 071407BT metaG (megahit assembly) | ecosystem: Environmental > Aquatic > Marine > Intertidal... | reverse complement strand
GCATGATGCTCTCCCTAAAGTGACCGGACGTCGGCAAGTTTACCGGTAACCGCCGCGGCAACAGCCATTTCCGGGCTCACGAGATGGGTACGTCCGCCACGGCCCTGCCTGCCTTCAAAATTGCGGTTTGATGTCGACGCGCAACGCTCACCTTCGGAGAGGCGGTCGGCATTCATCGCAAGACACATCGAACATCCGGCTTCACGCCAGTCAAAACCGGCATTCCGGAAGATCACGTCCAGGCCTTCGTCTTCGGCCTGTTTTTTCACCAGACCTGATCCGGGTACGATCATGGCGCGCACGCCATCTGCCACTTTACGGCCTTCGGCAATCTGGGCGGCGGCACGAAGATCTTCAATGCGGCTGTTGGTGCAGGAGCCGATAAAGACCGTGTCGATGGCAATATCGGTGATCGCCATACCCGGGGTCAGCCCCATGTAATCGAGAGCACGCTCGATCTTTGCCTTTTGCGAAGGATCAGAAACCTTGGCCGGATCCGGAACAACTCCTGTAATCGGGGCTGTATCTTCGGGGCTGGTTCCCCAGGTGATGGTCGGCGCGATATCCGCTGCCCTGATCACGACTTCCTTATCGTAGCTGGCCCCTTCATCCGAAGGCAGGGTCTTCCACCAGGCCACCGCCCGGTCCCACATCTCACCCTGGGGCGCCATTGGCTTGCCCTTGATATATTCGAACGTCACCTCATCCGGGGCAATCATGCCGGCACGGGCGCCGGCTTCGATGGACATGTTGCAGATCGTCATCCGCCCTTCCATGCTAAGGTTACGGATGGCTTCCCCGGCATATTCGATCACATGGCCGGTGCCTCCGGCGGTGCCGATTTTCCCGATGATGGCCAGAATGATATCCTTTGCCGTCACCCCCGGGCCGGGCAGACCATCCACGGTGATCCGCATATTCTTTGCCGGTTGCTGGATAAGGGTCTGGGTTGCGAGGACATGTTCAACTTCTGACGTGCCGATACCAAAGGCAAGGGCACCAAACGCACCGTGTGTTGCGGTATGGGAATCGCCACAGACAATGGTCATGCCCGGCTGGGTAAAGCCCTGCTCAGGCCCGATCACATGGACAATGCCCTGCCGGATATCATCCATGCCGAAATAGGGCACGCCGAAATCGGCGGCATTCTTTTCAAGAGCTTCGACCTGAATGCGTGATTCCGTATCAGCAATACCTTCGGAACGGCTTGTGGTCGGCACGTTGTGATCGGCGACAGCAAGAGTACGTTCCGGGCAGGCGACCTTGCGGCCAGCCTGACGCAGACCTTCAAAAGCCTGCGGGCTGGTGACTTCATGGACAAGATGCCGGTCAATATAAATCAGGCTGGAGCCATCTTCGTCCTTGTGGACAAGATGCGCGTCCCAGATTTTATCAAAAAGTGTACGTGGTTCGGACATTGGCCCCCTCCTCAAGATCCGCCCGTTGCGGGCAGAAAGATCCCGCCATCGTCACGATACCAATGATACGTATGCGATGGCGATGACGGGGGTTTTGGTCAAGCGCTGGCTTCAGTGCTGGTCTTGGCGGTGCGCTCACGTGATTTTTCGGCAATCCGTGCGGCTTTACCTGTACGTCCCCGCAGGTAATACAGTTTGGCCCGACGGACTTTACCACGGCGCATCACGGTGATACCGGCAACACGGGGTGAATACAGCGGAAAGATCCGCTCCACGCCTTCGCCATAAGAAATCTTGCGCACCGTGAAAGACGAATTGACACCTGCGGCTTTACGGCCGATGCAGACACCTTCGAAAGCCTGAATACGCTCACGCGTGCCTTCGACAACCTTCACGTCAATCCGAAGCGTATCACCCGGAGCAAAATCCGGAATCTCGCGTTCGGCGATAACCTTATCCATTTCCTTCTGGCCAATACGATCCAAAATGTTCATGGCCCTGTCTCCTTATTCCAAGGTTCGATGCGCTACCATTTAATGCGGTGAACGCTCATATATCACTGTCCATGCCGTCTGTCACCCCCAAAGGGCAATGCACGGCGCTTATTTCTTGTCTTCGTTGTTCTGCCAAGCCTGCCACATATCCGGGCGCCGGATGCGGGTGACTGATTTGGCCTGCCGGAGCCGCCAGTCGGCTATTGCCTTATGGTTGCCACTGGTCAGCACCGACGGAACTTCATGCCCTTTCCATTCCCTGGGCTGGGTGTAGAGCGGATGCTCAAGAAGCCCGGCGGAAAAACTGTCGTCTTCATGGGCGTCGGCATTGCCCATGACACCCGGCAGAAGCCTTACCACCGCGTCGATCGCAACAAGGGCTGGCAGCTCACCACCTGAAAGCACGTAATCCCCGATGCTGACCTCGGTGAGCCCGGCGTCATCGATAACGCGCTGGTCAAGACCTTCATAACGACCGGCGATCATGACCACATCCGGGCTGGCGGCAAGCTGTTGTGCCATGTGCTGATCGAGCTTTTTGCCCCGGGGCGAGAAATAGAGTTTCGGCGTGCCCTGATCCAGCCCCGTCATGGCGGTGGTGATCGCGGCATCCATCACATCCGGCCGCATCACCATCCCGGGCCCGCCACCGAAGGGCGTGTCATCCACCACCCTGTGCCTGCCGATCCCGTGATCCCGGATATCGATCAGCTCAAGCGACCAGATCCCTTTATCAAGAGCCTTGCCCGCCAGCGACTGGCCAAGAGGGCCCGGAAACATCTCAGGGAACAGGGTGCATACACGCACCCGCCAGCATGTTCCTTCTGACCTGCTTTTTCCGGCATCCGCCATTTCAGGCTCCATCTTCAAGCCAGACCGGGTCCACCGTAAGTGTTACCGGCCCATCTTCACCCGGGTCGACCTCAAATGGGTTCGTTTCGGGAAAAGGCAGAATCACGACCCTGCCCTTCTGTCTCCGGACTTCCATCACAGTACCAGCACCGAAATCATAAATCCCGGTGATGGTTCCGATCAGCCCGAGCGCCGGGTCATGAACCTCACGGCCGATGAGATCCGCATGATAGATCTCTTCATCGCCGGCTTCGGGCAGGCGGTCCCGATCGACAAAGATCTTCTCGCCCTTCAGCCCTTCGGCCTCATCCCGGCTGGCTACACCATCGAGAGACGCCAGAACCATGCCTTTTGCAACGCCCCGCACCGATAAGGAAAACCGGCGTCCATCAGCCAGACTGACCGGCCCATAAGCACCGATGTTTTCCGGCTCTTCGGTGAAGGGCTTGATCCGGACCATGCCCCGCACCCCGTGAGGTGAGGCGATGGCACCAAGACAGACCTTCCGCACCACCATTTAGCTCTTTGCCGCGTCCTCTTCGGCGGCGGCCTCCTCAGCGGAGACTTCCTCCGCAGGAGCCTCTTCAGCTGAAGCTTCTTCAGCAGGGGCTTCTGCTGGCGCTTCTTCGGCGGCAGCTTCTTGGGCTGGTGCTTCTTCAGCGGCCGCGTCTTCGGCAGGTGCTTCTTCAGCCGGAGCTTCTGCTGCGGCGGCTTCAGCAGCTTCGGCGGCCGCGGCGGCGGCTTCCGCGGCTTCCGCTTCACGCTCCTGACGCTTTCTGCCCGGCGCCGACTTTTTCGGCTGTTCGCGAAGTACTGGTGCTTCGATGAGCCCCAGCTGAGCCATCATTTTCTGCACCCGCTCGGTTGGTTTTGCACCCTTGGAGATCCAGTACATAGCCCGTTCGGAATCGAGGGTCAGCCGCTCCGGATGATCCTTTGGAACCATCGGGTTATAGGACCCGACGCGCTCAACGAAACGGCCATCCCGGGGCGCCGAGGCTTCGGCAACCACAATGCGGTAATACGGACGTTTTTTGGCGCCACCACGGGCCAGTCTGATTTTAAGTGCCATGTTCTTTCCTTTCCTTGATATAAGAACGATGTCTGTCCGGCAAAGCGTATGCCCTACCGTTTCTTTTTCTTTCCGCCCCGCGGCATACCCAGACCGGGCAAACCTCCGGGAAGACCTTTACCGCCAAGACCGGGCAACCCGCCCAGTCCTGATCCCATGCCTGGTCCCATGCCTGGTCCCATTCCGGGCAGACCAGCGGACGGGCCGTCGCCGCCACCAAGCATGGAGGCGAGCGCGGCAGGATTGCCGCCCCCCATCTTGCCGAGGCGTTTCATCATCTTGGCCATATCCTGATACTGTTTGACGAGTTTGTTGACGTCCTGAACCGATGTGCCGGACCCGGTAGCAATGCGCTTGCGCCGCGAGGCGTTGAGAAGCGCGACCTGCACCCGCTCACGCTTTGTCATCGACAGGATGATCGCTTCCTGACGGCTGAAATGTTTATCATCAATGCCGGCGGCTTCGATCTGTTTTTTCAACTTGCCGATCCCGGGCAGCATCCCCATCAGGCCACCCATACCGCCCATTTTCTTGAGCTGGCGCAACTGGGAGAGAAAATCGTTCATGTCAAACTGGCCCGACGCCATTCGTTTGGCCATGCGCTCGGCGTCTTCGGCTTCGATTGTCTCAGCCGCTTTTTCCACCAGCCCGACCACATCACCCATACCGAGGATCCGGCCTGCCATGCGTTCGGGATTGAATTCTTCAAGCGCGTCCTGTTTTTCACCGACACCGAGATACTTGATCGGGCAATCGGTCACCTGACGCATCGAAAGAGCCGCGCCGCCACGGGCATCGCCATCGGCACGGGTGAGCACAATGCCGGTGATGCCGACGGCTTCTTTGAAAGCCGCTGCGGTGGTGACCGCATCCTGACCTGTCATGGCATCGGCAACAAGCAGGACTTCTGCGGGTTCCGCCTGGCTTGCCACGTCCCGGACTTCCGCCATCAGGGTTTCATCTATCGTTGTCCGTCCGGCGGTATCAAGGATCAGAACATCCGACGATTTCAGACGGGCCGCATTGAGCGCACGTTTGGTGATACCAAGTGGTGTATCGCCATCCTGTTCGGGCAACACGTCCACCCCGGCTTCAACGCCGAGAATCCGCAACTGTTCTCTTGCCGCCGGGCGGGTGACATCAAGCGAGGCGAGCAGGACGGATTTTTTCTGTTTTGTCTTGAGTTGGCGGGCCAGTTTGCCGGTTGTTGTCGTCTTACCGCTGCCCTGAAGACCAACCATCAGAATGACCGCCGGCGGGCGCTGATTGATATTGAGCGCCGCATCACCGGGGCCAAGCGTTTCCACCAGCGCGTCATGCACGATCTTGATGACCATCTGACCGGGCTTGACGGATTTCAGGACATCCTGGCCGACCGCCTGTTCCCTTACCCGGGAGATGAAGGATTTCACCACCGGCAAGGCGACATCGGCGTCAAGAAGGGCTAATCTGACCTCACGAAGCGCGGTATCAACATCCGCTTCGGTGAGAGCGCCACGGCCCCTGATCTTGTCCAGGACAGATCCCAGTTTGTCACTCAGCCGATCGAACATGGTTCTATATCCGGTTTCACCTGATCTTGCTCAACATGACGGCAAAGCAGAAAACCGCCTGTGCCTGAAACTCAGGGACAGACGTGACCCGTTAAGGTCTGGCTTCGACAGTGCCGGTATAGCCACCTTAATGATGGAAACAGCCCTGTTTGTCAAGAGCCGCCAAGTCCGGCCAGCGCACGGCCGAAATCTGCGGCATCGAACGGGCGCAGATCATCCTTGCCTTCACCCACCCCGACGGCGTGAATGGGCAGGCCGAATTCCTCGGCCAGCGCCACCACGATCCCGCCCCTTGCGCTGCCGTCGAGTTTGGTGACGATCATGCCCGACAGATTTGCCGCCTGCTGAAATGCCGCCACCTGGGAAAGCGCGTTCTGCCCGACCGTTCCATCAAGAACGATGATACGGTCATGGGGTGCTGTTTCATCCTGTTTGCCAAGGACACGGGTGATCTTTTCAAGCTCCTGCATCAGCTCCGCCCGGGCCTGAAGCCGGCCTGCCGTATCGACAATGAGAATATCCACCTTCTCCCGGATGGCGGTTTCATGTGCCTGATAGGCGACCGCAGCCGCATCGGCATTTGCCTCACCGGCGATGACGGTGGTGCCGGTGCGTTCGCCCCAGATCCTGAGCTGTTCCACCGCCGCCGCCCGGAAAGTGTCGGCCGCGGCCAGCATCACGGTCTTGCCTTCGGATCGCCAGTATTCCGCAAGTTTGCCTGCGGTGGTTGTCTTGCCTGACCCGTTGACGCCCACCATCAGCACGACATGGGGCGTGTTGCCCGGATCAATTTCAAGGGGCTTTGCCACCGGCTCAAGGATAGTGGCGACTTCTTCGGCCAGTGCCTGCGCCAGACTTTCCGCATTGACGCCATCAGGATAGGACCGGCCTTTCAGGCCTTCGGTAAGGCGTCCAGCTGCGGCCACCCCGAGATCGGCCATGATCAGCGCATCTTCAATGTCTTCAAGATCACCTGCGTCGAGCTTTGGCTTGCCCATGATACCGGCCAGCCCTTCGGTGATCTTGGATGCCGATTTGCCGAGCCCGTCTTTCAGCCGGCCAAACCAGCTTTTCCGGGCAGGCGCAGGTTTATCATCTTCGGTCCGGTCCGGCTCAGCCCCGGCAGAACTGACGCTGGTATCTTCAGGTTCCGCATCTGTGGGCGGTGTTCCGGGTATTTCGGGAGCTGTTTCGGAGGAGGTTTCGGGGGCAATATCTGCTTTCAAGATATCTGCCTCAGCGCCATCGGTATCAGTATTCCCGGTATCAGTATTCTCCGGAGTTTTTTTCGCGGGGGTTTTTTCCGTGGGAGGTTTTTTTGTGGGGGTGTTATTTTTGGAAACGGATGTCTTCGGGGCAGATTTCTTTGCGGCCGGTTTTTTGGGCGTTGCTTTCTTGGGAGTAGATTTCTTGGGTGCGGCTTTCTGGGGAGCGCTATCCTCAAATCCGGCAACATCTTCGGATGGTGTCTGATCGGTGACGGGGCTCTTGTCCTTGTTGCTGTCTGTTTCCGGGGCCTTTTCGGGGGCCTTTTCGGGGGCTTTGCCTTTTGAGGTAAGTTTTTTCAGAAAATCGAATACCGCCATTATCTCAACTCCGCTTCGAGGATACCATCTGCCATCGACGTGATCCGAACAGGATAGACCTTACCTGCGTCAAGCCCATGGGGCGAAGGACGAGCGTCGTCTTCCGTCCCGTTCAATCTGGTCTTGCGTATTGTCTGCCCGCTTATGCGGACTTTGGCAAATTGCTGCGAGTGGCCGATCCCGCCTGTTTCCATCAGCACATCATCCCACGTGCCGATACGGCTCTGAAGAAAAGCCTGTTCCTGAAACTGTGCCGCCGAACGTAATTCCGCCGCACGCGTCTTTATGACGTCTCCTGTAAGCTGGGGCATACGTGCCGCAGGCGTACCTTCGCGGGGAGAAAACGGGAAGACATGAAGCCAGGTCAGTCCGGCCCGTTCAATCAGATCGAGGCTGGCGGCATGGGCCTTGTCGGTTTCGGTCGGAAACCCTGCGATCATGTCGGCACCGAAAATAACATCCGGTCTTGCCTGTCTTGCTTTATCAACCAGGGCCAGAACATCTGCCCGGCTGTGGCGACGTTTCATCCTTTTGAGAATAAGATCATCGCCATGCTGAACCGACAGATGAAGATGCGGCATCAGGCGCGGATCATGGCCAAGCACATGAAGAAGATCATGATCCATTTCAGCCGGATCAATCGACGACAGCCGTAACCGTTTCAACCCGGGCACCTGTTGCAGAATATTTGCCACCAGCCGGCCAAGGCCGGGCCGGCCGGGAAGATCCTGCCCCCAGGACGTGATATCAACACCGGTCAGCACCACTTCGGCCGTGCCGTTTGCCGCGATCTCTGCCACATGATCAATAACAACCGTCTCCGGCACCGAGCGGCTGTTGCCGCGGCCGTAGGGAATGATACAGAAGGTGCAGCGATGATCACAGCCCTGCTGGATTTGCAGAAACGCCCTTGTGTGATTCTCAAAACCTTCGAGGAGATGGGGAGCTATCTCCTGCACCGCCATGATATCACCAACAAGGGACGGCAGATCAGGGCTGTTGTTCCGGGCCAGACGATGCCATATCTCTGCGTCGAGTTTTTCATGATTGCCAAGAACAGCATCAACCTCCGGCATCTTTCGCCAGCTGTCCGGGCTGATCTGGGCGGCACATCCCGTCACGATAATCTGTGCCCCCGGGTCCGCGCGCCGGGCTTTCCGGATCGCCTGACGTGCCTGTTTTTCCGCTTCGGCCGTCACCGCACAGGTGTTGATCACCACGGCGTTTTCGAGACCGGCGGCGGATGTATGGCGGCGGATGACTTCGCTCTCCCATATATTCAGCCGGCAACCAAAGGTTTCTATCCGCGACCGGGACTTCGTCATGATCCTGCCTCCGTGCCGGTCAGCGCCATCCGGCCGGTGAACACATGGGCTGTCGGCCCGCGCATGAAGACATGCCCGGCGTAAGGGCCGTCTTTTTGCCAGGTTATATGGAGACTGCCGCCATCAAGCACCACCTCCACTTCATGACCTGTCCGCCCGGTTTGTGCCGCCGCCACCGCCACCGCGCAGGCACCGGTACCGCAGGCCCGGGTGACCCCGACCCCACGTTCCCAGACCCGCATGCGAATCCGGTCACCGCCAAGGGAAGAGGCGAATTCAATATTGGCGCGATCCGGAAACAGTTGATGATGTTCCGCTTTGGGGCCGATAAGGTGAAGATCGATCTGTTCCGCGTCATCGACAAAATGAACAGCATGCGGATTACCCATATTCACGCAGACCGCCGGGGGCACGTCTTCAAGCCCGAGATCAACCTCAGATGTGTCAACCGGCCCGGCAAGGGGAATGTCCTGCCAGTTGAGGCGCGCAGGCCCCATATCAATGGTGACAAGGCCGTCTTCTTTCCAGGCCCGGATCACCCCGCCTTTTGTATCCATGGTCAGGTTCTGCTGTCCTGTCTGCTGCATGACAAGATCAGCGACACAGCGGCTGCCATTGCCGCAGGCCGAGGCTTCTGAGCCATCGCTGTTCAGAATATCCATCCTGATATCGGCGTCTTCTGAGGCGCGAATGATGAGGATCTGGTCACAGCCCACCCCCAGCCGGCGGTCCGCGACCATGGCGGCCTGATCCGGGGTGAGGGTAAGCGGCTCGCTCCGTGCGTCAAAGATCACGAAATCATTGCCCAGCCCATGCATCTTGACGAAAGAATGTTCCATCAGGCCGATATACGCCTTCTGAGGGCATTTGAAAAGGTCAGGTCATCATCCCGACCATCACGGGCGCGTGATCCGATGGCTGCTCCCACCCGCGCGCCTCCCGCAATACACGGGCCGAACGTAAAGAAGAGACCAGCGGCGACGTCACCCATATGTGATCAAGGCGCCGGCCTTTATCCGCCGCATCCCAGTCCCGGGCCCGGTACGACCACCAGGAATAGAGTTTACCTTCGGGAATGGATTGCCGGACCGCATCCTGCCAGCCCCCGGCTGCCATGATCGATGCCATGGCTTCGGTCTCAACCGGCGTGTGGCTGATGATCCTGAGCAGCTGTTTATGCGACCAGACGTCATCTTCACGTGGCGCGATATTGAGATCTCCGACCAGAATGGACGGTTTTGCGCCTTCCGCCCCTGACCAGGTTTTCATTTCATCGAGAAATTTCAGTTTGTGGTCAAATTTCGGATTGCTGACGCGGTCCGGCACATCGCCGCCCGCCGGAATATAGAAATTATGGAGATGGATGCCGCCTTCAAGGGTGACCGCCTGATGCCGGCAATCCTCGCGTTCAACCCAGTTAAGATGGCGGTGATCCGTAAACGGCAGACGTGAGAGAATGGCAACACCGTTATATCCTTTCTCTCCGCGGATCGCCTGATACGGATAACCGGCCTCGCTGAATACCGATGAGGGAAAGGCTTCATCCGGACATTTGGTCTCTTGCAGGCAAAGGACGTCTGGCTGTTGTTCTCTTAGAAGCCTGAGGACAAGGCCCTGCCTTAACCGCACTGAATTTATATTCCAGGTGATGATTTTCATACTATCCAACAATTGTTTCCGTTTGATATTGACCGGGATATGCCCGTATGGGGGCCAGGATCATTGATTGGTGTTGCCGCCCCCGTCAAGGGCATGTTCAAGCGGGGCCAGATATGGCTTGTAATTTTTCCAGCCGGTTGAAGGTTTCCGCAAGAGACCCTGCCTGATCTGATGCGCCGAAGCGGTGGTGTTTGAAATCGACCTGTTGTTCAATTCCAGATAGCGGTCATCCCAATCCAGACCCAGAAAGGTGAAGATACCATCTCCCACTGTTGAAGGATTTTCTATTAAATCTTCAAGGTTGATTTCCAGCATTCTGTCGCCGAATTTCTGCGCCCAGAAACCCATCATTTTTTCATAGAGATTGTAATAGGCGCCAATTTCGGAAAGATCATAGGCAAAGGTCAGCCCGTTGCCGTCAAAGTCATTTGAATAAATTGAAAAGCAAGTGGCCAGCGGGTCTCTTTTTACATGGAGTATTCTGGCGTCACTGAACGCGGCATGGATAAACGGCACAAACCTGAAATTCGTGGGCATCTTGTCCGTAAAATGAGATGAGGTGATCCCTAGCCCTGACAGCAGTAAAAAATATTCATTGCGGAAATTGGCCATGTCGCGCAGATCCGCATTCCGAAAGGTTGCCTTATAGAGGCGGTTCAGAAATGGTAATTCACCTGCGGCGGTGACATTGGGATTCTGAGAAATAAGATTTTCAATAATCGTTGTTCCGGATCGCGGCATGCCGATAATAAAAATGGGGGCGGGAGATGGTCCGCCTTGCTGCGGGACGAAATTCTTCGGAGATGCGCTGAGGGATGAATTCATTTTCAGCGAATCAAATAGGGCTTTTTCCTTTGCCAGATCAACAGTGATCAGACTTCTTTTAAGGGAGTTGCCGGAGCTGAGATATCTGAAGGACGTCTCATAATCCCCGAGGGCCCTGTAGATATTGAACATGGTAAAGCAGTAATGGATTTTATTCTGGCTGCTGAAATCATCAAATCTGTCTTCCATGGCCATCAATGATTTGAAATGACTGTTTTCATCATCATAGGTTTCTATGGATGAAAAAAATTTATGATAAACCATATTGTCTTCACGGATATTTATCGCCTTCAGGAGAAACTCTCTGGCTTCGTCGTTTTTCCCGAAGAACAGATAATTCAATGCCGCCTCAAACAAGACATCCGGGTCTCGGGGCACGAGGCGGCACGCTTTGTCCTGATAATACATGGTGGCTTCGTAATCGTGCTTAATCAGAAAGGCGTTTGCCAGCATCAGATAAAGCCGGGGGCTTTTTTGTTTTCGGAGCAGGGATTTGCATTTTGTAATAATGTGTTCTGCCTGGTGAAGCTGAAGAAGGCCTTCAAGGTGGTGAATGTCATCTCTCATTTTCCGTTAACCTGAAATCCAGCTTTACCGCGATATTCTTTTTTGAAACATCATGAGGTTTCTGCCCGTGAATTATAGCATTGCCCGATCAGGAAATGTTACCTTAAATATTTCCGGTACGGATTTTGCAGGTGAGCCCCGGTCTCTGAAAGTCCGATAATTTGCCGATATGACCAGCTGGAGAAACCGCCATGACCAATGATGCACACCCGGAAAGGGAAAATCAGCAGGAAGAAGAGCTCATCACCAGACTTAAATCCATGCTGGCTGATTTTTCCGATTATCAATCTCCCATACTGAGGGCAGACGGAGATATCGTGATCCCGCTTGATCCGACACTGAAGAAAAATCGTGAGGCGCAGAAAAATCTTGCCGAAGCCATCAGCAGCATGATGAATGGCGACATGCGCCGCCGCAGCTCCGCCTGGATCGAATAGGCCGGCTTTAGCCGAAAAGGCAATCCTGCAACATGGGCTCAAGCCTGCTGACACGCCCGCGGATCGATTTGAGCAGTTTCATTTCGGCAGGATTGAGCTGGCTGACATCAATCTTTGTTCCCGGCGGCAGACCCGCGGAAATATCATTGATCTGCTGGCGGAGAACCAGTTTGAGGGCAAAATGAATATCCTCGGCAAGAAGGGAGACTTCCGGCGGAACCGTATTCGTCCGGTGCAGGGCTTCGGCACGGCGGGCACTGCTTCTTTCGGAAATGCCCCGGGAAATGGCCAGCACCCGTAAGGTTTCAATCAGCGGCAATAACAGATATCTTTTTATATCGTAGCGTCCGGCTTCTGTCTTCAGGCCGCCGAATATCGTCGTTCCGGCCTGGGCATTGGCGGCATTACCGGCCAGAAGTTTAAGAAAATCGGCACGCCGTGTCGCCCGGCCTGCCATCGCTTCTCTCAGCCGGGCAGCCAGATCAACCTCGCCATGGACAGATTCGAAATCAAAGAAGATATCGACATTCAGGAGATCTTCGGGCCGCGCCTGTTTAACCCAGCCGGTCAGGGCATTTCGCCATCCGGAAATCGACCGGCACCATTTGGCGTGGCGTGACATGACACCTCCCTGGCAATAGGGAATCCCGGCCTGATCAAGGCAGTCCGATATATGCCCGCCAAGGGTTTCAAACCACGTCTGCACTTCGGCATTTTCGGTGGCATCGCCCTCCGGCATTTCATCATCATAGATGATGGCATGGTCCTGATCGGCGGCAAGAAGGCTTTCGCCACGTCCGGCTGATCCCAGAACAAGAACGGCATAAGCTCTGGGTGGCGGGGTTTCCATCATGGCTTCGGCAAGATGCGTGGCCCGGGACAAGGCTGCCCGATACGCGCTGCTGATCACGGCGGCAATGAGATGGCCTTCCACCCCGTCGGAAAGCAGGGAGCTGGCCAGCATGGGCAGGGCTTTGAGTGCCGCTGCAATGTCCGTCGCGGTGGCGGCGGTGGCGATCTGGTCCCCGATCACCATGGCACCCGTCACGCGCTGACGGATCAGCTCCCGGGTTGAAATCCAGCCAGCCAGCTCCCCCGAGGGGCCGGTGACACCAAGATGCCGGATATCAAGCCGGTTGATGCGCCCCAGCGCCACATGCATGAAATCATCCTCATGCACCGTTATAACCGGCGCCGACATCACCTGCCCGATGGGAATCGCCCTGGCGTGGCCAACTTCTTCGATGGGCAGGGCCATGGTATGAACAAGGTCGCGTTCGGAAACGATGCCGTCGATCCGGTTTGGGGATGTGCCGATGAAGACGCAGTCAATTTTCCGATCTTTCATGGTGACCGCCGCGATCTGGATGGGGGTATCTGCCGGCAGGATAACCGGATCTGTCAGCATGATTTCCCTTATCCGGTGACGATAGGGGTAGGGGTCAATCCGCTCCACCGGTTTGGTCAGTGACGGCTGATAGAGTCTGCCCGCAACATCGGTCCACCCCGCCCGGGTTGCCGACAGTCTCAGATCATCAAGGCCGGAAACAGCCCTCAACGCATCGGCAAGGGTGACGATGGATTTAGCGTTCAGATCAGGCAACATTGCCCGGAAAATCCGGCCGGTAATGCGCGCATCACCAAGCGCCGTATGACGATCACTGATACTGATACGATAGTGTTCGGCCAGGGCATTGAGATCACCCATCATCATCATCGCTTCATTGCCAAGAGCGATCACTCCGAGCTGGCGCACACATAAGGCCGCGCTCCATTCCCATTCCAGCCCGTAGCGCTCGGCTTCATGGGACAGCACGGCAAGATCAAAGCCTATATTGTAGCCGACCAGCACCCTGCCGTTCAGTTGCGCACGGAAACGGGGCAGGACCCGGGTAAGGCTTTCGGCGTTTTCAACCTGCTTCTGGCTGATACCATGGATGGCTGTGCTCTTTTCAGGAACGGGGATGCCGGGATTGACCAGAATATCGAGGTGAACCTCTTCGTCCCAGGGATCGGTCATGCCAATCTGGACGATCCGGTCCTTGGCGGGCGAAAGGCCGGTTGTTTCAAGATCAATCGAAGCCAGCGGCAGTTTTTCCAGCGGCACAGTGGCCAGCGTAGTCATTTCATTCCCCCTGAAACGAGAACCTGTTGCGAGAAATCGCTTCAACCGCCCATCATAATTTGGCCCGGCGAGAATGACCAGCCCTGCCCGTTCATCAGGATTTTGATTGATGGTCGCGGTTAATTTTTATTTTCCGGATAATCCGACGGCACAAAAAGACGTGGCGAGAGTTTGTGCCCTTTGGTGATATTGCTTAGCAACACCGAGGTGGTGATGCCGTTTGCATCGGTAATCAGCCAGCGGCGAAGAACGAAGGGCTGTTCGGTAAATTCCAGCACGATCCGGCCGGCGGCTTCACCTTCGGGCTGATCAAGAATGATCCGGGTGATGCCGTCCCTGCTTTCGGCACGGGTTGTGATGCCCTCCCTTTCCAGTTTGACGGGATCGGCAAGGATGACCGCAAGAGGTGTTTCGGCCACAGGATAGCTGGTGACCTGGCGCCGGTCTTTTTCATCGACATGCAGCCATGTTCGCGTCGTGATCAGGGTAAGAGGCACCGGCTCGTCGTATTCAAACCTGCTGCGATATGGCCGCCGCAGATAAAATTTACCCCCGGCGGTGCTGCCATCAGAAGACACCTGAACAAACCTTGCTTCAAGCGTGGTGATGGTGTTGAACCATGCTTCAGCTTTTTCAAGGGAGGTCGCCGCCGCCGGAAAGACGAACATCACCATCGCCAGAAAAACACCTGAACACCGGAGCAAGAGACGCGGCAAAGAGGGCATCAGCTCAGTCCTGAACATCGATCAGCACCTCACGTTTTCCGGCGTGATTGGCCGGGCTCACCACCCCACGTCGTTCCATCTCTTCGATGATGGTCGCCGCCCTGTTATAGCCGATCCGGAGATGACGCTGGATAAAAGAGGTTGACGCCTTGCCTTCCCTTGCGACGAGCTGCACCGCCTGATCGTAAAGACTGCCATCACCATTGGTATCGGGAATTTCACCCGGGGAGGCGGATATAGCATCAACTTCAACATCCTCGGTGACGCTGTCATCGTAAACAGGTTCGCCCTGCTGGCGGAGAAAATCGGCCACTTTTTCGACTTCGCCATCATGGACAAAGGGGCCATGCACCCGCACAATCCGGCCGCCGCCCTCCATATACAGCATATCACCCTTGCCGAGGAGCTGTTCGGCCCCCTGTTCACCCAGTATCGTCCGGCTGTCGATTTTCGATGTGACCTGAAATGAAATCCGGGTCGGGAAATTGGCTTTGATTGTGCCGGTTATGACATCCACCGATGGCCGCTGGGTCGCCATGACCACATGAATGCCTGCGGCACGTGCCATCTGCGCCAGCCGCTGGACCGCCGCCTCAATATCCTTCCCCGCAACAAGCATGAGATCTGCCACCTCATCGATGATCACGACAATGAACGGCAGGGGGTTGAGATCAAGTTCCTGTTCTTCGAAGACGGGTTTGCCTGTCTCAGCATCGTATCCTGTCTGTACCCGGCGGGTCAGGGTTTCGCCCTTACGGCGGGCTTCATCCAGTCTTTTGTTGTATCCGTCAATATTGCGCACCCCGAGCTTGGACATGTTGCGGTATCTGGTTTCCATTTCCCGCACCGTCCATTTCAGTGCGGTAACGGCCTTGCCCGGGTCCGTCACCACCGGTGTCAGAAGATGGGGGATGCCGTCATATACCGAAAGTTCGAGCATCTTCGGGTCGATCATGATGAGCCGGCAGGTTTCCGGCGTATGGGTGTAGAGAAGCGACAGGATCATCCCGTTGATACCGACAGATTTGCCTGATCCTGTCGTGCCGGCCACCAGCAGATGCGGCATCCGGGCAAGATCGGCAATCACCGGATGACCGGCAATATCCATGCCCAGCGCCATGGGCAGTGATGCCGATTTGTCTGCCCAGCGGTCGCCATCAAAAATGTCACGGATCAGGACCGTCTGCCTGTCGCTGTTGGGCAGTTCGATACCTATGACATTCTGGCCCGGCACAACAGCAACCCGTACGGACAGCGCCGACATGGACCGGGCGATATCATCGGCAAGACCAATGACACGCTGCGTTTTCGTCCCCGGTGCAGGCGACAACTCATACCGCGTTACCACCGGCCCGAAGCGGGCTTTTTCAATCTCGCCACGCACACCAAATTCTGCAAGGACACTTTCCAGCATTCGGGAATTGGTATCGAGAACATCCTTGTCCGGCCCGGCAAGGGCTTTGTTCGGCGGGGCCAGAAGAGCAAGCGAAGGCAGGCGGTAGCCGCTCGCGTTTTCAAGATCAAGAGAGCCCTGGCCCGTCGCCGTTTTTGACCTCTTCCGTCTCGCCGCGGTGCGGGATGTCAGCGTATCATCTTCACTGTCCTGTGTTACCACCACCGGCTCACGCCGGGGTTTCGGCTGGCGGCGGCGCGACGATTTTTTGTCTTTCGGCAAAGACCCGCCCTGCCACAGCCGGGCGGCTAATGCTGATAACGGGCGGAAAGGATATAAAACCCCACGACGGACAAGACCAAGAAGACGGCTGGCCAGACGCATTTCCCCGCGATCAATGGCCGCCGCATAAACATATATCGCTATACCCAGTCCGGTCAGCGCTGCCATGAGGAGATGGCCGTATTTGATCATGGCCGCCGGATCCGGCAGGGTGGTATTCAGCACCGGCATCATCAGAAACGAGGTTACGAGCATCCGGCCCACAGCCCCGCCATAGCTTTCCCCAAGCCAGGCACTGGCGGCAAAGGAGAGTAAAAAGAGCGATACCGGCAACAAGAGAAACCGGCGGCGCATCCGTTGCGGCCGGGCATGCCGGATAAGCCGGATGCCCCAGACAGTGACCGCCATCCCGAGAGCGATGGCCACCGGCTGACCCAAGGTGCCGACGAGATGCGCGGCAATTTCCGCGCCGATACCACCAAGAAGGTTTGAAACCTCCGGGTTGCTGATGCTGGATATGGTATGACCGGAGGGATCTGCCGGATCGTAACTGGCTGTCATGGCAAGAACGACACCACCAAGGCCAAGGCAGACCAGGCCCAGGATCTCCTCCATCCGGCGCTGCAGAAAACCTTTCAGCCCTG
>Ga0181585_10002281_pt1 | contig 17000 bp, 12 predicted proteins | sample 071ome_29_FD_132469 | JGI IMG/M metagenome (GOLD analysis project Ga0181585, IMG submission 132469) | Coastal salt marsh microbial communities from the Groves Creek Marsh, Skidaway Island, Georgia - 071407BT metaG (megahit assembly) | ecosystem: Environmental > Aquatic > Marine > Intertidal... | reverse complement strand
CGTTTTCGGATTTGATGGGAACGCTAGCTGATGTGACGCCAGAAAAAGGTAAGGTGAAGGGGTTGATTAGCATTTTCGGGCGTGCTACCCCTGTTGAGCTCGATTTCATCCAGGTAGAGAAAGCATAGTATTTTAAGTTCCTTAAAAGAGAAGCTCAAAGAGCTTCCTCCTAAGATGCGCGTTGATGTGATTTCATGTGTGTCTTTGTAGAGTGAAAGGAAATGTTTGAGAGAGCGAGGAAGAGGAAATGGCAAAGGAAATTCAAACCGTAGTGAAGCTGCAGGTTCCAGCGGGTCAAGCAAACCCGGCGCCGCCAATAGGACCAGTCTTGGGTCAGGCCGGCGTGAACATTATGGATTTTTGTAAGCAGTTCAATGCACGGACTCAAAAGCAGGCAGGAGATATCCTTCCAGTAGTTCTTACGGTGTACAAGGACCGTTCTTTCAATTTTGAACTCAAGCAACCGCCGATGTCTTTTCTTATTAAGCAGGCACTGAAGTTGAAGAAGGGGTCTGGTGTTCCAAACCGGGACAAGGTTGGAAAAATCTCGATGGAGCAGGTGAAGGAAATCGCCGAGAAGAAGATGGCAGATCTCAACACAAAAGACATCGACCAAGCGTGTAAGATTGTAATGGGGAGTTGCCGTAGCATGGGAGTGGACGTTCTGGAGGCGTAGAGCAGGATTGTTTGCGCTGAGCGGATAGTGGAGCTCAGGAAGAATGCCCTTTAGGTGGTAAAAGATCAGAAACAAGTTTTCGAAGAGGCAAGAAAAATGGCAGGGAAGCGGTACGAAAAAATACAAAACTTAATTGAAGCGGGGAAGCAGTATCCCATCGCGGAGGCGTGCCAGGTGGCGCTCTCAACAAAATCAGCAAAGTTTGACGAAGGCGTGGATATCGCCTTGAAGTTGGGGATAGACCCTCGGAAGGCGGATCAAAATGTTCGAGGGAGTGTGGAGCTCCCACATGGGTTAGGGAAGACTATTCGTGTTGCTGTGTTTGCGAAGGGTGATAAGGCTGCTGAGGCAGAGGCTGCAGGCGCTGATATAGTGGGTGCAGAGGATTTACTCGAGAAGATTCAAGGAGGCTTTCTTGATTTTGATAGCGTCATAGCAACTCCTGATATGATGGCGTTGGTCGGTCGTCTTGGGAAGGTTCTTGGTCCACGGGGACTTATGCCTTCGCCAAAGGTAGGCACCGTGACTCCGAACGTCGGAGACGCCGTTAAGTCAGTGAAGGCGGGAAGAGCTGAGTTCCGAGTGGAGAAGGCTGGAATAGTCCACTCTTCTGTGGGGAGAGCGAGCTTTACCCCAGAGCAAATACAAGAGAATGTTGAGGCACTTATAGGGGCATTGAACAAGCAGAAGCCATCCACGAGTAAGGGGGTGTATCTGCAGAGTGCATACCTCTCGCTTACGATGGGGCCAAGCGTAGAGCTCGATTTATCGCTGGTGCGGAACGTTTAGGAGAGAAAGAGTTTCTCAGAGCTGCAATTTCTGGGGTGGTAATCTGGATTTTTGATGCCACTTCGCTCTAGAATGTGGGGCTTCGAGTTTTTAAAAGGCAATGGAATGGACAAAGCAGAGAAGATCCAAGAAGTAGAGTCGCTCAAGGGCGCTTTCAGTTCGAGTATTGTTGCTCTTTGCGCCGACTATCGTGGACTTACTGTCGAACAAGCAACGAATCTTCGAGCTGGTTTGAAGGAACAGGGAGCCTACGGAAAGGTTGTAAAGAATACACTAGCAAAGATTTCTGTGAATGAGGCCCACAAGGAAGCAGACCAAGAGGAAGTTCAGAAGTTTGTTGCGACATTAGATGGTCCGAGTTTTGTTGTCTTTTCAGAAGCCGATCCGGTGTCACCTGCGAAAGTACTAGCGAAGTTCGCTAAGGAGTATGAGGCACTAGAGATTAAGGGTGGTTTCTTTGAGGGGAAGTACTTGGATATTGCTGAGGTTCAGAACCTGTCAAGCATGCCAAGTAAAGAAGAGCTCTATGCGAAGTTGTTGAGCGTAATATCTGCGCCAGCAACAAAGGTAGTACAATTGCTGCAAGCACCGGCAACTCAGTTGACCCGTGTTATTGATGCGCAGCGGGCAAAATTGGAAGAGCAGGGCGAATAGAGAGTAGTGAGTAGAGGGTAGTAACGAAAAATTTTTAGTCAGTTTAATTGGAGGAAATGACATGAGCGTTACTTATGAAGACGTAGTGGAGTACATCAAGGGCATGTCTCTTATGGACGCTGCAAAAATGGTAAAAGAGCTAGAAGATGAGCTGGGCGTAACTGCGGCTGCTCCTGTAGCGATGATGGCAGCTGGTGCAGCTGGTGCGGCTGGTGGAGCCGAAGCTGCTGAGGAGAAGACGGAATTTGATATTTCTCTGGATGATGCTGGTTCTGAGCGCGTTAAGGTGATTAAGGTAGTAAGAGAGATCACTGGACTTGGGCTCAAGGAAGCGAAGGATATCGTAGATTCAGCACCGAAAGTTCTGAAGGAAGGGGTTTCAAAGGAAGAAGCCGAAGACTTCAAGAAGAAGCTTGAGGAAGCAGGAGCTAAGGCATCGCTCAAGTAGCACTAGGCTAAAGTATACTGGTTTGCCTGGGCGGCTCACGCTCAGGCTAAAACGCCAGTTCGTGCTCTGGAAACGGGGTATATCGGTAACTGGCACCCACGGTTGCATTTTCTGATAGTTTCTATAGGGTAGAGGACGAGTTATACTGGTGCAGCGCGCCTGTACAACTCTGATCCCTTTGTTTCTGTTCTGGATGGTTCTGTTAAGAGAGGTGCTTGCTAGGGATCCTCTCCGCAGGAACGAAAGAAGTGCTGGAGGGTCCGGAGCGACTTTGATGCGGCGGGCTGATACATCACTCGACGCGAACGCTGAGTCGTCTTGGCGCCATCAGGTTCATGAGGTCGTTCCTCACAGGGAAGATCCTCACAGGGAAGATCCTTACAGGGAAGATCCTTACAGGGGAGATTCTTACAGGGAGCTATAGGTTTTTCTCCATAAAGAGAAGTAGACCGTAGAGAAGAGTAGTTTGCGTAGATGTTCAAACGAAGTAACAACACGGACCTGATGAACACGAATTCCCAGATTCCTACATTACGTCACAGTACTGATGTACACAGTATGGATATTGATTCCTCCTATAGTAGGAGTGCCTCGGGTGCGGAAGAGGGCAGTGTGGTCGTTTCGCCAGACGAGCAACTGGATTCTCATGATCTACTAATGCGTTTCGCACCATCTTCAGTCTTTTCTCCTTCTAATCCTTCGGTTGGCGGGAGAGGTTTTCTTGGTCTAGGTGGTTTTTTGAGGCAGGGAGCGTTCAAGCAGTAAAGACTGCGCAGTGTTTCTCTCAGGGCTGCGGATGCAGTTTGAGTGAGCGGCGGACGGGACTCTGAGGAGTGATAAATAGATTTTTGATTTACTTGGTGTAGGTGGGTGAGAAAGACCTCTACCGCGGTGGTTAGAAAAACCTGCCCACACCTTTAACAAACAGGACTATTCGGTATGGCTTCAAAGCTAAAGACTAACCTCCGATTAAGAAAGAACTATTCACGAATTGAAGAAATAGCAGAGATACCTCATCTCTTATCTATACAGAAGCAGTCCTACGAGAAGTTTCTCCAGACGAATGTGCCCGTAGAGAAGAGGGCAGAGATTGGCTTAGAGAAAGTCTTTAAGTCGGTGTTTCCAGTATCAGACTATAACAACACGGCAACGCTAGAGTACGTAAAGTACGATTTGGGTCAGCCGAAGTACGATGTCGACGAGTGTCGAGACCGAGGCATGACGTGGGCAGCCCCTCTCCGAGTTACCATCCAGCTTGTTCTTTGGGATGTTGACGCTGAAACGGGGAACAAGACGCTGAGCGCATTGAAAGAAGATGTCGTGTACTTTGGAGAAATCCCCCTGATGACAGAACGGGGAACATTTCTCATTAACGGAACCGAACGTGTAATCGTAAGTCAACTGCACCGGTCTCCAGGGGTATTTTTTGGGCACGATGAAGGTAAGAGCCACATCTCAGGCAAGTTGCTCTACAGTGCGCGTATAATTCCCTACCGAGGTTCATGGATAGACCTCGAGTTTGATATAAAAGACATCTTACACGTACGTATCGACAGGCGGAGAAAACTCAACGTTAGTATTTTGTTGCGTGCTTTGGGCTACTCAACCGACGAAATTCTAGGCGAGTTCTACCGTCAAGATAAGGTTTATTTCGGAAAGCGAGGGCTAATCACCAAGGAGTTTGTTGCTGAGCAGCTCGAGGGACAACGATCATTTCGGGAAGTAAAGTCTGGCACCAAAGTTCTTTGTAAGAAGGGTGGGAAGTTTAATAGGGCAGTGCTTCGTCGGATGAAAGAGGCCGGCATTACTCACCTTGAAATCGATCCAGATTCTGTAAACGGCATGGTGGTAGCAGACACGATCATTCAAGCAGAGGATGATATTATTCACCCGACAACAGGAGAGATTCTTGTCGATGCTGGAGAGTTGCTGATTGGTTGGGATGTGATCAAGGAGCGTTTTGCAGAAGTTGTTGACCGGCTCTCTGAAGATAAGGTTCGAGAGCTGCTTGAAGACCTCGATGTACTGATTTACGCAGGGGAAGAGCTGACTCCTGATAAAGTAAAAGCAAAGGGGAGAATTGTTGAACAAGGCCCCCTTTCTGTTCTTCTCGGTCAAGGGGTAGAGATGCTTCGCGTGCTTTACCTTGAGGAGAACGATATCGGCAGCAGCCTGCTCAAGACGCTACTCACTGATAAAATGGAGCCGGAAAGAGGAGACTTGTATGCCCGTCTCTCGGGGCAACCCGTGACAGATAGCCTTGTGGAAATCTACAGGAGGCTACGTCCTGGAGATCCACCGCGTCCTGAGACAGCAGCAGCAACGTTCAAGAACTTGTTCTTCAATGCAGATCGGTATGATTTATCAGATATCGGTCGTTATAAACTCAATCACAAGTTGTACGTGTCCCAGGGCAAAGAGGCTCCAGCGCTCGACCTCGGTGTATTAACTGAGCAAGATATCGTTGAGTCTGTTCGCTATCTTTTAAATCTGAGAAATGGAACCGATCCCGTCCGGTACACCGTTGACGACATTGATCATTTGGGTAACCGCAGAATTCGCGCAGTAGGAGAATTGATTGAGAATCAGTTCAGGATAGGTCTTGTGCGAATGGAGCGAGCTGTTAAAGAGCGAATGGGAATGCAGGATATTGACACGCTGGTTCCGCAAGATCTCATTAACTATAAACCCGTCGCGGCAGTAGTGAAGGAGTTCTTTGGCTCTTCTCAGTTGTCACAGTTTATGGATCAGACGAATCCACTTTCTGAGATTACTCACAAGCGCAGACTTTCAGCGCTTGGGCCAGGAGGACTCACGCGTGATCGAGCTGGGTTTGAGGTTCGGGACGTGAACCCAACTCACTACGGGAGAATTTGTCCGATTGAGACGCCGGAAGGGCCGAATATTGGATTGATTTCTTCCTTGGCAACCTATGCACGGGTAAACGACTTCGGTTTTCTTGAGAGTCCATACCGAGTGGTCGATAATGATGGTTCGGTGACGTCAGATATTGTTTATTTATCGGCTCTCGAAGAGGAAAGGGAAACGATAGCCCAGGCATCGGCGGGACTCGATGAGAAGGGGAAATTTTCGGCTCCAGCGGTACAAGCTCGAGACCGTGGAGAGTTCGTTCTCGCACCACCAGAGAAAGTCACAAAAATGGATGTTAGTCCGAAGCAGATTGTGAGTGTTGCTGCGTCACTGATTCCATTTTTGGAAAATGATGATGCGAACCGAGCTCTGATGGGATCAAACATGCAACGCCAGGCTGTGCCTTGCTTGAAAGCGCAGGCTCCACTTGTAGGTACGGGAATGGAGCAGGTAGTAGCGCGAGACTCAGGCGCCACGGTAGTAGCGAAGAGGCCAGGTAAAGTCGTATCGGTAGATGCGGAGAGAATTGTTGTTCGTGCAGATAAGCCAGCAGCAGATGATCCGCTCGATACCGGTGTCGATATCTACAAGCTCGTGAAATATCGACGTTCGAATCAAGATACATGTATCAACCAGAAGCCGATCGTGGCAGAGGGCGAAAAGATTGTAAAAAATGAGATCCTTGCTGATGGACCGAGCACGGAGATGGGCGAACTTGCACTCGGACAGAACGTACTTGTCGCCTTCATGCCTTGGAACGGGTACAACTTTGAGGATTCGATTCTTATCAATGAGAACTTGGTGAAGGATGATATCTTCACCTCGATTCATATTGAGGAATTTGAGTGCGTTGCTCGAGATACCAAGCTTGGTAAGGAAGAAATTACCCGTGATATCCCAAATGTTGGTGAAGAGGCCCTGAAGGATCTTGACGATTCTGGAATTATTCGGATTGGTGCTGAAGTAGCCCCTGGGGATATTCTTGTCGGAAAGATTACGCCGAAGAGTGAGACGCAGCTCAGTCCTGAAGAGAAGCTCCTACGAGCAATTTTCGGGGAAAAAGCTGGAGAGGTTCGGGATACAAGCCTCAAACTTCCTCCGGGAGTAGAAGGAACTATCATTGCGACTCAAGTCTTTGCTCGGAAGGGAACTGATAAGGACGAGCGTTCAATTCAGATCGAAGAGCGCGAGCAGGCGAGGCTTGAGGGTGATTATCGGGACGAAGTGAATATTATTCGCGATGCTGCTCTCAAAGAGATCCAAGAGTTACTGGTTGGAAAGTCAACCACTGCACGTCTTGTGGATGAGAGTCGGGCGGAGCTTGTGGCGAAGGGCGTAGAGTTAACTCCTGAAATACTTGCTTCTATTCCGTTTGAGTACCAGCGGGATATTCAGGTTGGGGATGAGAGTCTGCAAGAGCGTATTAATCAGGTTGTTGTCCGAACTGGACAGCTCATGAATAGTAAGCGCGCACTGCTTAATGAAAAGATCGAACGGTTAAAAGAAGGCGATGAGCTTGCTCCTGGCGTGATTAAGATGGTCAAGGTATTTATCGCCATCAAGCGCAAGCTGCAGGTGGGAGATAAGCTTGCTGGGCGGCACGGAAACAAGGGGGTGCTTTCACGTATCGTGCCTCAGGAAGATATGCCGTACCTCGCTGATGGAACGCCCGTGGATGTCGTGCTGAACCCTCTTGGGGTTCCTTCACGAATGAACATTGGGCAGATTCTTGAGACGCATCTCGGATGGACGGCGTGGAATGTCGGAAGAATTCTGCGCGAAGAATTGGATAAAGTAATAGATCCAATTTCTGGAGCGCCTCGAACTGAATCTACCTCACAGTTAAAGAAGGAAGTAGCGGATAAGATTCGTGGGCTTCTCGTGCATGTGATGAACAGTTCGAAGGACATGTCATTCATTAACAAGTTGTCTGATGAAGGTGTGTTAGAGCTGGGTCGTAGAGAAATGAAGGGAGTGCATTTTGCCACACCTGTGTTTGACGCTGCGACCGAAGATGATATTGCGGATATGCTCCAAGTAACCGGCCAAAACGCTTCGGGGCAGGTGCAGCTCTATGATGGTCGCTCTGGAGAGCCGTTTAAAGAACAGGTCACGGTCGGGGTGATGCATGTGTTGAAACTGGATCACTTGGTTGATGACAAGATTCACGCCCGCTCAATAGGACCTTACTCGCTTGTTACCCAGCAGCCGTTGGGCGGGAAAGCTCAGTTTGGTGGGCAGCGACTTGGTGAGATGGAGGTATGGGCACTTTATGCATACGGAGCAGCATACAGCTTGCAGGAGTTTTTGACCGTCAAGTCAGACGATGTAAGTGGTAGAACCCGAATGTATGAGTCGATCGTGAAAGGTGAGCATGTGCTCGAGCCTGGATTGCCTGAGTCGTTCAACGTAATGATGAAAGAGCTTCAATCACTTGGTTTGAATGTTGAATTGGTTGAAGAGCCTTCTGAGGAGGATCTGGAAGAAGCCGAGGAGGGAGAGGGGTCCCTTCAGGTAGGATCCGATGCGGCCTCGGGGAGTACTGAGCTTGCGATTGGATAACTGATTGGTAGGTCTTGCATAGAAAATTTTAGCTTTCGCTTATAGAGGAAAACACACAATGGATGATCTCTTTAGTTTATTTGAGAAGCCAAAGAATCCAGTAAAATTTAACGCGCTACAGATCTCGTTAGCGAGTCCAGAAAAAGTGCGGAGCTGGTCTTTCGGTGAGGTAACGAAACCAGAGACGATTAACTATCGTACGCTAAAACCTGAGCGGGATGGTCTGTTTTGCGCCAAAATATTTGGTCCCGTCAAGGATTATGAGTGTATCTGCGGAAAGTATAAAAGGCTTCGTCACCGCGGAGTCGTGTGTGAGAAGTGCGGCGTAGAGGTTATTCAGTCTAAAGTACGGCGCGAGCGCATTGGACATATTGAATTGGCGTGTCCTGTTGCGCATATCTGGTTTCTCAAGAGTTTGCCGAGCCGAATCGCAACCGCAATTGACATCACTCTTCGGGACTTAGAGAAAGTTCTCTATTTTGAAAGCTATATTGTCACCGAAGCCGGGGATACTGGCTTAGAGTACGGTGAGTTGCTTACGGAGAAGGATTATCGCTCGCTCCGTATGGAACACGGCACGAGCTTTGAAGCGGGGATGGGCGCTGATACGGTCTACAAAATGCTTCAGAATATCGATGTGGAAGCTGAATGTCACAAGTTGCGACAAGACCTTGTGGATGTAAGTTCTGAAGCGAAGAGAAAAAAATATACGAAGCGTCTTAAGGTGCTTTCTTCGTTCCTTAAAAGTGGGAACAAGCCCGAGTGGATGATCCTTACTGTGATTCCAGTCATTCCACCAGATCTACGACCTCTTGTGCCTCTTGATGGAGGACGGTTTGCAACGAGTGATCTGAATGACTTGTATCGACGAGTTATCAACCGAAATAACCGTTTGAAGAGACTGATCGAGCTAAACGCACCAGACATCATTGTTCGCAACGAAAAGCGGATGTTACAAGAATCTGTGGATGCGTTATTTGATAACGGTCGTCGTGGCAGAACTATTACTGGTCCAAACAAAAGGCCGCTGAAGTCTTTGAGTGACATGTTGAAAGGGAAGGGCGGGCGATTCCGTCAAAACCTGCTTGGAAAGCGAGTTGATTACTCTGGTCGTTCGGTGATTGTTATCGGCCCAGAAATGCGGCTTCATCAGTGTGGTATCCCGAAGAAAATGGCACTCGAGCTCTTTAAGCCGTTTATTTACAACAAGCTAGAGGAGCGCGGATATGTGACAACTATCAAGTCTGCAAAGAAGATGGTTGAGAAGCAGAAGTCAGTGGTTTGGGATATCTTGGATGAGGTCATTAAAGAGCATCCAGTGATGTTGAACCGGGCACCGACACTGCACCGACTCGGTATTCAAGCGTTCGAGCCTCTCTTGATCGAAGGAAAGGCTATAAGGCTTCACCCACTTGTGTGTACTGCCTTCAACGCTGACTTTGATGGTGACCAGATGGCGGTGCACGTGCCGCTCTCTATTGAGGCTCAGGTAGAAGCTCGAGTGCTCATGATGTCGACCAATAATATTCTATCTCCGGCGAGTGGTAAGCCGATTATTGTTCCTTCTCAAGATATTGTTCTTGGTCTGTATTACATGACGAGAGAGCGGCCATTCGCGAAAGGCGAGGGGCGAGTCTTCTCTGGTTTCGATGAATTACACCTGGCGTGGGAGTCAGGGGATATTGATCTCCAGGCAAAAGTTCAATGCAGAGTGAAGGGTGAGTTGGCGGAGACTACCGTTGGTCGGGTACTACTTCACGGTCTGTGTCCAGATGTTCTTCCCTTTTCACACTTCAACAAGGTGATGAAGAAGAAAGAGATCTCGGGTCTTATTGATGAGTGTTTCCGTGTTTCTGGTAACAAAGCTACAGTACTTCTTTGTGACCGACTGAAGGATGTCGGATATCGGTTTGCCACAATAGCGGGCATCAGTATCGGTATTAAAGACATGGCGATTCCAGAAGCGAAGTATCGAATCCTTGACGAAGCGGACTCTAAAGTTGGTGAGATTGAAGGGCAATACCAGGAAGGTCTCATTACATCTGGGGAACGCTACAATAAGGTGATTGATATCTGGTCAGATGTTACCGATCGGATTACTGATGACCTCATGACAAATATCTCTACTCAGACTTTTTCGGATGAGTCGGGGCAAAACTCTCGTGATGGAGCGTCGTTCAATTCGATCTTCATTATGGCGGACTCAGGAGCGAGGGGTTCTACGCAGCAAATCAGACAGCTGGGCGGAATGCGGGGTCTGATGGCAAAGCCAGATGGTTCGATTATTGAACAGCCCATCAAAGCGAATCTCCGAGAGGGGCTGAGTGTTCTTCAGTACTTCGTCTCGACGCATGGAGCGAGAAAAGGTCTGGCTGATACGGCTCTGAAGACAGCGAACTCAGGGTATCTTACGAGAAGGTTGGTCGATGTTTCTCAAGATTGCATCGTTACCACTCCTGACTGTGAGACAACGAACGGCCTGGAAATGATGGCTCTTGTCGAGGGCGGTGAAGAGATTGAATCACTCTCAAACCGTATTTTGGGGCGCATTGCATCGGAAGATATTACAGACCCAATAACGAACGAGACTCTTGTTGCTCGGAATGAAGAAATTGACGAAGAGAAGTGTGCCAAGATCAATGAGGCTGGAATTGAAGTTGTTTCAATTCGCTCTCCTCTAACCTGTCAGAGTGACCGAGGGGTATGTATCCTCTGTTATGGAAGAGATTTGGCTCGTGGTCATGTGGTTAACATCGGTGAGGCAGTTGGAGTTATCGCTGCTCAGTCTATCGGTGAGCCTGGGACACAGCTAACGATGAGAACGTTCCACATTGGAGGAACTGCTTCTGGTAAGTCTGAGCAATCATCTCTTGAGACGAGGTTCCCGGGAGTAGTGAAGCTCGATAACGTACGTTTAGCAACTCGACGTGATGGTAGTCAGGTCGTAATGAGCCGCAAAAGCGACATGACTATTGTTGACGAAAACGATGGTAGTCGAGAGAAGGAGCGGCATGGACTAGTCTACGGTGCTCGGCTCCACGTGAAAGAAGGACAAGAGGTGAAGTCTGGTCAGTTAATTGCTGAGTGGGATCCGTTCTCTATTCCAATTCTTTCTGAGGTCGCAGGGCGTGTTGAGTGGCAAGATGTGAACGAGCACACGATGGAGGAGCGTACCGATGAGCGTACAGGCTTTGCTGAGCGAGAAATCGTGTCGGCGAAGAATAAGGCGTCTGATCTCAAGCCTCGAGTGGTTATTTATGGGGAGGATGGCGAAACAAAAGTCTATAACCTTCCCGTAGGTGTCCGACTGGTTGTTGAGCACAACGCGGATATCGATGCTGGTGATGTAATTGCAAAGAGGGAGCGAGCAACAACGAAGACGAAGGATATTACTGGTGGTCTTCCGCGTGTGGTCGAGCTTTTTGAGGCGCGAAAACCAAAAGATCCATCGGTGATTGCAGATGTGGACGGAGTAATAGACTTTGGTGAGGACTCACGCGGTAAAAGACGCATGATTCTCACTCCAGAGTATGGGGAACCAGTCGAGTACCTTGTGCCGAAAACAAAGCACATCGCTGTGCAGAAAGGTGACTTCGTGAAAGCTGGTGAAGCACTTACTGATGGTGCAACAAACCCACATGACATCCTTCGGATTCACGGTGAACATGCTCTAGCGGCCTATCTTGTGAACGAAATCCAAGAAATCTACCGACTGCAAGGGGTAAGAATAAACGATAAGCACATCGAAGTCGTTGTTCGTCAAATGTTGAGACGGGTGATGATTACCGAACTAGGAGACAGTGACTTTTTACCAGGGGTACATGAGGATCGGTTCCGAGTAATGGCGGAGAACGAGCGCTTAGTCGCCGAAGGGAAGCAACCAGCAGCGTATGAGCCACTTCTACTCGGAATTACCAAGGCAGCTCTTGCAACTGATTCCTTTATTTCGGCGGCAAGCTTCCAAGAGACAACGAAAGTTCTCACAGAGGCTGCTGTGAATGGAGCTGTTGATAACCTGAATGGCTTGAAAGAGAACGTCATCATGGGCCGACTGATTCCAGCGGGTTCTGGGGTTGATGTCTACCAGGAAAAAGAGATTAAGGTTGAGGGTGAAGAGGAAGAGGAAAAACAAGAGGAGTTCAGGATTGGACAGACATCTCTTGAATCTCTCGCTGGCTTGCTCTAGCGACTCGGTTCCCTTGATTTGTGCTTGAGTGGACGGACGCTATTGTCGCTGATGATCAGGCGGCAATAGCGTCTTCAAAACCCCATTTTGGTCTTTATCGGCACTTTTGTTTCTAATTAACCCCGGTTGTTTTAGCTCTACTCTTTTTGGGATTGTGAGCTCTTGACTATATCACTCACTGTTTTCATTCAAATTGCCTTGAATTCTAAGGTGCATACCGTACTTATGCTCTTCCGAAACCTTCTATATTTTTGGTAAAATAGGGATAAGGTCTTGGATTTACGAATGGTTTGTGGCGACTTGTTTTTTTCTCAGTGTTATCAGTGTGTAGCACCAGAAAAAATATCTTTTGTGCAACAACATGAAATAAGCCCCCATAACGATTGTATAGTCTGGGACCCGAAAAAATGGCTCGGGTCGGTTTTAAATAATTGGTTTCTTTAGTGAGGAAACACCATGTTTAATAAAGTAAAAAAACTCTATATCACGTCTGGACAATATGTTGGTGCTGTCTTGGCAGCTCCAAGTAAAATGCAGGGGCTCGCTATGAGCTTTATTGCTGGTCTGGGAATTTTACTCATCGGCTCTCAAGATATGTCCTTAGCACAGCTTCAGGACCGATATGACATTGAATACAACGATGAGCGTGTAGACAACGTAATTAATGCCATCTTCGTTTACCTGGAAGGAAGCGTTGGAGCGTTGATTATGGTTGCCGCAGGAATTAGTGCCATTGTTGCCTCGGCCTTTGGTCAGTATAAGGCCGCACTAGGACTTCTAGCGGTAGCAGTTGGAGCGTTCTTACTCCGCTCGCTCGTTGGAACATTCTTTAATGACCAAGGTATTGCATAGGAATACTGCGACATTAAAAATGAAGTTGTTATCTCTTTGGAGATAACAACACCAATAAAAAAGGGGCTATATGCCCCTTTTTTATTGGTGTTTTGGAGAGGGAGGTCACAGAATAGAGAAGGGCTTAGCGAATAAAACGGGGAGAGATGCATGCAAGAAGAGAGAGCAACATTTGCAGGGGGATGTTTTTGGTGTCTTCAGCCCGTGTTTGACCGTATCGATGGAGTGCTGAGCACCTCGGTTGGGTTTTCTGGAGGGGAAACTGAAAATCCAGGATATGAGGAGGTGTGCCAAGGCAATACTGGTCACCGTGAGGTGATAGAAGTTATCTTCGATGCTTCTCGAGTAGGATATGAAGCACTACTTCAAGCTTTTTGGCAGTCTATTGATCCAACTCAGAGTGATGGGCAGTTCGCAGATAAGGGAGAACATTATCGAACGGCAATTTTTTATCACTCAAAAGAGCAGCTTGAACTTGCACAACAGTCAAGGCAAGAGCTCGATGATTCAGGGAAGTTCTCTTCTCCGATTGTCACTGAGATAGTGCCAGCCAGCCAGTTCTACAGAGCTGAAGAAGGTCACCAAGAATATTACAAAAAGAATTCGTGGCATTATGAGAGCTATGCTGAAGGGTCGGGAAGAAAACCATATTTGAGAAAGACCTGGGGAGTGAAATAAAACGCTTCGGAGCTGATAGGTGGTTGCTTAATACGTATGAAAAGCCACTGTGGAGGAGGAAGACTTGCTCTAGAAGTTCAGTAAATATAGGGATCTAGCGATTCCTACCAAGAGATTGGCCAGGTAAGTCCCACCTTTCAGGAGGTTTTTATTGACTCCGGTCAGAAAAAAAGGCCGAGAGGTTGAGTATTCTGAAAGAAACCCGTACCCTTAGCCTTCATTTTTTAGAGCTAGAAGTGGAAGATCGCTCGGAAAACGAGAGATCTGATCAAGTGTATACGTTGAATAGAAAAGTTAGATTATGCCAACGATTAACCAATTGGTGAGAAAGCGTCGGGGCTCAAAGAGTTCGAGGGTCAAGTGTCCGGCGTTAAAGCAGTGTCCTCAAAGAAGAGGTGTTTGTACTCGGGTGTACACTCAGACACCAAAGAAGCCGAATTCTGCATTGAGAAAAGTAGCGCGGGTAAGACTTACTACCGGAGTGGAAGTAACAAGTTACATCCCAGGCGTTGGGCACAATCTGCAAGAGCACTCAGTGGTTCTTATCCGTGGTGGACGGGTGAAGGACTTACCGGGGGTTCGCTACCATATCATACGTGGAAAGCTTGAGGCTCATGGTGTGCAGGATCGAAAGCAAGGTCGCTCAAAGTATGGAGCGAAGCGCCCTAAGTAATAGTTGGGAATCAGCAGATTATTTTTTGGTAGTCGGGTAAGAGAGAAATGACACGAAAGAAGAAAGATTTTACGAGAGATATTTTACCAGATCCGCGGTATCACGATGTGGTATTTGCAAAGGCCGTGAACATCCTGATGAAAGACGGGAAGAAGAGCGTTGCCGAAAGAGGGTTGTACGATGCGCTAGATAAGATCAGCGATAGAACAAAAGAGGACCCGCTTCAGATTTTTCACAAAGCACTCAACAACATTCAGCCTTCGGTGGAAGTGCGGTCCAGACGGGTGGGTGGTGCGAACTATCAGGTGCCAACGGAGGTCAATCCGAAAAGAGGACAGGCGTTAGCTCTTCGGTGGTTAAAGATCGCTACTGAAGGACGAAGCGAAAGAACACTTGCAGACAGGCTAGCGGGTGAGTTGCTTGAGGCTCATGAAAACAGAGGAGCAGCCGTTAAGAAGCGTGAAGATACCCATCGCATGGCGGAAGCAAACAAAGCATTTGCACACTTTCGCTGGTAGAATTGTTCGCAGTAGTAGAATTGTTCGCGGTAGTAGAATTGTTCGCGGTAGTGGCTCTGTATTGTTCAAGAGCTGTATTGCACCCAAATCAGCATCGTTCCGCGTAGGGTGCTAGCTCACGAAACTCCGTTCCTTTCATATAAGCGCCTTCTGTGTAAGCAAAGTGCCGTCCTGTATACAAATCGAGTTTTTTGGTTAGTATAGGGGCTGTGTCTTGTGGGGGCTGTGTCTTGTGGGGGCTACGTTTTATGGAGAGCCTGTTCGGCTTCGGAGGGTTCCTCAGAGTACATTCCCATTTCTCTAAGAGGTAGATAGTGTCAAAGAAAACAACATCAACGATGGACCTCTCAAAAACCCGTAATATCGGAATCATGGCTCATATCGATGCTGGTAAGACGACTACTACAGAACGCATTCTTTTCTATACCGGGATTAATTACAAAATTGGAGAAGTGCACGAAGGTGCTGCCACCATGGACTATATGGAGTTGGAGCAGGAGCGTGGGATTACCATTACCTCGGCGGCAACAACGTGTAGTTGGTCGGGAGCTGAAGGAGGATTGCCAGAGCATAAAGTCAATATCATTGATACCCCAGGACACGTGGACTTCACCATTGAGGTAGAGCGAAGTCTGCGGGTACTCGATGGAGCCGTTGCCGTTTTTGATGCAGTCAACGGGGTAGAGCCTCAGTCAGAGACGGTGTGGCGTCAGGCAACCAAATTCGGAGTTCCTCGTTTTTGCTTCATAAATAAAATGGATAAGACCGGGGCTGATTTTGACTATGCGGTGAGTACAATCCGTGAGCGACTTGGGGCTAAGGCCGTTCCCCTCCAGGTTATGATCGGGCAAGAGGGTGAGTTTGCTGGAGTTGTCGACCTCGTAGAAATGAAGGCGTATTACTACATTGATGAGTCAAAAGGGGCGCAATACGAAACGCGAGATGTTCCTGACGAGTTGATGGATAAAGTGATGTCTGCAAGAGAGTTTCTCTTTGAGAGTATCGCTGACTGTGATGATCACTTCATGGAGCGTTACCTTTCTGGTGAGGAGTTAACCCCTGATGAGATTCGCACTTGCATTCGAAAAGGCACTTTAGCGCGACAAATATATCCAGTATTAGGGGGGAGCTCTTTCAAGAATAAAGGGGTTCAGCCACTGCTCGATGCAGTAATCCACTATCTCCCTTCTCCCCTTGACGTTCCCCCAGTTCACGGTTTTAAGCCTGATTCAAAGGAAGGGGAAGAGGTTTCTGTAGTTCGCACTGCTGATGAAAGTGAGCCGTTCAGTGCGCTTGCCTTTAAAATAGTGACAGATCCATTTGTGGGAGTGCTCACGTTTTTCCGAGTGTATTCTGGAGTTCTGGAGACAGGAGCGACGATCTTGAATGCAACTCGAGGAAAAAAAGAGAGAATCGGAAGACTCGTTCGAATGCATGCTGATGATCGAGAGGAGGTCAAGCGTATTGGTGTTGGTGATATCGGGGCGGCAGTTGGATTGAAAGAAACCTTCACAGGAGATACGTTGTGCGAAGTTTCGCAACCCATTCTTCTTGAAAGTATATACGCTCCCGATCCAGTAATCGGTGTGGCTATTGAGCCAAAGTCAAAAGCCGATGAAGAAAAAATGGGGCTAGCGCTGGTGAAACTGGCGAAGGAGGACCCATCACTTCGTATGGAGACGGACCCTGAAAGTGGGCAGACGATCCTACACGGCATGGGGGAGCTTCATCTTGAGATCATTAAAAGTCGACTTGAGAGGGAGTTCTCTGTTCAAACCACCGTTGGAAAGCCTCAGGTAGCATATCGGGAGACCATTGTCGCTCCAAAGACGGAGCATGAGCTCAAGTACGCCAAGCAAACGGGAGGGAGAGGACAGTTCGGACATGTGTTTTTACGGCTTGAGCCATTGTCCTCTGGCAGTGGTTTTGAGTTTGTTGATGAGATCAAGGGCGGCATTATTCCAAAAGAGTACGTCCCCGCGGTCAAAAATGGGGTTGAAGAGGCTCTCCGGGGTGGAATTTACGCTGGATATCCATTAATCGATATACGGGTGAGCCTGTACTATGGAAGCTTCCATGAGGTTGACTCCAGT
>Ga0181585_10002279_pt1 | contig 17003 bp, 7 predicted proteins | sample 071ome_29_FD_132469 | JGI IMG/M metagenome (GOLD analysis project Ga0181585, IMG submission 132469) | Coastal salt marsh microbial communities from the Groves Creek Marsh, Skidaway Island, Georgia - 071407BT metaG (megahit assembly) | ecosystem: Environmental > Aquatic > Marine > Intertidal zone... | reverse complement strand
TTAGTTTTGTCTGGCTGTCCAGTGAAGATATACAGATCGATCTTACTACCGTTTTACTTCGGGCCACCCCGTCTGACCCATTGACCACCGGGATTGCTACCAGCAGCGCAATCTTTTCTGTACTGAATCTTCCCAATCAGACTCCTTATGTGAGTTTGCTATCTATCTTGGGTAGCTCCGGCATTATTCCCTTTCAAGTAGTTTTGCAGGATGCAGATCAGGAGCTTCTAAGCTTGGGAGTCGAATTTTCAACGGACTCAGGTGCAAGCTTCAATCCCACCAGTCAGGTCACACCAGGTCTGACTTCGCTACCGGTTTCCAGCCTGCTCACATTTTACTGGGACTCCAGCCAATCAATAAGCGTAAATCTCAGCGGCGTCATGCTCAGAGTGACTCCTTCAGACCCAATCACTACAGGAATAGCTACCAACAGCAACATCTTCAGCGTATTCAATCAACCCAACAATACACCCACAGTAGCTCTCACACTTACATCAGGCAGCCTCCATGATATTTTATTGCAAGTCAATCTGGGTGACCCTGATCAGGACAATCTCAATCTGGAACTGCAATACAATGCTTCGCCAACATTTGTTTGGACAACATCCGATCAAACTTATCCCTCCCTGACAGGACTATCTCCACAAACAGGATTTCAGTTTCTATGGAAATCCAAATCACAAGTCACTACCCATAGCACGAACGTGCTGCTAAGAGTCAGAGCTCACGACGGAAGAGATTGGAGTAATTTCTCGACCTCTGCCGCATTTGCCTTGAGCAATGGCAATCTCTCCTGGCCCCTTCTTGAAAACCCGGGGCAATTGAATCGGGTGATCCAACCTTTTGAAATACTTTTCATGCAGGCAGTTGACTATCAGGACCCGGGAAACAGTCAAAGGCTTCACTTCTCCAGACCACTGTCCACAGCCCAAAGGGACAGTATTTCTCCCATTGTCTGGAGCACCTCTACTTTAAATACTGTACTTGCAGAATCAAGCACTTTCAATCCTGGTAGGTTTGCCCTTTTCCAGGACCTTGAATTCATGGATGTTTTGAAATTAAGGGAACTCTCCAGTGAGTACTATCAATTCTCACGAACCAGACCTGCGCGCTTTCAATCCAAATTCAGGGACTTCATTCTTGATGCAGCGAATAAAGGGAAGCTAGCCTATAACTACTCAGCCAACCCCACCATAAACTTTGACGCTTCCTGTGTTGCGACTCCTTGCGCTACAGTGACAATCACAGGACTTTTCTCCCTATGGACCAACAAAAACTACAGTATATATTTTCTGCCTTCTCTGAAAGTGGCCAACCCACTTGGCTTGCCAGATTTTCATGGGGATTCCCTGAGCTCAGGCCTTCAAGGCTACTATGTAAGCGCACCAGTGCAGACCAAACTGGTTTTTCCCTTTGGAAGAGGAAGTATGCGCCAGCTCTATAATCCCACCTCGATACATATTGATTTTAATAGTACCGGTATGGCTAGAATACCCACCAGTGCCATTCGCAGCCGCATCAAGTCCATACCCACTGTGGATTTAACAACTTTTGCCTCTTACACCTTGCCCAGCACTGCGACGCTTCTGGGAAATCTGGCTGATTCAATCTACACACAAGATGCGAAACAACTCACGACTCCGGGATTGGAAATTCAACAGTTTCTATTCGCAGACAAAGACGCCACGATAGATGAAGTAATTTACTTTCTACGAGACAGTTCTACAGGGACTTTGTTTCTTCACTCCAAAATGACGACGGCTGACGCTAAGCTCAAACCCCTGTACAAAACTATTCTATCTCCCGTTAGTCCAACCTATCCTATCATTGAATCATTGCTTATCTCCTCAAGTGACTACTCTGCAGGCCAGACCTTCACCACCACCCGCCTACATTTAGGGGACTCCATTAGTTTTACCGGCTACGAGTCTTACACATTTACCATTAACGCAACACCCTACACCAAATATCAGGAAGTGAATGTAAGACTCAGCTATCGACATTTCTTTGAGGAACTTAGTGTTTCTTACGCAGACACGACAACTACTTTTACCAACATTATCGCAGCAGAGAAATTTGAAACAATTCGACCAGTGAGTTGGACTGGTTCCGGCTGGGCTGTGGATACCGAAACTGCGACGCCAGGCTCCTACCATCGATCCTTCAATTTGTTTGGCGAAAACTCGGGGGTCCTCTATTCAGAGGATGAAACCTGGAGCAATACGGGAACAGTTGAGAACCCAAGCTTGAGAAAGTATCACAAGCGAGAGATCATCACAGGGCTGGACATCGTTGGGGGAGCTCGCTGGAATGAGAATTTGCTCCCCAGGTAATAGACCTTGGGTGTAGTTCAAGCAGTGGATCTCTAACTGAATCGAAACCAGGAGCTTGCAAAGCAGAGAAAGTCAATCTCTGAAGTGTTCCTATTCAAACGGTAAATCGTATTTAAATCAGAATCGGGAACTTTTGCAAAATCAATCTCTGAATTTGAGAGCGTGAAAGATTCTGTAGCGAAGAGGATGCTTCATCGCCAAATCATCCATAGCCCGATGCAAAGTCTCTCTATCTTGTCCTGCCAAAGTTGAAGCTTCCCCTTCAAGGTCTGCCCCACTAACAATACCCGCAGCCAAACTCTCAAGTTCTCCCTTGATTTGATAGAGAGGATCACTTTTAGCGTCGACAAATGGATCGCGAGCATTCAGGAAAAGATAGCGCAATGCTTTGGAAGCTTTCGCTCTTATCTCGGGCACCTGACTCTCTTTGGGAACAAAACGAGTTCCCAGCTCGATGGTGTAACTCAATACTCCATGCTTGGCATAAAGGTAGTCGTCACTGTCTCCAGCTGATGGATACAAATCTGCTGATTGAATCGGTTCATAATCCAGGATTTGTGCCATTTTCGTTCCATGAAAGGCAAAGACCTCATTATCCTTGGACTGCATATCATCGGTGTAACTCCAGGGCCAGAGAACGAATTCCCCAAAAGAATGAAAAGAAATGCTGGCGGTAAATCCATACTGAGTTTGTAAATTATGAATCACTTGATTCTCAGCTTCACTCATGGGGTTTGGACCCCTATAGGTATCGCTCCACGGTAAAGAGCTTGCACCAGTTACACCCCATTTGTAGGCATAGTTTCGATTATTGTCGACTCCGACTCCACTCTTGTTGTTAGGGTTTCGATTCTTGCGCCACATCTTTGCCTTTGTTCGAGAATGAATTGAACCATCTACATTGAGCATCGGAACATAAACAATTCGGGAGTTGTCCAGAATTTGAGTTGCCTGCTCGTCGTGTCCGTAGTTCTCTAACAGGTCTAAAATTGATGCGAGAGGAGCTTCTACAGATATCCACTCACGGGCGTGATGACTTCCCATCACCAGGAAGCTCCTCTTTTCGCTTTTCGAGTCAGAATTTCCCAACTCCATGGCATGAATTGGTTTACCCAGGGCACTCTCTCCCGCTACAAAAAGTTTGGCAAGGTGTCCAAACTTTTGAGCAGTCTCCTCCAACTTCTCCAACATTTCACTATAGTTGTGGTAGATGCCTAGATCACCTCTGCTTTGAACTTCATCAAATTGCTCATGAACATTCTCTACGACAACATTACCTTGCTCGAGGAGGCTTCGCTTGAAATAGGAATTCGCGGCGATCTTCTGTCTTGCCTCTTCATCAAGAATAAAGTGCAAACTGCCTTTGCTGTGTCCCATGCAATGATGATCCAGGTCCAGCTTATGCAGGAGTTTTTGATTGAGCGGCGTATTGGGAATTTGAATGATTGAGTCTGCATTAGATGCAATGAGGCCCGAGATTAAAATGACCAGGGCAGGCAAAAGCTTCTTGATGTACATTGAGTCTCCTTCTTAACTGAACTCTAGTTTAAGTACCGATTTCTGGAATGTCCAGACTTGATCTGGCAAAAAGCCCCTAAACGTGAAAAACCCTCTCCCGAAGGAGAGGGCCTATATATCTAGTCTAAGTTAAATTAGAACTTGATTCCAGTACTGATCCAAGCGTAGTTAACGTCTGGAGCGAATGTACCAGCAGCTTGATTAGCAGTGAAGTAGTCACCAGCATTAAACATTGCATAACCCAAGCTGATGTTCATGTCATCAGACAGCTTATGGCTCCACCAAATGTCCAGCTCATCACCAAGGTCATCAGAGAAAGCGTTGTTGTTACCAGCAGCAACAGCAGCAGCAACACCATTTGCACCAGCAACTCCAGTGTTGGCAGCTCCAGTCCAAGCTCCAGCTCCAAGGCCGCCACCAGCAAGAACAGCAGCAGTTCTGTTATTCTCTAGATCAAACATATGGTAAGCCAAACCGAATTTGTTTCGCTCGTTTACATCATGGTGCCAGTGGAAAGTCAAGTCTTCCACGTTACCCATTCCGATTACGTCAGCGTAACCCAGGCGGCTGTGATTGTCACCAGCAACGTTAACCCATCCCTCGAAAGAGTTGTTCACTGCACCAGCAGCAGTTGGAACATCGTCACCAGAGTATACTGTGTACTCGATACCAATTGTATCATCTTCATCCAATTCGTACATTGCACGAAGGTTCCACATATCTCCATCGTTATCAACATTCCCGGCACCAGCTACACCGTTGTCTCCACCTTGAGCAGCATACTGCACGTAGAAATCCCACTCCTCGTAGCTTCTAGTCCAGTCAAAACCGTAAATATCAAGAGTAGATCCAATTACATTATTTACACCATTAACATGGTAGTAGAAAGTATGCAGGTCGCCATCGAAAACATCATCGAAATCTAAATCAAGACCATGCAATTCGATGTTCGCAGCATTACCCGCAGCACCAGCTACACGAGCAGCGTTTCCAGTTGTTGCATCTATCTGTAGACTCCAAACCTTGTAGTCGAAGTTGTCAGTGTCACCATGGAAAACCCATCCATCATAAGACTGAGCAGCCTGTAGGTAGTCGTAGCTAGAGATGATAGATCCATCACCTCGATCGATTTCCATGCGACCAATCTTAAGACCAGTGTTGTCAGTAACTTTTACGTCAGCCCATGCTTGGTGAAGATCTAGATCACCAGCAGCAACGCCAGCAGTACCTAGAGCACCCGCTCGCTGGCCGAAAGTCTTAGCGTGCTCAAGTTCCAAGAAAAGGTCAGCTCTGTCTACAGACTTTTCGATACCAACATAAGTTCTCATTTGGTAGCGAGACTGATCATCTTTAGTTGCAGCAGCACCAGCAGCAGCAGCAGCCATATCTTCGGATCGGTTTTGCCATCGGATTCTAGTGTCACCGGAGAATTTGAAACCGTTAGTGTCGCCACCCATTCCACCTTTGTTGTACTCAGTTACGTGCTCATGGAAAGCATTTTCCAAAGCAGTCAGTCGAGCACCAATAAGATCCAACTCGTCCATGAACTCTTCGCCAAGGCGATCCATAGTTCGTCGAACGTCTGTAGATACGTTTCCACCCTGAAGCTTGTCGATCAGGCGGGAAATGATCAGAGCCATTTCGTAGCGAGTTACTGTTTCTTTACCTTTGAATACTCCATCACGGTATCCTCTCATGATACCTGAAGAAGCAACTTTGTTTACTGCATCGTAAGCCCAGTGGTCACGATCAACGTCATTAAAAGGATTTGCATAAGCGCTTCCAGTAAGAACCGCGCTTACGGCCAAAGCTCCAAAGAACTTTTTCATTTTCAACCTCCATAGTTGAGATAGTTAGTTACGAAATTTTTCTTATTATTGTTGTCGTTATTATTTTCGTTTTAAGATCCCGACTTCTAGATTCGAGATAAGCGAATTGTAATACATTATTCTGCAAAACCTTACAAGTATTTTCGAGAAAAAACTGTTTTTTTCAAAAAACTTTCTCAGGTCAGGCCCAAATAATGAACTATTGTGAAAATTTGTCAACAGTTGCAATCGTGTTTTTATCGAAAATTTTGATTTTTTTTGAAAATTCGAAGAAAACCCCCATCCTACATTGAAATCCTAAGATAAAAAAAGGGCATATTTACTGGATTTTTTAGTTATTCACCCTTTTCAACCATAAATTCACAAATATTCTGAACCTGAAAAGCGAAACTGCGATTTTTTTTCAATTCAACTCATAGACAACAATAGGACTGAATCCAAAAACGGTTAAAAAGCACCAAACAAAATTATCCCGGCCCCATTCAGGCTTTTCTAACTCGACAAGTTCATTACAAACTCCATATCAATGATCCTGGAGAAGCTTTCGTACTTCAAACAGATCAACAATCCAGACAAAAGCTCCGTAGTTCGAACAGATCTGCAGGCACGTTTACAGTCCCGAATTACCAACAGACTCAAAAGCCAACTTCAATGAAAAGGCCCGGATCCAAAGATTTGAATCCGGGCCAAAGTTTGTCTATTTATATATTAACTATGAAATAGAGTGCAAAAGATCCGTGTAGTTAGGAATTCTCCAGCAGGATTCATCTACTACAGCCTCAAGCTGGTCAGCCACTTCACGAACCGCCAGCATTGCGTCAGAAACTTCATGTGCACAATGGGATGCGTGCTCATAAGGATCTTCCAAGCTCTGAACCTTCTCCAGGGCCCCCTTCAAGGAAGCCAGAGATTTTCTTTGAGAGGCAACCAGACCAACCACGCTCTTCACCAGTTCACCCTGCTCGCCTAGATCGTCAGCAGAAATGCCTACGTTCTCTTTCAAGTCATATGCAGCCTTTAATGCGCTTGCAGCCTCTCTTTGATAATCAAGAGCTGCAGGTAAAACAGATGTTTCTACCATTCTTACCAAAGTATTGGCTTCAATCTGAAGCTTGGTCGCATAGTTCTCCAGCTCAATATGGTAGCGAGCATGGAGCTCTTCTTTGGAAAGAACCTTGTGCTTTGTGAAAAGATTCACGTACTTGTCATCTTCCCAGATCTTCAGAGCTTCCGGAGTCTTGCGATTGTTTGACAGTCCTCTCTTCTCCGCCTCGTGAACCCACTCTTCAGAGTAGTTGTCTCCAAGAAAGCGAATGTTTGTTGAGTCCTTCACGGACTTCTGCATCACTTCCAAAAGAGCCTTCTCCATTCCAAGACCCTTGTCCAGTCGACCCTTCACTTCACCTACAAGCTCTTGAACGGCATCAGCCACAACCAGGTTGATGAATGTTTGTGGAAGAGACACATTTTGACTTCCCCCTACCGCACGAAACTCAAACTTGTTTCCTGTAAAGGCAAACGGAGACGTACGGTTTCGGTCTGTATTGTCTTTTTCGATATCGAAGATCTCATCCACACCGTGGTCGATATCCCCTTGCTCCTTGTGAGCTCCGAACTTACCCTCGGCGACTTCATCGATGATGTCGTTGATGTCCTTTCCGAGGAAAACAGAAACAATGGCTGGTGGAGCTTCGTTTGCACCCAGTCGATGATCATTTCCAATAGTTGCCACGGAAGAGCGAATGAGGGCCTCGTAGCGATGAACACCCTGCATTACCGCGGTCACGAAGAATAAAAATGGAAGGTTTTCTCTTGGATTATCTGTTGGTTCAAGAAGATTGTTGCCTTCACTGTCCTGCAAAGACCAGTTGTTGTGCTTGCCGCTTCCATTAATACCGGCGAACGGCTTTTCATGGAAGATCGCTTCCAAACCATGCTCTCGAGCAGTTTCTTCAACAACTTGCATCAAGAGTTGATTCTGGTCAACAGCCTTGTTAGTAAACTGATAGATACAAGCTATCTCATATTGACTGGGCGCCACTTCGTTGTGACGTGTCTTAGCTGGAATCCCGAGACGATACAATTCATCATCCATATCTTCCATGAAGTCACGTACTGGATAAGGAACTTGACCGAAATAGTGATCATGCAATTGCTGATCCTTGGGGCTCGGTGCACCCAAAACAGTACGATCTGTTAACCGCAGGTCAATTCTTGAGTCGTAGTAGTCTTTGGGAATCAAAAAGTACTCTTGCTCACAACCAAGAGTTGGCTTCACCCACTCCACTTCTCTTCCAAAAAGTGCCAAAGCTTCCTTACAAGCCTCGTTGATTACTCTCATTGAGCGAAGCAATGGAGTCTTCGCATCAAGAGCCTCACCCGTGTAACTAACGAAAATAGAAGGAATCGCCATAATCGAAGCCTTCCCTGACTTCAAAATGAAGATTGGTGAGCTTGGATCCCAGGCCGTGTAGCCTCTTGCCTCGAAAGTCGATCGAATTCCACCACTAGGAAAACTGGAAGCATCCGGCTCTCCCTGGACTAACTGGTTTCCAGTGAACCTTTCCATGGCCACACCATCTTCAAAGTCTAAAAATGCATCATGCTTTTCTGCTGTGCTACCGGTAAGAGGTTGAAACCAGTGGCAGTAATGAGTTGCCCCGTGCTCCATGGCCCATTCCTTGATTCCGTGTGCAATGGTATCTGCCACACGTCGATCGAGCGGTTGCCCGCTGTAAATGGTGGCTCGCAATTGCTTGTACACGGATTTGGGCAACTTCTCACGCATCACTTCATCGTTGAAGGTAAGCTCTCCAAATTTTTCTGAAACTGTTTCAAGACTCATGTCTCTCCCTTGCTAATTGTGTAAACCTAATCTGGCTACTCTGCAGTGTAAAAATGGATTGCAGCGGGAATTAATCCTGCTGCTTTTGAATTTGCTGGTATCGTTGATTTTGATTATTAGAATCTGAGAGATCAACCGATGCTGTTGCTGACCCCTGAAGAGGGCTAAAAATTAGTCCTGTGCGCTGCCGTTTGGTGCTGCATGTATTTTGAATGCTGATCGAATCAGTTTTCGGTACTTTCATCGAGCCTTGGCCCTCCGTAAATCCGTACGGAGAGCGAGTATATCAAGATCAGTAGAACAAATTCCAATAATTTCTGGACTATTTGTTCCATTAATCTGCAATACCAAGCATTCCAAGCGGCTATTTTGCAGTTTCTATGAAGCCAACCTTCCTTCTTGATTCCCTGCCCGTGGCCTCGGAGATCCTCAACCGAAGAGCCTTCCCTAAACCTGACTCACGCTTTACTCCCCTTCATAAAACAATTGAAATCCTGAATGCTGAAGAATGATCACGCACCCGGGCATCATAACAACGACCATCGAAATCAGGCGCTCCATGTTGAAACATCTTGACTCTGCAATGCTCTCCTTATTCGCGTCAAGACTAAGGTGCCCCGATCAATCACTGAAGGCTCAAATCAATCAGCCTGAAGAGATCACAAGAACTCCAATTCCGTTACATGTGCATTTTGCAAAAGCACAGCTGATGAAGGGAAAGATATTTGGAGATCGTTAAAAATTGTTCTCAACTCCAGCTTCCAGGCTGTCGATACCCAAGAGTAAGGAATTTACTAATGTGGGAGCTTAGGTGGATTCAAGCAAACTTGTACAACAATTAAATAAGATGAACATTCGATACGCAGAGTCTTTCCTCGAAATGAAACTAAACAGTATTGTTAACAAAAATGCCCCTTCGAATGAAAAGATTCAGATAGTGGGGGTGAGGTCCTGAATCAGGGGACCCTTCATGGAATGTCTTAAGCGATTCGTCACCGACTTAAGCCCCAGGAAAACCTGACAGAGCTCACCCTTTTATTCACGAATGCCATCAGATTCATTGAATCTGGTGGCTTTTTCTCATCTAGCAATTTGCAATTTAACTCGCTTCAACTATAGAAACCAAAATGCAACTTCAACTCCGACATCCTCAATTACATCCAAGCTCTATCTATAATCTTTCAGAATCTGATTTTCTAAAGTTCTTGTAGCTTCACCCTTCTCCTTGAGAATCCTGACCAGAGAAGTAAAAGTGAGTGCTTCATCTTACTGAAGATGAAGCACTCAAGTTAAATCCCCGACTATTTCAGTCGTTCATTACTCAAACTGATTAATCTCGGTCAATGTGGATGTAGCACTCGCGCAGAACAACGTAACAGGCTGAAACTGTACAGAACCTCCACAGTAATAGTACTTCACAGTAGCGCTGTCTGTACTGTCTTTAACGAGTACAACGACATTTCCCGCCAATGAACCGCTCAGTGCATTCAGTTGATAGCTCACAACCCCAGTAGGAGTGTCTGGAGTTTCTAGCAAGTGTAAACCATCAACACTACTCTTCATGATCAAGCGAAACTTGGTCGAATCCCAGGTGGTTGCCTCAGCCAATGCTGGCACAGAATTCCAGGCCAAGCTTAAGCTGCCAGTTACAACAGATCCCGCCCCCACTGCAACTTCTACCATTGGCACCTCTACTTCACCATTATTGAGAGTTGAACCTGGGAATAGTTGCTTCAATGTAGAAGAAAGCGCTGTTCCAGAATGATGAACTTCAAAATCTTTGTAGCTGCTTACCTGAGAGGCATCGAGGCTTCCGGAATCCAAAAGCAACTGGCGAAGACTGGTAGTCAAAAACTTGCTCAAACTCACGCTTGTAAAACTTACTTCGCGCTTAGGTTTGAAAACCGTGGAAAACCCATCAGGAACAGGATACATTCCTGTGGATGAGTTATATAGATAATTGTATCCAAATCCACTCGTAACACGACTTGTGGAACTCGATGTAAATTCAAACACTTCGCTACCGGTGGTGCCAAAGCTATACCACTCTGAACCAGTCTTACCATCTACTTCAAACTTCGAATTAAAACTTTGATTCAAGTTATTCAGTGCGGACAGTAAGAATTTCTCCTGCTCTGCAAGATCCGACAAATCGCTTTGCTCTACATAAAACGCAGTCGAGCCAGTACTACCATTATTTGCCTGAATTACGTGAATAAAATCCAAACTATCAGTCAGGAACTTTACCAAATAAGACTTCGCCAAACTCAAATCCTGGCTCGAATTATTTCTGAAGCCCAGAAAATTACTACTACTGTCTTTAAAGGCTTCTATCAACTTGGTCTCAGTCAAAACTGACTTGACAGAAGTGGAATTATTATCTCTGGTCAAGAACTCAGCTACAGTAGCAAAATTAGTTGCCACAGGAGTTTGGCCATCACTAGACAAAAACAATTGATTCCTGGGAGTGTCGTCCAAATCCAAATCAGGGGCTGCGAGAAAATGAATCGCAAAAGCTAGAGCATGCATCCCTGCGCGCATAGCATAAATGTCCTTCTTTTGAAAAACAGTTGTTTCACCATTCCATTGAACACTCATCACAGAATCGTTATCTGAGGTATTCTCCAGAATGAAGTCCAAACTCTCAATAGAGCTTGCCAAAGACACTTTCAAGGAGTTGTTACCATCAACAAAGTATGACTGTAACTCAAACAGCCCATTGAGTGCTCCAACATTCAGTCCACCAGAATTGGTCTTGGGGATAGATGCAATAAAATTAAATACATTTCTTCCCGCTTGAGGCAAATTCAGTTTCTCCAACAAAGCTCCAAGAGAAGTTTGATTACTTCCATTATCTGCCAGATGAGCTAACAAATTCGTAATCGCATACAATAAATGCCCCTCTTTCTTGGTCGCCAGATTGGCACTGTCCTTCAACTCAGAGGCAATCACCAAAGCAGAATTAATCGCATCTGTTGTCTCTCCTGCCAGTAAATTCACTGCTTCAGCAGCGGTTCCAGCAGTAAACGGAACCACTCGTCCGTCAATTGAACCGCTTGCAAGACTATGGGTAGAAGTTCCCCACAAGCCACTAACTGCAACCACACCCAAAGCGATATCAGTGCCATCAGATGCTTCAATTGATCCAAAAGTTACCGTATAAGATTCAGTCCCATCAGTGATCGTGACAGGATAAAAGACGCCAACCTGAGTTGTCTTACCCAACACTGAAGCACTAAACTGTACATCGGAAAAAGACAGGGTTTGACCAGGAGAAGGGGAAACCGAAGTCCCAGGCTTGAGTGCAGCCAGTGAGTAGGACCCAGAAACGCTACCAACCCTTCTCAAATAAACCTCTTTTGAATCGAGATCTACTGAATATTGAATCACCTTGCTCTGATCACTAGGGTCAGTCAAGTCCACATAACGCTGAGAACCAGAGTTTGAAACAGTAGCGTTTAGAGTTTTTGTTGTTTCTCCAGTGAAAGTCGCACTAATTTCGCATTTGGTTTTTGATTGGTCTTGACAAGGGAAAACAGCTCCTACGTTGTAGATTACAGAACTGAGATCTGTCGCTGTAGAGGTAACCACTGCTGCCGTACTCGTATTTTGAAACGCTGTAGAATTTTCAAAAAATGCTGCTACAGCAGTGTCAGATAAATCACCGTTCACTTCACTTACCAGACTACCAAGTTCGGTCTGAAACTCGTTTGACAACTGAGCCTGCCCATCTGCCAAATCCAGTAAAATATCCAACGAATCATCTAGCTCCAAGCTGGTACTCTGCGTTGCTAAAATGGACACCTTATCCTTTTCAACAATATTTTTGGTGGCCGCTGCAATCAATTTAAGCTTGCTTATTTCATTCGCACTACCAGCTTCGATTGCCGCATCCAATGTCTCCACCTGAGCATTCACTTTATCCACTTCAGCATCTTCAAATTCAACCTTTGCCGCACCTTCATCATCAAAGTTGTCAGGAGTAATCGGCTTTGAAAACCTTACCGGATCCAGTGCTTTCAAGCGAGCCTCCACCATTAGGGCTCTAGCATTTGAAATATGAGATACAGTTAAACCCCGTGACAACCTTTTCAACTTGTTGTCGCTCTGCTTCGTCGGGTCATTATCCAATTCGCTTTTGGACAGCGCCGCCAAATGCTTCAAGTTTGTTGCAGATAAAAAAGAACGAAACTGTACTTGTTTAGCTCGCAAGGTTTTAAAAACACCACCCAGAGTTTGGACCCTGCTTTGAGCAGTAGATCTGGCATACACGTATGGTAGATCCTTATTTGACAAGGCATCAAGCACTGATTTTCTTACATTAATGGTATAAGAGCCGTCTGAAGACGTGATCGCTGATTCTGACAAACTTCCCTTACGCATCGAAGCTAATTGAACTTCTACAGCCTCCAAAGGACCATCAGACACCTTTCCCTGTAAGGCCACAATTGGGTCAGAAGTGCCACCACTCCCTGACCCACCACAGCCTACAAACAAAGCTGCAAAAATAGTAAAAAATACAATAGCTAATAGTTGTTTATTCATTATTCCTCCCAATTCGGAGGACCAGAATAACTAAACAGTTAGTAAAATTTCAAGATTCAAATTATAAGAACTATTTCAGGACAATTGAAGTCTCTCTCGTTTGAAAGTGCACTAGTTTAGTTTTCATATTTAATTCGATTCTCATCACAGGAACTTCCAGCCTATTGGAATGGCAAACCACACTATTCTTTGCACTGAAAATCATTGCATCCTTGTCAAACGAGCCTTCTTTAGAAGTACACTCAAGGACTTCCCCCGCTTCTGGATGAAATTTTAGTTTCGGATTTGATATAAACCCTTCAGTGGTAAAAGGTGTATACACAAACCAAATTTTCTTATGTCTGAATTCCAGTCTTTCACCAGACAACTCATACTTTAGAAGGTTTTTGTCCATGCCATAAATTGTGAAACCAACAAATTTTGGAAAAGACGGTAAGTTTGAGTTTTTACTCTTGAGGTTGATGGCTTGTCGAATTTTTATTTCCTCCTCCAAACCAAAAGTTGAGAGAACCTTGTTTCGCCAAAGAATAGTTGCCAATGGGTAATAATAAGAGCAAGCTGTATACGCCAGCCAAAACAATAAGCTAACTCCAATGCCTATTTTCAAAACTCGAAAAGCTCTCTGCCTGTTCATCCTGTCACATTTTATTTACTAACTACTGGGCATTACCACTTTAAACTCAAAATTTTTCAAAAAAACTTAAAATCTCCAAAGACAGGGTTGACGGTAATCATCACCTCCTTATTCTTATGCACACAGTTTTTCGAAAATTCAGGCAAATTTTGCCCATTTGATAAATACGACATAAGGAGTCAACCCATGAAAAACATTCTGACCGGAGTTCTGGCACTAGGTATAACCAGCCAGATTGTGGCCAAGCCCTGGGTTCAACCAGAGCTGCAGGACCTTTTCACTTCAAAGAAAGCTACAGAGGTATCTGTTATCGCCAAATTTCGCTCCACAAACCTTAAATCAAAGTCCGCTGAAACTCCTTCACAAATTATTCGAAGGAAGCAAAGAGAAGCAGCAATCAGCCAAAAAGACCTTCTTGCTGAGCTGGAAACCAAACTTCAAAAGAAATCTGATGTAAAGAGCATCAAGAAATTCTGGATTGACAACAGCATAGCTATTACCGCCAGTACTGAGTACATCCAAAAACTTGCGCAGCGTGATGATCTTGTAAAGCTTGAACTGAACGAAGAAATCAAATTGTTCGATCCAATGGAAGTTTCCGATGAGAACGTTGATTCTGTCAGTCTGACTTACGGACTAAAGAAGGTTCGAGCGAAGGAAATCTGGGACAATCTTGGCATAACAGGTGCTGGAGTTACAGTTGGAATCCTTGATACTGGTGTAGACAGTGCTCACGCTGACCTGGAAGGTCGAGTCATCGCATCCAGGGACTTTGTCTCCGATTATGATGACAACACTCCAAACGATGGCCATGGTCACGGAACTCACTGTGCCGGGACTATTGGTGGCAAAGCTACCAGTGGTAAAGCAATTGGTGTTGCACCAGATGTTAAATTCATCGCTGCCAAGATTTTCAGTGACAGCGGAAGTACTTCTCGCGAAGCAATTCTTGAAGGTATGCAGTGGATGACAGATCCGGACGGCAATCCTGATACAGATGACTTTCCAAGAGTAGTTTCCAACTCCTGGGGTGGCCCTTTGGGTACTCACTGGGTTGAAATCATGAACACATGGCACTCCATGGGAATGGCTCCAGTATTCGCAGCTGGTAACAGCGGTCCTCGACCAGGAACTGTTGGTGCTCCAGGTGCTTACAAAGAAGCAATCACTATTGGTGCTACTGACTCTCAGGACAACATCGCAAGATTTTCTTCTCGCGGTCCTGTAACTTTCCAGGGCGAAACTTACATCAAGCCTGATGTCTCTGCTCCTGGTGTAGATGTATACTCTGCCAAGAACGGTGGTGGATACCAGTTGATGAGCGGAACTTCCATGGCTACTCCACACGTAGCTGGTGTAGTTGCTCTTATGCTTCAAGCTGATCCAGATCTTCCAGTAGAAAGAATTCGTGAGATTCTTCATGAAACTTCTGTAGATTTGGGTGAACCAGGAATGGACAATGTTTTCGGAATGGGTCGAGTCGATGCTTTTGAAGCTGTTCAGCTTGTTTTGACAGGTGGAAAAGTTTCTGCAACTATCGGTTCCGGTGACCAGGACGCAACAATCAAAGTAAGCCCTGGAAACAAGACTTTCAAAACTCGTAATGGTGTTGCCAAGCTTTCTTTGGCCGCTGGTACTTACGAGCTTCAAGTAAGCGCTTTTGGATACTTCAGTGCTACAACTACTGTAGGAGTGAAAGCCAAGGAAACTATTGAGATCAGCCTTGATCTTGAGCAAGCTCCTACTTTCACTGCAACTTTCAATGTTGCTAACGCTGCTGGCACAAGCCTGAATGCTTCTGTAGCATTCCAGGGAGTTCCAGTTGAGGGCGGAAACACCAATGGTGGAAGCCTTGCAGTAGATCTGCCTGGTGGTTCTTACACAGTTCAGGTTCAGTCCCGTGGATACCAAAGCAAAATGGTTGAACTCAATGTAACTGGAAACACTACATTTGACATCGCGATGGATGCTCTGCCCCCATATGTTTTGGTTGATGATGACAAGGGCAAGGATTACGAAAAGTATTTCAAGGCAGCTTTAGATGCAGCTGGTGCTGAGTACGATGTTGCTGACAAAACTCTTTCTCCGGATGACCTGATGGGTTATGCAAATGTTGTTTGGTTTGTCGGTGCTGACAGCTCCAACACTTTCAGCGCAGATGAGCAAGCTGCTCTTACTGAGTATGTTAACAGTGGTGGTCGACTGATCGTTTCCGGTCAGGACATCGGTTATGACATCAAGAACGATGCTTTCTATGCTAACGTTCTTGGAGCGAAGTACTTGAAAGATACGTCCAATGTGAAGACAATCTCCGGTAGTGGTGTTGAGTTCAGCCTTGATGGTGGCGACAGTGCCAACAACCAGAAGTACCCTGATGTAATTGAAGCTGTTGGAAACGCAACTGCTCTGTTCAGCTACACGGGACAAGGTCCAGCAGCTCTGGTCAATAGTTACGGTGCTGGTAAAGCAGCTTACACAGCTTTCGGATTCGAAGGTGTAAATGGCGCTGATGCCCGAAACGCGGTAATGGCTGTTCTGCTTAATGCAGTGAAGCCTGGTAGCGAAGACTTGCTCAACAGAATCGAGTGGGCTTTCGAAAACAACCGTGACCTTTACTATGTTCTTATCAATAACTTCAAAGTTACTGAAGAGAACAAGTCTGAAGTAGCCAACATTCTTGAGAACAAAGACTCCAAAGCGGCTTTCCGCTCTGTTCTCGGAGACCTGAAGGAACTTCAGTAAGATAGAAATTAATCTCTGTCAATAGATGAAGAGCCGGACCGAAAGGTCTGGCTCTTTTTCGTTTACGGGACTTGAGCTATCACGGTTCAACTCGCGAAAGGAACGTGCTCACGGGACCCAACCCTGAAAGAGAAAAAAGGGATTCAACACATTACCTGGGTTTGCACTTGACGATTCGCCAGACATCCTTATCATCTCTCAGCTTTATCCAAAATATTTCCTGAGGAAGTTATGAAACGAATCTTACAAATATTGGCTCTGCTGACGGCCTTCAACTTGGCACCTAAAGCGTCGGAGCCCCTTCATTCCGTCATCTTTGACGTGCGAGACGGGAATGACGAGTTTGTAGTCGCCACTGCATCTTTTCCTGGCAGCGAACTTGCCTCGACTGCAATCCCGGCCCAGTACACTGAAGTTCTCATGCCCTATGGTATCTATAATATTCAGGTTTGCTCAGAGGGCATGCAGTGTGAGACCCGCAAACTTACGATTCTCAAGGACGCTGTTCTAGTATTCATTCTTCAACCAGCTCCCGAACCGGAGCCTGAGCCTGAGCC
>Ga0181585_10002278_pt1 | contig 17009 bp, 14 predicted proteins | sample 071ome_29_FD_132469 | JGI IMG/M metagenome (GOLD analysis project Ga0181585, IMG submission 132469) | Coastal salt marsh microbial communities from the Groves Creek Marsh, Skidaway Island, Georgia - 071407BT metaG (megahit assembly) | ecosystem: Environmental > Aquatic > Marine > Intertidal... | reverse complement strand
CAAGAAGGCGCCGTGGTGCAAGGGGTGGTGAAAAACATCACCGAATACGGTGCGTTCGTGGATTTGGGCGGCATCGACGGGCTGCTGCACATCACCGACATGGCATGGCGCCGCGTGCGCCACCCCAGCGAGGTGGTGCAAGCGGGCCAAGAGATCACCGCCAAAGTGCTTAAGTTTGACACCGAAAAGCAACGCGTCTCACTCGGTCTCAAGCAGTTGGGTGACGACCCCTGGATGGGCGTGGGCCGCCGCTACCCGCAAAGCACGCGACTGTTCGGCAAGGTCACCAACATCGCCGACTACGGCGCGTTTGTTGAACTCGAGCCGGGTATTGAAGGCTTGGTGCACGTCTCCGAAATGGACTGGACGAACAAAAACGTGGCTCCCTCTAAGGTGGTGACGTTGGGCGACGAAGTCGAGGTGATGGTGCTTGATATCGACGAAGACAAGCGTCGTATCTCGCTGGGCATGAAGCAGTGCCGCGCCAACCCGTGGGAAGAATTTGCTCAAACCGTCAAGCGCGGCGACAAAATTTCTGGCCCCATCAAATCGATCACCGACTTCGGTGTGTTCATTGGCCTTACCGCCGGTATCGACGGTTTGGTGCACATGTCCGACCTGTCGTGGTCTGAGGCGGGCGAAGCCGCTGTGCGTAACTTCAAGAAGGGCCAAGAAGTTGAAGCCGTGGTGCTGGGCATCGACGTTGAGCGCGAGCGCATCAGCTTGGGCATTAAGCAACTCGACTCCGACCCCTTCACCACCTTTGCTTCGGTGCACGACAAAGGCGCCACGGTATCGGGTACGGTGGCCACGGTGGACGCCAAGGGCGCAGAAATCAACCTCGGCGACGACGTCATGGGCTATTTGCGTGCCTCCGAAATCAGCACCGACCGTGTTGACGATGCGCGCGAAGTTCTAAAGGTTGGCGATGAGGTTTCTGCGGTGGTGGCCTACGTAGACCGCAAGGCGCGTAGCATCCAACTGTCGATTCGTGCCAAAGACGCCGCCGACCAGCAAGAGGCGCTGGCCAGCCTAAGCCAAGGTGAGGCCGGCTCCGCGGGTACCACCAGTTTGGGCGCGCTGTTGCGGGCCAAGCTGGACAACAACGACGACAACGGCTAAGCCAAGCGAACACGGCCCCAGGTATGGGTAAGGCCGATGGCCCTACCCCGCTTGGGAGCCGAATCGATGTGCCATGACACGAAGCGAATTGGTTGAGGCGTTGGCCAAGCGGTTTCCGCAATTGGCGCACCGAGACGCCGAATTTGCGGTACACGCCATTCTTGAGGCGATGACGCAGGCCTTGGCGCGCGGTCATCGTATTGAAATTCGCGGCTTTGGTAGCTTTGGCATCAACCGCCGGCCGGCGCGTACCGCTCGCAACCCACGCACCGGTGGCTTGGTTGAGGTGCCCGAAAAGCGGGTGCCTCACTTTAAGCCGGGTAAAAACCTGCGCGAGGTGGTGAACCCACCGAGCGCCACAGACGACTGACCATGAAAACAGTGATGTGGGTGATACGCCTGGTGGTTTTCATGGTGGTGTTGTGGTTGGCGCTGGCCAACCAACACAACGTGCAGGTGTTTGCGCCCATGGGGCAGGTTTGGCAGGGCCCACTGGTGTGGGTGCTGCTGATCACCTTGCTCTTGGGTGTGGCGCTGGGCGTGTTTTTTATGGTGCCGGCTTGGTGGGCACAGCGCCGTGCAGCCAAAAAGGCTTTGGCTTCAGCCACCGGCCAAGCGGCTCCCCCACCCCCTGCCAAGCCCCTGGCCAGCCCCGCAACCGCCTCGGACGATAACGCGCTTGGCATCTGACCTGCTGTGGCTGTTGTGGACGTTGCCGCTGGCCTTTGCGCTGGGGTGGTGGTTGTCGCGCTTTGATGTTCGGCAGTGGCGTCATACCGAACGGTTGGCCCCCAAAGCTTACTTTCGCGGCTTGAATCACTTGCTCAATGAGCAACAAGACGAAGCCATTGACGCCTTTATCGAAGCGGTGCAACACGATGCCGATACGTTGGAGTTGCATTTTGCCTTGGGTAACTTGTTTCGCAAGCGCGGTGACTACGATCGGGCCATTCGCGTGCACCAACACCTGCTGGCGCGGGCCGACCTAAGCCCCGAACAACGTGAGCAAGCGCAGCATGGGTTGGCGTCTGACTTTTTTAAGGCCGGGCTTTTTGATCGCGCCGAAGACGCCTTGCTGGCGCTACAAAACAGCCGCTACGCCGAGCAGGCACGGCGAATGCTACTCACCATTTATGAACGCAGCCGCGACTGGAACAACGCGCTGCGTCTGACGCGCGAGGCGGCCACACCCAGGGCTGCGCACCATGCGGTGCGGGCAGCGCAATATTGCTGCGAACTGGGCGACGAGGCACGCCAGCACGGAAAGCTTGAAGAAGCGCAACGCGCCTATCAAGAAGCGCTAACCCTTTACCCCCAGTCGGTTCGCCCGGTCTTGGCACTGGCGCAAATGGCGCAGCAGCAGGGTGATTTTGAAACGGTTGGGCGGCGGCTGCTGGATTTGGTGCAGGCCCAGCCCAAGGCAGCGGCACTGGCCGCCTCAGCCATGGTGCAGTGGGTGCAGGCAGCGCCTGAAGGCCAAGCGGCGGCTGTGCAAGCGCTGCAGGCGGCGCAGGCGCACAGCCCCAGTTTGGATGTCACCCTTGCCTTGGCCCAACTGCAAGCCAGCCAATGCGACGCCATTCTTGAACAGGCTTTGGCGCAAAGCCCGGCGCTGGCCGTGGCGCGCGAGCGCCTGCGCAGTTTGCCGCACACGCCACCGGGTGTGCTTGAGGCCATTGACCGTGCGTTGGACCCGGCACTGCGTTACCGCTGCACGCGTTGTGGCTTTGAGGCACAACAGTACTTTTGGCAATGCCCGGGCTGCCAGTCGTGGGAGAGCTTCCCGTACCTGCGCGTGGGGGAGACGCCACAGTAGAGACAAAAGCATGCGGTCAAGATAGTCGGTAAGGAAGTTCGCTTGCTGGGTTAAGAAGAGAAGTAGCTGTAGAAATTTTCGTTTCGGTTGAGTACGTCAAAATGGCCCGTACAAACTGAGTCGCCGCGGACCCGGGCTAACTGTTAGACGTTCAATCCACCATCCAGCCCTCAGCTCAGACTGCTCCCGCTGATTGAGAGCAGGTGTGATCCGAAATGGTTTGTGCGGCCAGGATGGGCCATACACCAAATTTCAGCTGAATTTTTGTCCTGCAGGACTATCTCACCTCGTACACACCCAACTTGCGATGAAGTGGCGCCTCATCCGCCACAAAGAAATAGGCTGGTTCTGTGCTACTTGAATTATGCAAAAGCACCTTGGTGTATCCAGGAGCGCAACAGGTATCCGCCGAATCCAAATGAAATACCTGATCCCCGGTAGTTACCTCAGCCACGCCCTCGATGACGTGAAACACCTGCGACACCGATCGAACTGGTAAGGTTAGTCTCTGATTTGGCCGCAACATCAACGCGTAAAAGCCAAGGATGTTTTCCGCATCATCACCAGTTTCTGGATTAACGTAGGTCACCTGAATGGCATCGACGTCAGGCCGATCTTTTTCCAGCGCTTGGAGAGCTGCCTTTGTATCCACCCAGGGGTAGCGAAGCATGGGATAGCGCTTCGAGCCGCGCTCAAACAAAGGCGTCGGCATCAAGCCACCTCGTGAATGTGCCTTCTCCCCATGGCCTGCTTGTGTCACCTGCCGATCACCTGGTTGTACATAGTTTGTCTCAGTGTAGACCATCACTGGCAGATCTAGTACATCTAGCCACACCACAGGTCGATCACCGTCGTGACCATGCTCGTGCCACAAACCGGTCGGCGTCAGAATTAAATCGCCCCGCTCCATGTTACATTTTTCTCCCTCGACCGTAGTCCAAGCTCCTTCACCTTCCACCACCATACGCACGGCATTGGGTGTGTGCCGGTGCGATGGAGCCCACTCGCCCGGTAACAATAATTGCATGCCTAAATATATGGCTGGACTAGCTTGCATTTTTTCTAAACCATGACCAGGGTTAGCAAGCACAAGCACTCGGCGTTCAGCTTTCTCTACGGGCGTTAGTTCTCCGGCCTGCAATAACAACGGTCGTATATCTTGATATTTCCAATGCGTCGCACGCGTTTGCTGGGCCGGAACGTTGGGCGGCAACAAAGTCCGTAAACTCGGCCATAACGGAACTAAATTGTGAGCCGTCATGGCACTCCGATAATCTTCAGGCAAATCCTCTAACCGACCTAGCGCTTCCATTTTTTCCTCATCTAACATATCAGCGAGCATTCCTTAGATGTTCTTTACATCCAAGAAAACTCCACAATTCAACAGCAATTTGCTCTACGCTTTCACCAACGTCCAGACTCCCCAAAAAACCCTGCGGCATCCGCCTCGCCCGGATGAGCGCCGGCATTCGCTTCTCAGCAGAAGCTCCTTTACAGTGCAAAAAAAATCGACAGGGCATCAGTCACGATTTATTCACACCCCGGGCCTACGTAGGGGCTCGCTTCAGCCGAGAGTCGCCCGCCGCTATTATTTGGTAGGTGTCGTGTCGTCGTAAAACCTCAGATTCAACAAGAAATAACTCTGTACAGTTTATGACGTAATGCCTAGACTAGCAATGACTGCAGCGATCAGGTCAACGCAGGGTACCTCCTCCATTTTGAACTATGTCGTCAGAACAACTTCATGATTAACGAAATTTTCGATATGCAAGGCCAGGTCGCCGCCGTAACAGGTGGTGCGAACGGCTTGGGCTTTGCTACAGCCGAAGTATTGGCACAAGCGGGGGCGCACGTCGTACTGCTTGATATTGATGAGTCAAAACTAGCTGAGGCGAAAGAGAAGATTAAATTAGGCGGTGGTCAGGCTGAGACGGCAATAATTGATGTAGCAAACCGAGAAGTCACTCGCAAAGCAATCGATAGCATCGTAGCCAAATTCGGTCGCCTTGATGCAGTTGTCGCTAATGCCGGTATATCAGCCGGCCCAGGATACCGAACTGAAACCGGACAAATTAATGCAGTCAATGATGCAAAGTGGGACGAGGTTCTCTCGGTAAATCTCACGGGTGTGTTTGTGACCATGCAGGCTGCGGCCGCTCACATGAAATTACAACGGTCAGGCAGGATTGTTGTTGTGGCCTCAGTTGCTGGGTTAAAGTCTGAGGTGATGTGCGGGTATGCCTACACGGCCACAAAATCGGCAGTAGTTAACTTAGTTCGCCAAGCATCGATGGAATTGGCCACTTATAACGTGATGGTCAACGGGATTGCACCGGGCCCCTTCAGAACAGATATCGCCAACGGGCGAATTCGCAATCCGGAGGTGGAGGCCGAGTTTGCTTCTATGGTTCCAATAGGTCGGATTGCACAGCCGCATGAGCTGAAGGGGCTGGTCTTGCTACTTTGCTCACCAGCCTCGAGCTTCATGACAGGCTCTACGATACCTATCGACGGGGGCATCATGGCGCGCTGATGGGACGGGATTTATCTCAGGAGCGATTGAGATGTTTTTCGATTTCTTTTTGCCTTATGAAATTCTCTCGTTGCAAACGCAAAGCGTTCCAGTTTGCTCGGTGTCTACCCTCCAGAGAAATACCCAAGAGGACTGACAAACGTAATTTTTCTGATGCCCAAGAAGGGTAACCCAAGTTTGCGCCCGATAAAAAAGTCTACAAATCATGAAAGTGGTAATCTGGAAAGAGCGTGATGCTCTGGGGTAAACAAATATTCCACGAGTCTCTGACCAGCCTGTTCATAAAAGACGACCGATGCTAAAGCCATGAATACGCCAAACAGCTTCAATCCATCCACCGAGCTTGCTGCTCGCGTCGTAGCAAGGCGCGGACGGCTACATGCGTTTGAGCACTTGAATCCAAAACATACGGCCCTTCTGGTCATCGATATGCAGAACAGCTTTGTCCAGGAAGATGGCGGACATTCTTGGGTGCCAGCAGCGGCGAGTATTTGCCCAGCGATAAATCGTGTAGCTAGTGAATTACGTAATATGGGCGGAACCATAGCTTGGATCTTAAATACCTTTACAGAGGAAACCTTAAAGAGCTGGTCTCACTTCCATGACGAGCTATGGCGGCCCGAGGGCGTTAAATTGCGCAGTGCTTCGATGGCCGAGGGACAACATGGCCACAAGCTTTATCCTGCACTACAAGTGGCGCCGGGCGATCTTCAGTTAGCCAAACTGCGATACAGCGCATTCATACAGGGGTCCTCTAATCTAGACGTGGAGCTTCAAAAAAAGAAAATCAATACGGTTTTAGTTGCTGGAACTGCAACAAACGTTTGCTGTGAAAGCACTGCCCGAGACGCCATGATGCTTAACTATCGCACCGTAATGCTTTCAGACGGATGTGCTGCGTTCACAGCCGAAGCGCACGCTGCGTCTTTATCAAACTTTTTACAGTATTTTGGCGACGTCCAGACTTGCGATGAGGCACTAAATAGACTTTCCGCGCAGGCATAATCTCAAGTATCAATGTGTTGCTGAGTAAGCCCAATTGACTCACCGCACCACAGTAAAGAAAATAATTTATCGTCGTTTTTGCTTTTTTCGAGACAGCGAAACTGAAGCCAGAAAGGACCCTTCTAGCCATGCTTGCCGCGTACTATGAACGAACTGGGGCCGCCGATGAGGTCCTGAAACTCGATGATATTCCCATGCCAGAGCCTGCCCCGGGAGAGGTCAGGGTGCAAATTTTATGGTCCGGACTCAATCCTTCCGACGTAAAGTCACGAGCGGGTCTTGTGGGTCGTCCAATGGTTTCCAATCGAGTCATCCCGCACAGTGACGCAATGGGTGTAATTGACGCATTAGGTGCTGGGGTGGAAGGACGAAAAATAGGTGAGCGGGTCTGGGTCTATAACGCAGCGTGGGGCCGTCCATGGGGAACTGCGGCCCAGTGGACCTGTTTACCCGAGCAGTTAGTGGTGCCGCTACCAGATTCTGTACCAGACGAGGCCGGTGCTTGCCTGGGAATCCCGGCGATGACAGCTCTGCACGCCGTATTGATGGATGAAGGAGTAGCAGGAAAGACAGTGTTGGTGTCAGGTGGTGCAGGCGCCGTAGGACACTACGCGATTCAATTTGCTTCCCAACTGGGGGCCGCACGTGTGCTTACTACCGTCAGTACTGAACATAAAGCACAGTTGGCGAAAGAGGCAGGAGCGGACGAGGTAATCAACTACAGGTCAAGCTCGGTGGTAGACCAGGTAAAAGAGTTAACTCAAGGGCGCGGCGTCGATCGAATAATCGAGGTGGATATCGCGGCCAACGGGAGGCAAAACCTGGATCTTTTGAGAATCGGTGGCGAGTGCGTGGTTTATGGAAGCAGTCCTACCCCTCTCGATCTCCCGTTCCCGGCTTTACTTGCCAAAGATGTCCAATTGAAATTTTTTCTGGTCTACCAGCTACCGCCTAAGGACCGATCAAAAGCTCATGCAGTCCTGGATCGGCTACTAAAGAGTGAGAGGTTGCGCCATCAAATAGGGCATCGGCTCCCCCTGTCGGAAATTACAGCCGCACACGAAATGCTAGAACAAGGCAAGGCGACAGGCAACGTCGTCCTTTCAGTCCCCTGAAGCCAGGTGCAGATCATGCTAAAGCCGAGCCAAAGCCAAAGCCAAATCTTTGGTGAATATCCATCGATCTCTTGCCTACAGATCCAAGGGTCAAGAGTTAAACAATGAGCGAAGAATTCTCGCTGGTTTGGTGAGCCAGCAGAATCCTCGCAATTTAAATCGCCTCTCTAACCGGAGAAAGTGTAGTCTTCTGGTTGGAACTTTCCGGTCACAGTCCAATAGTCAAGCATGCCGTATGGCCAAGTCTGTGAGGCACGCCCCTTGCTATTTTTATACCAACTGTTAGCCCGTGGTGAGCCCCATGACCGCTTTAGGTTTCCCGCATCTATCCACTTGTTGTATTCGACAAAAGGCGATTCCTTACAATTAAGGGTCTTTTTACCAGTCTCCAGCAGGTGCCGGATCGCCTTTAAACTGTATTCCACTTGACATTCAGAGGAAAAAATTGCACTCCCATTGATGACGACTGCAGTATTGGGCCCGCCGGTCATAAACAAATTGGGAAATCCTGGGACAGTGATTCCAAGATACGCGCGGCAATCACCGTCCCAAACATCACGATGCAACTGTCTCCCCCCGACACCAGTAATTGTCATCGGCGACAAAAAGTCTGAAGCCTTGAAACCAGTCGCGCAAATAATCAAGTCTGCAGCATGGAGAACACCGTCTTTTGTGACGATACCCTCAGCCGTGATGCGTTCGATGCCATCTGTACTCAAATGAACGTTTGGCCTCCTGAGCATTGCCCCCCAAACTCCGTTGTCGCGAAGCATCCTCTTCGAAGTCGGCGGATAGTTTGGCGTCATCTTTTCTCTCAGATCTGGACGATCATGGTATTGAGTCGCAAGCCAGTTCAAACAACCCTGTCGTAACTCCTCGTTTGCTCGACCCACTGACACGGGGTGATCCCAGTCATCTTCGACCTCCGTCAAAGGTAATCGGCCCTCAATGGAGATGCAAAACTGCCAAAAGCGCAACCACCTACCGTAGTAAGGCACGTGTTTTAGAAGCCAGGCCATACCTGGCTTGATATCGTCATGATAAGTTGGCGTAGGCAGCATCCAAGGTGGGGTTCGTTGGAAAATGTCGAGAGATGCGACCTCGTCGACAATCGATGGGCCTATTTGAAATGCGCTCGCCCCTGTACCAACCATGGCCACACGCTTTCCAGAAAGGTCGAGGTCTTTCGGCCAGTTTGCGGAGTGAACGATGCGACCCTGGAAAGAGTCTAGGCCTGGAATATCGGGCAGACTCGGCCTGCTTAGGATGCCAACCGCAGTAATGATGGCATTGAATTCCTCGCGAGTTACACGCCCATCACGATCTCTCACTTTGAGAGTCCAAACGGCACGACCCTCATCGAAATCCATCTCATCTACTTCGGTACCAAACCGAATGAAGTGCCGAAGTCCAGCAGCACTGGCTACAGTTCCCAGATAAGATTGAATCTCTGGCTGGGCAGAGAACTGCTGCGGCCAGTCCTGCTTTTGAGCAAAGGACAGGCTGTAGGCAAAATTGGGCGTATCCAGACGACAGCCAGGATACCGGTTCTCCCACCACACGCCTCCAACATCTTCATTTTTCTCATAAACCGTGAACTTAAGCCCGGTCTGTTGCAACCGGTACGCTGCGGCAATCCCAGAGACTCCCGCCCCAATTACAGCCACACGAAACTTTGTCCCGGGCGCCACCTCATCCGTCGTCCAACCGGGGGCGCCAGGGTCCCTGGTGAATTCCATCTCGTGTTCTAACAGCGGGCGCAGCTCCTCGAGGTCGCGCGGCAACAAATACTCCATGCACATAGACAGCAGCGACGGCGAGGGCACCTCGGGGCTCCGCCGCCCATTGTCACGAAAAGAGATGAGGGCGGCCGTTGCAAGACGCTTAGCTTTTTTCTGCATCTCATCACTCATACCCCCTTGCTGAGCAATCTCCACTCGCATCGGTGGCACGGGTGGCTTTACCTCAGGCCCAATCAACGCGGTATCGCCAGTAAGCATGGCAAGCGTAACCATCAAGGAGGGCAAATCGGCCTGCTCCACGCATTCGCGGATGAAGTCATCGGTGGCATCAAACGGCTCGACTCGATTGAAAACACTCATACCTTCAGCGCCGATGTCCTTCAAACCTTGTTCAGATTGCATTGGTAGGTAACCTTCATTCAAATGTGTAATGCCCGAATCTGGCTGCCCGATTCCCATCAATGAATGGAAGCCAAAATAACTGCAACTCAATGCGCTACATTCGCCGCACCAGCAACAGCGACAGTCATTTCGCCGATATTATCAATCCAGGCACGCATTGTGTCCCCCGGTAGCACAGGTGCCACCCCTTCGGGCGTACCAGTCATCACCACATCACCTGGGTACAGTGTGTATGCCTGACTTGCATATGCGATAAGTTTTTGCACGTTCCAAATCAATTGAGAAGTATTTGCTTCCTGGCGAATTTGCTCATTCACCTTGAGCTTCATGGCTAAGTTATGTGGGTTAGCAATTTCCTCGGGCGTGACGATATACGGACCCAGTACAGTAAATGTATCAAGAGACTTGCGAAAAGAGCGGTCTTCCGTGCCACGAATGGTCATATCCAAACCAATCATATATCCTGCGACATACGAAAGCGCTTGCTCTTCCGCAATTCGAAAGCCCTGCTTACCGATAACCAGGGCCAGCTCAATTTCATGGTCAATACGGCGGTCGGACCAAACGGCAATCACGGCCTGGCCCGCACCAATCATTGAGCTACTTGCCTTCAGAAATACGCCATAGTCGGCAATCGTATTCACTTGAGTGCCGAAATTTATTTGGCTATCAGCGCGCGACTCATCCAAATGGAGTTGGTAGTTGACCGGCGCACCGATTATCTTACCCGGGTTGGCTACCGGCGATAACAGTTTGACGGACGACAAAGGAATGCCAGGTGAAGCGTCGCTCATTTCTTGGATACGAGAATACAGAGCTTCAAAGTGATTGAAAAAGTGATCGCCTGGCGGGATGGGCCAAGACAGGGGGGGTAAATGCCTCAACACGTCCGTCACATCATGTACTTGGGATTCCTTAACGACACCCAGCCTTCCCTCATTAAAGCGACATATCCGCATTTATCAGTTCCTCATCAACGAAATAAAAGTAGTCAGGCTTCAGGATTAATGACGCCGGCATTTCGCCTGCTCTTGTACCCCAAGAAAATCACCAAAGTACCAAGTCCAGCGCCGAGCAGGTTGACATATCCAGCCCAAGAAACTAACTCTAAGGGTAGAAACAACAGCACACCGCTCAAGATAGATAAGCCCCGCAACCCTGCACTCATATGCCCAATGCCAAAACCAATCATTCCGGATGACACAAACCATACCGCTGCTACGGCCGTCCCTACGCTCACGGCGGTAGCCATCCACGATGCGCCCTGCAATAGCAGACTGGGTGAGAATACAAACAAAAATGGGACAACATAAGCAGTCCAAGAGAAACGCATTGCGACCCAACTTGTGCGCATGGGGTCAGCACCAGCCACATTGGCAGCAAAGAATGCAGCTATCGCAACTGGCGGCGTAACAAACGACATCATGCCCAAGTAAAGGATAAACATATGCGCCGCGATAGGTTGAATACCGACTTCGACAAATGCTGGAGCAAACAAAACGGCGAGTAGCACGTACACACCTAGAGTGGGCATCCCCATCCCCAATACGATACACAAGACACCAGACATCAGCAGCAACAAAAAGACGCTGCCTTGACCCAAATCAACTAAGAAACTAGTGAGCGCAAAGCCCAGCCCAGTGATCTGCAAAATACCCATGATGAAGCCAGCTGCCGCGGCTATCATGATGATATCGGCTGACGAGACCCCCGTTCTGATCACGCACTGCCATAATTCCTTTAAAGTAAGCCGTTGTGCCCCATACCCAATGGCAAAGCCAATAAGCAGCACAGCCATGCAGGCAAAAATAGCAGCATTTTCAGGCTCTCTGTTTTCCCAGAACAAAGCGTAAATCAAAACCACGAAAGGCAGCATGTAAAGCCAGCCTTTTGCTAGCACACTGACGACTCGCGGAATATCCTTTGCTGGAACCCGCAGAATGCCAGCTTTCGCGGCCCCCAAATCCGCCTGAATGAACAGGGCAGCATAGTAAAGAAGTGATGGCACCAATGCAGCAATCGCCACCTCGGCGTAACTGATTTGTAAAAAATCTGCCATGAGAAACGCGACAGCGCCCATCACCGGGGGGGCCATTTGGCCGCCATTAGATGCAGTAGCCTCAATCGCAGCAGCCTCCTCTGGCTTAAAGCCCGACTTCTTCATCATCGGGATAGTGATGACGCCCGTAGCCAAAATATTAGAGACCACGATGCCGTTGATTGACCCAAATAATGAAGAGGCCATGATCGAGATTTTTGCGGCACCACCACGAAATCTACCCATCAAGCCAAGTGAAATATCGTTAAAGAAACTTGCGCCACCCGAAGCTGAAAGTAGTTGACCAAAAAAAACAAAAGGAATGACTACAGTCACCCCGATCAGCAGAACAAGACCAAACAGTCCGCTGCTGTCCAAGCCCAGATAGACCAACATGTTGAGCGTACTGACTTCCCTTGTCTGAAGGTCACCTTGAACCAGGTGACCTACAAGCGCGTAAAGGAAAAAACAGAGCACGACAATTACCAATGGCCAGCCAGAGGCACGGCGAAGGCCCTCAATGACCAGTACAAATAAAAGACAACAACTGAAGACGACGTCAAATGGCGAATCAAAAAACTCGCCAAGCATTCGCGGATAGTGCCAGCTCATATACAGGCCCAATACGACAGACGACATCGCCAGAATCCAGTCGTACCATGGAGCCACAACCCTTACACCTTGGGGGTCATTCAACGGGCGGACCAGATAAATGATGCCCATAGCCAAGCCCAGCGTAAATGCCAGGAACTGCTCCGCCAGGAAGTTCCACCCCACCATCCGAAAGAGGTCAGCGCCCCAAGCGATGCCCCCCAAGGCGACCGAGGCACCCAGCACGGTTGATACAGCTGGGACTGCAACTCCCGCGCTGGCCCCAGAGTCGTTCACGCCCGCCTGGCTGGAATCGTGACTCGGCCCTGGGCTACCGTCGGTCATGGCTTATCCTGTTTCAGCTATTAGGCCAAATGCCCACTTCTTTATAGAAGCGAATAGCGCCGGGGTGGAACTTTATACCCTTGCTCTGAGTCGCAAGCTTTGCCGGATTCATTGCCATAAATGAGGGATGTGAGGCAACCAATGCATCTCGGTTCCGATGCAGAGCTTTGACCAGCTTATAGACGGTCTCATCATCGGCGTCTGCACTAGCGGTGACGGTCATTGCATATTCCATCAGGTTAGTAGTTCCGATAACACCCTTGAGGTGAGGCAAGGGTTTCTGAGCAGCCACCGTGTACTCTGGTCGAACCGCCGCCATCGCCGAGCGCGCTTTGTCCGTGTCCTCTAAATTGAGAAACTTGATCCCGACAGCTGCATCAACCTCCGCCATTTTAGGTGCGCCTATCGCAAAGATAGTTGCATCTAAGCGACCCGCTTTGAAATCATCAGCAGCGCGCAGCAAATTGGCAGTAGCGACCCCCTTTGTGTCGTCCAAGCTCAGTCCTGCTGTGGCTAACATGGCATTTGAAAGCGGGATGCCCTGTGGAAATCCCTGCCATCCAATCGGGAATCGTTTACCCTTAAGGTCCGCCACGGAATTGATGCCGGAATCCTTCCGCACCAAAATGCCAACCTTAAACGGAAACACCATGGCAGCCAGACGCAGCTTGTCCATAGGCTTACCCTTATGTGCCTCTCGGCCCCTCACAGCAGCCCCCAACTCGTCGTTCGACATAAAAGTAAAGGCAGCCTGACCAGCCTGAACCGCACCCATCGAGGCTGTCGATGAGTTGAAGGTTATGACCCGCATCTGAATGCCAGACGCCTTTTGAACGACTTTGGCAATGGCTTGGGTCTGTACGTTATTGATTGAGCCAGGAGGCAGCGTGGAAATACTCACGGTCTGCGCCCATACTCCTACCGAAAAGAGACAGGCTGCACTTACGCCAGCTGCGCGAGAAAGAAAAGTCTGCATGTCAATTACCTCCAGTTACCCCGCCCATTCGGGGATTGATTCAAATGCTGGCGCAGAGCGATTGACACTAGCCTACCGCAATACACCCGCACCACCCCCGACCACCACCAAAATTGGCCCTCGGCAGCCAGGTCTCCACCACGGCGCTTGGGACGCCGCACGTATTGGCTTGTTCAATACTCACTGACCCAAACCAAACTCATAAACCACTTCAATCGCAACACCGAACGAAGTTCCTTCTGCATTGCCCAGATGCAATGTGATTTCGGGAAGGTGCATTCAGGTCTGCCTTTCCGCTCCAACCCTCTGCGCTGCATCTAAATGTTCGGATTTTTGGAAGGCGGCCATGATTGCTGCATGGCGGCGATCCAACCAATGCCTTGTATCAGGGTGCGTGAAGACGTACAGATCGTTTGATTCAATTGCATCAACGACGCGATCGCCAACCACTAACGGAGACATGCTGCCCTTGATTAAATCGCCCATGAAGTGATTTTCTGGTCGTACCGTGGCACCACCAAGACGCTCAGGGCGAGAACGTTCAGACAAATGGATGCCAGTATCCACAGCCGCTGGGGCAAGTATTGAGACGCCCACCTGTGTCCCTTGTAGTTCATTGTGAAGCCCCTCAGAGAGAGCCACTACCGCGAACTTGCTCATCGAGTAAGCAGCCGTCAAGAAGTTCGGATTGACTTGAAAGCCTCCGATAGAGGCGGTATTCACAATATGCGCTGGCCCCTCGGAAGCCAACATTCGTGGCACCACGGCTTTGATGCCGTTTATGACGCCACGAATATTGACATCGATCACCCAATCCCAGTCTGACTCGGTAATTTCTTGCAAAGGCACGCCGTGCATAGCCACGCCAGCGTTATTGCAGGCAATCGCTATCTGCCCAAAGGCTCTCTCCACAATCTGAACGCCATTCTCAACTGATTGAAAATCAGAAACATCCACTCTTATTGCCAGAGCCGACCCTCCAGCTTTTTGTATTTCCAGGGCAGTTTCCGCTGCATCAGCCTCCCGAATGTCACACACCCCTACCCTCACACCCCGCCCAGCAAGCGAGAGCGCGATACCTCGACCGATACCTGACCCGCCCCCCGTAACAAAGGCAGTCATCCCCGGCTCGACGTTCATAAGGCCTGTCTTAGGATCACGCAGGCCTCCTCGCCCACTGACATGTCACCCCGGGTTTATACCCCGAGACAGGGGCATCCGCAATGCCGCAATCCCGATAAGGAAGCCTCCAGTTGTCGCCAACATTCCAGTCAGCGGCCCTGCTGGGAAATGCATCGGAAAGAGGGGTGCTTCATTCAACATGATGAGCCCCGACAGCAGACTGACACGTACTCGGAAAGATTTATCAGGTGGTCTACCCGCCTAGTCAACTGACCCCGCACTCACCCCTTCGTCCCGTGTACGAAACTGAGCACACTCTGAACAAACTCTTGAGGTTTCTCCACATGCGGCAGGTGACCGCACTCGGCCATAATTTCCAAAGAGGCGGAAGGGATCAATTCTTGATACGCAGGACCATAGGCTAACGGGAGAACTTGGTCTTCCTGGCCCCAGATGATCAATGTGGATACTGAGACCCGGTGCAGCCATTTAGGTAAATGGGGGTTACTCATACGTTGAACCCACCCAAGCTTGGCTGTTGTCAGCCTATTTTTTAGCGCCAATGTGACCTCCGCTTCAGTGATCGGCTTTGGTACTGACTCAGCGAGTCGTTGATCATGAAACAACTTTTTGGTCAATTCCTCGGAGGACCACATAAACATGTCTGGCCAACGCACTCCAGCCACTGAAATACCGGCTGGTGCGACCAGTACGAGCGATTTAAGTTTCGCGCAATTAGCGGTTGCGAGTTCAGCAGCAATCCAGCCACCCAATGAGGTTCCTACCAGGTGCACGTCATCTAGATTGAGGTGATCGATTAGGTCTCGATAGAAATAAGCAAGGTCCCCGACAGTGTCCAGCCAGCCAGGTGTCTCCGACTCTCCAAAGCCTGGATGCTCGGGAACGATCACATCAAAGTATTGGGCCAGAGACTCCATAAAGGGAAGCCAACGACGCGCACCCGCTGCACCATGGAGAAAGAGTAGGGGCTGCCCTTGACCTTTACGCATGATACGGATTCGGCACCCACTTACGATTTCGAATTTCTCAATGTGCGCCATCGCTTCCGATCCCCTCCCCAAATGTTTCTGGCACTTTCAAAGAAATTTGGATCATACGTCCACGAAAGAGCAAATCGCATTACCACCAAATACGTCTAACAAGACACCTGACAAAACTTAACGCAAAGTTTTTTCGAAGAACAAATTGGGGTTAAAACCCTGGGCTCCTTGCCATTTGTGCCGAATGTCCTGGGTTATCTCGCTAATCAATAACGAAAAGAAGGGCAAAGTCACGCTTAACTCGACGGCAAATCACAGCCGCCACCTCCCGGGGTGTGGATTTCAATCATGTCGCCGCTTTGCACCTCAACACGGGCCTGAGCGGGCACTTCCTCTACCTCACCGTTGATACGGATCACGCGGTTAATACCTACGGCCCCTGGCTCGGCCCCATGCAGGGCATGAGCCGCATGCACACGGCCGTTAGAGAGGATGCTGGCGGTCATGTCCTCAAGAAAGCGCAAACGCCTCACGCCGCCATTGCCGCCATGCCAATGGCCGGCCCCGCCCGAGCCGTGGCGAATACAGTAACTCTCTAAGCGCACGGGGTAACGAAACTCAAGCACCTCGGGGTCGGTTAGGCGCGAATTGGTCATGTGGGTTTGCACCACGTCCGTGCCGTGGTGGCCTTGCACAGGTGTACCCGGGGCGCCCCAAAGTAACCCCGCACCGCTGCCTCCCGAAATCGTTTCGTAGTACTGGTGGCGGGCGTTACCAAAAGTAAAGTTGTTGACCGTAGGCTGGGCTCCCGCCATTAGCCCCAGCGCACCGTACAGCGCATTGGTGATGCAGGTGGAAGTCTCCACGTTGCCGGCAACCACGGCCGCCGGATGCTGCGAGTTTAGCATGCAGCCCGGTGGCACGTGAATACGCAGCGGCTTTAAACACCCTGCATTGAGCGGGATGTCGTCGTCCACCAGGGTGCGAAACACATACAGCACAGCCGCTGTGGTCACCGCACGGGGGGCGTTGAAGTTGTTGGGCTGCTGGGCGCTGGTGCCGGTGAAGTCAATGTCCACCTCGCCTTGCTCGGCATGCACCCGCAGCGAGACGGCGATTTGCGCGCCGTTGTCCAGCGGCAGCACAAATTGGCCGTCGCGCAAGCGGTGCACCACGGCACGCACAGCCGCCTCAGCGTTGT
>Ga0181585_10002274_pt1 | contig 17032 bp, 15 predicted proteins | sample 071ome_29_FD_132469 | JGI IMG/M metagenome (GOLD analysis project Ga0181585, IMG submission 132469) | Coastal salt marsh microbial communities from the Groves Creek Marsh, Skidaway Island, Georgia - 071407BT metaG (megahit assembly) | ecosystem: Environmental > Aquatic > Marine > Intertidal... | reverse complement strand
TATTTTTTATTTTTATTCCAAAATTTATGAAAAATACTATAAAACGATATTATTTCATATATGAAAGGTGATCCTGGTTATTTTGGCCCACAATCAATGCTGTGGAGAGTAAATAAAGAAATTACAGTTTTATTTGGTGGTGCACGAGCTTTGCTTATGCATGCTGCCCATCCTTTGATCGCTGCTGGTGCAAGGCAAACTTCTTTTTATCAAAGAGACCCTTGGAAAAGATTAATTAGAACACTGTCACTACAAAATTCAGTTACATTTGGCTCAAAAGAGGAAGCTGAAGAAAGCGCGACAAGAATAAACAAGCTTCATGAAGTTATTAATGGAACAGATGAAGTTACTGGTGGTTATTATGACGCATTAGACCAAGAACAACTTCTATGGGTACATGCATGTCTACAAATTTCTTCTATCTTTTTTTATGAAAAAACTGTAAAAAAACTTTCAGAGGTTGAAAAAAACAAATATCATGAAGAAAATTCTCTTGCTGCTGAAATGGTATTAATAAATAAAGACTATATTCCTAAAACTCATGAAGATTTAAAACAATGGGTTATAGAAAAATCAAAATCTAAAGGCTATCTATTAAAAACAGACGTTGCAATTGATGTACACGAAATTATTGGTGGGGGGCCTGTCCCTAGGCACATAAAGCCAATTTGGCCATTTATTGCATTTACCGCTTTTCATACTTTGCCCACAGAATTTAAAAAAATTTATGGTATAAAGGAAAGTAAAATAAAATCTTTAATAGTAAATTTTAATTTATCTATCCTTAAGGCAACAAGACCTTTTTTACCACCTTTTTTTAGATTGATAGCTCCTGCACGTTGGGCCAATCAAAGAATAAAAAATAATCCGATGTTGAAATTTAAAGACAAGAGTAAAATTTAATCTTTATACTATTTCTATGAGCAAAAATAATCAATGGTCTGATATATCAAAAGACATTAAAGAAGTAAAAAATAAAATTAAATCAAAAATTGATGAGGAAGACTTGTTAGAAGATTTAAAAGAATCATTTAAACAAACAATTGAAAACACTGCCAGCACAATTGACAATCTTATTAAAACAGTAGATTCTACGATCAAAGATGAGGAAATAAAATTAGAAACTAAAAAAATTATAAAAGAAATAAATATTGAGCTAAAAAACCTGATAGTTAAATCTGGAAATAACTTTTCAGAAAAGTTAAATTTTGATTTCTTTCTTGAAGAAGAGTAAATTTAATTTACTTTATTAAAAAATTTTAAATATAGTATTCTTTAATAATTAGCAGGGTCGGTAGCTCAATCGGCAGAGCAGGAGCCTTTTAAGCTCAAGGTCGTGGGTTCGATTCCCACCCGACCCACAAGCAATTCTTACAACCCTTTAGTTTTCTTTCTAAATAATGATATTGGAGTTAATAATATTATTTTTAAATCTTGATAGATAGACCAATTATCAATGTATTGAATATCATATTTATACCATGTAGAGAAATCAGGAGTGTTTCTTTCATTAATCTGAAGTAAGCCGGTAATACCTGGAAGTACGTTTAATCTACGCATATAGTTTTCATCAAATAATATAGTATCTTCTCTAAAAAGTGGCCTTGGGCCTACCATTGACATTTCACCTTTAATTACATTTATGAGTTGAGGTAGTTCATCTAAACTAAATTTTCTAATAAAACCAGATCCTTTTAATATTCTTGGGTCATTTTCTATTTTAAATAAAGGTCCGCTATGTTTATTCATATTAGATAATTCTTCTCTGAGCTCATGAGAATTTTTGTTCATTGTTCGAAATTTATACATATTAAACTGCTTGCCATGTAAGCCGACACGATTTTGTTTAATAATTAATGGAAAACCGTCCAGATAAAAGATATAGCAGCACAGGATAAATATAAATGGCAAACCAACTATTCCTATTGAGCAGGAAATAAAAATATCAATAATTCTTTTAAGAATAAATTTTGCTCCGTACTGTATATCATTATTAAAGTATGTTAAATGACTTCCCTGGACCTCTACGGTTCTTGAAATAAAATACTTTTTAAAATTTACCTTCTCATCAGAAATAATTAAAACTTTTTTGTTTAAATTGATCAAGTAGGATTCAAGTTTTACTGGTAAACTTGTTTCATTTTTAATATTAAAAATAATTAAATTAATTTCAGACTCTTTATTTATTGAATCAATACTAGAAATAATTAAATCAGCATCCTTTATATTTTCGATATTAATTTCATCAATAATTTTTCTAAATGAAATAATTCTTAGATTTCTAAATGTTGAATCTTTAGATAAGTTAATTAGTAATGCATTCTCTGACCCCATAGGCCTACCAAAAAGGCCAGATATTATTTCACTATTTCTAAAAACTAGAAGAATCAAGGGAACTATTACTGTGAAAGCCAAGAGGTATCCTCTTGATAAAATAGTAAATCTTACCATTGTGAAAAAAATCATCAAAGCAGATGTAAAAAGCAAATATAAATTAAAAAAATCATCAATGTATTTGTTTTCAAATTTAAAGCTTAACTCATCAACATATGTATAAAATTTAGTTGAATAAAGAACAATTAGAAATATGAAAACAAAAATTGCAAGGTATATATCAATTTTGATGAATGAATTTGGAATAAATTTATAAAACCTGTCCCTATCTTCAATAAGATTATCTATGAGAATTTTTCCAGCTTCAGGAAATTCAGAGATCAAAAAGTTATCGAAATATAATATTGTTAAATACGTAAGAAGAATTTTCAAAAATAAAAATCTTACACCGTATTTTAACAGCTTCGTGTAGCTCATATACCACTATGATAATACTTTAAAAGCTTTGACTGAATGCTTATTTTATAAAGTAATATCTAAAGTAAATTTTTATAATTTTATAATAATAAAGGAAGAAATTTATGAAAAAATTTAAATCCTCAATGATAGATTTATTTAAATTGTCGAGGTTGACTAAAACAAAAAATAAAAGAGCCAGGATAATTGTAGGATCTTTGCTTTCTAACTTTATTGTTCTTTTTGATATAATAATAATTTCTGTGCTAACTTCATTATTTAGTGATGTAAATTTTTTAGATGTTTTTTTTATTAATGTTTTTGTGGAGAATATTGAAATATTCCCACTAGTAGTTATTGCTAGATTTTTATCTATCTATTTGGAAAAAATGAACATTATTAATCTGAAAATTTCTATTGAAGAAAATCTTCGATATCACCTCATGGAAGAAATTTTTGATAAAGCTAATTATTCAATATCAGATGCTTACTTTTATGTAAATACAATAAGCAATCAAGTTGCAAGTTTTTATGGAACTTTTGCAATATTTTTAGGCAGTGCACTTCAAATAGCAGCTTATACAACTTATTTACTTATTACGGATACCCAGACAATACTAATTTTCTTAGTTGGAATTCTTTTTTTAATTTTTCCAACACTCTATTTAACAAAACTGGGAAGAAAGTATTCACATAAAACTTATGTATATGGTCAAGAAATTAGTTCTGAAATTGAAAAAGTGCTGGACAATTTGTACCTAATTAAAATAATTAAATATGTAGATAAGGAGTTGTCTAACTTTAAAAAAAGTCTTAAAGACTTTTACAATTCATCTTTAAACAATTTACGATTTGGAACTTTAAATGCAATAATTCCAAATTTTTTAACTGTATTTGTTATTTCTATTTTGTTGGTATTTTTTAATTTTGCTAAAAATTTAACCTTAGATTTTATTGGAATAGTATTAAGATTATTTCAATCTTTAGGCATTCTTAATAGTAATTTCCATTTATTGAATGCATACCATATTTATACAGAAAAATTATTTCAAATTGAAACAAATAAGTCAGATTCGTTAAGGGAAAATTTTGTAATAGATACCAATATAGATTCAGATTTTGCATTACAAATTAACAATGTTAATTTTAAATATTTTAATGAAAAAGATAACTTATTTTCTAATCTTAATCTCTCTATTTACAAAAATAAACATACAATTATTACTGGACCAAATGGTTCGGGGAAGAGTACTTTGCTAGCATTGTTCTCTGGAATAATTTATTCTTCTTCAGGAAAAATTATTTCTTACAGTGAAAAATATAGCTACGTAAGTGCTACTCCTATGATTTTAAATAGTAGTTTAAAAGATAATCTACTCTATGGAACAAATAAACAAATTGATAATGAAAAACTTATTGACTTGATTACAGAATTTAAGTTATTTAACGAAGAAAATTCAGTTGATCTAAACAAAACAATTTCTAACAAAATGTTATCTACTGGACAGATGCAAAAAATTTCTTTTATAAGATCTCTTCTTTCAGGTGCAGATATTCTTCTACTTGATGAATCAACCTCTAACTTGGATTATGAAACAAAAATACAAATTTTTGAAATTTTAAATAAAAGAAACTTAACAATTATAAATGCGACACACAATCCAGAAGAATTTATAAATTATGACTACCACATTAAGATTTCAATTAAAGATGGCCTGAGAGAATTGAATTATTTAAACTATTAGATTATTGTAATCGTTGTATTCTTTTTCAACTAGATTAACTAACAAGTAGTTTTGTTCTACATATCTTAGTGAGTTATATGAAATCATTTTTGTTAAATCGTCATCACTTTCTAAATTGTTAAGATTTGAAACTAATTGTCTTGAGTCCTGATTTATGTCAATCAATATTCCATTTTGTTTGTGATCAATGATTTCTTTTATATTTTCAGTTTTACTTGCTATCACAATGCAACCAAAAGACATTGCTTCAATTAAAACTTTTGGGTTTCCTTCGTAAAAACTTGATAATAGAAAATATTTGTAATTAGGATATAATTTTTGCAACTCTTCATTATCTAGAATCCCAAGAAAATTAATCTTTACTTTTTCTTTTTTAGCAAGCTTATATAGATAACTTTTTTTACTTCCTTCACCTACGATATCTAATACATATTCGGAACCTATAAGGGATTTTATTGAATACTCATAATTTTTTTGTTTTTCAAGCCTTCCAACAGATAAAATCTTCGTGCTTTGACGTTCACTTATATTAGTCGTTGTATCTATTTTTTTTACCCAGTTTCTCCTTAGCACTAATTTATTTGTATTAAATTTCTGTTTTAACACATTTAAGTCAGCTTTACTTGAAACTGTATACAAGTCACACATTTCAATGCTTAAATATGTTAGGAGGTAATATAAACATCTTATAAATAAACTTTTCCCTTCCTTTTGGCTAAAAATATACATGTCATAACCTGTCCTAATTATCAACGGTTTTTTAATTAATAATTTTTGAATAATCGAAACCCAGGATCCCATAAGTTGGTGTTGCTTTATTAAGTCAATTCCACTTAAGTGTTTTTTTAATTTAAATGGAATAAAAAATGACTTTAGATAATTTACAAATTTGTTATTAGATTTTTTTATAAACGAATATATTGGCAGTACCTTGATAAAACTATATTCACTAACTAAATCAATTTCTTCTGAATCGCCATATGTAATAAATATGAATTTAACACCGTATTTTTTATTTAGTTCTAAGTAAATTTCAATTTCTCTGTCTAAAATACCTGAACTTTTCCACAACGCTAGAGAATATTGATAAGTAAAAAATAAAGCAATGTTCACTATTTAATTATACTCTTAAACAGACACTTAAAAAATTTAACTATCTAACACAACGCAACACGACACTAATATAAATTTAATGAAGAAAATATTAGTAATTCATAATAAATATAGAGAGATTGGGGGTGAAGACATTGCTGTAGATAATGAAGTAAATTTATTAAAAGATAAATATATCGTTGAGGAGCTGTATTTTTCAAATAATTTTAAAAATTATTTTATACAAGCAGTTTACTTAATTATTAACAAAAACTTTCAAAGCTTAAGATTGGTAGAAAAAAAATTGAAAGAGTATAAACCTGATGTTGTTTATATTCATAATACATGGTTTAAAATATCTCCAGCAATATTTAAAACTTTAAAAAAATATGAAGGCTTTGAGATCATCGTAAAGCTTCATAATTTTAGATTTTTTTGTACTAAATCATACTTTTCCAAGGTTCATTTAAACAATAAATTGATCTGTGAAGCGTGTGGAATGAAAAAAAATAAATTCCAGATTTTTAATAAGTATTTTTATGACTCTTACATAAGGTCATTAATAGCCACTCGATTTGGTAAGAAGTATTATAAAATTTTAAAATCTCAAAAAATTAAGATTTTAACACTAACAAATTTTCAAAAATCATTTCTTATTGATTTAGGATTTGACCAAAACAAGTTATTCGTACACAGAAACTATATTGACTCTAGCAATATACAAAAATATGAATTTGATTTGAATGAAACATATATTGTTTACGCAGGAAGAATATCAGAAGAGAAAGGAGTTGAAGATATTATTGAGGCGTATGTTTCATTAAACAAACCCTCTTTTGGTCTAAAGGTTATTGGAAATGGACCACAAAAAAAATATTTGGTTGAAAAATATAGCGGATGTAAAAAATTAAGTTTTTTAGGAACATTGGACAATAATATCGTAAAGGATATTATTGGAAAATCCATGGCAGTTATAACCGGGACCCATCTATTTGAAGGTCAACCTACATTTCTTTGCGAGGCATCTCTGATGGGTGTTCCATCTATATTTCCAGATAATGGTGGCATAAAAGAATTTTTTCCAAAAGACTACAAGTTAACTTATAAAAACAACAATAAACAAAAATTAATTGATAATTTAAACAAACTAGATTTACAAAAGAATATTGAGGAAATTGGAATTGAAAATAAAATATTTATTTCTAAATTGATAAGCAAAGAAGCATATTTTGAATCATTTAATAAGGTAATAAATGGTTAAAGAGAGTAAATTGGTTTCTGTAATAATGAGTGTTTATAATGATGAGGATAATATTGAATCTTCTATTAAAAGTATTTTGTCTCAAACTTACAACAACATAGAGTTTTTAATAGTTGATGATCTCTCTAACGATAATACCCACAAAATATTAAAAACTTATGAGAGTTTAGATAATAGAATCAAAATCTATAAAAATAATATAAATCTAGGATTAACCAAATCATTAAATTTTTTAATCAGTCAAGCTAAAGGAGACTATATTGCAAGACAAGATTCAGATGATATAAGTTTTAAAACCAGAATAGAAGAAGAGATAAAATTTATAAAGGATCATGATTTAGACGCCTGCTCGTCAAGAGCTTTAATAAAAGGAACTAATAAAGTTATTCCTAGATTTAGTTACTACTTCCCCCTATCATTTATTCTAAAATATAAAAATCCTATAATTCATGGGTCGTTAGTTATAAAAAAAGACATAATTGAATCAATTGGAAATTACGATGAAGATTTTAAGTATTCGCAAGACTATGAATTAATTACACGATTGATTAAAAATAATTTTAAAATAAGAATTAATAAAAAAATATTATATAAATTAAATATGGAAGATAATATTTCTAATAAATTTAAAAACGAACAGGCTAGATATTCAAACCTTGTAAAAGAAAAATATAAAAATGTATAGCTTTAAAATTTATCTTAACAAACCAGAGGAAAATTGGATTGTAGATAGATTGTATGAAGAATGGTATGAAAATAATTCAGAATGTAGTACAAAAGATTTAAATGAAGCCAATATTGTCTGGATAATCTCACCATGGACATTTGACAATATTTCCAAAAATGAATTAAAAAACAAGAAAGTTGTTTGCACAATTCATCATATTGATTTTGATAAATTTAATTTATTTGAAAAAATACGTTTTAGAAATTTGGATAGGTTTGTTGACCTTTATCATGTCATATCTGATCAAACAGAAAAAAGCCTAAAAAAAATAACTAGTAAATCAATTTGGAACAATCCTTGGTGGATTGATAGTAAAAAATGGTTTCACATTCCTGATAAATTTTTACTAAGGAAGGAGTTTGAAATAGATAGTGATAAATTTTTAATTGGATCGTTTCAAAGAGACACAGAAGGAAGAGATTTAAAATCTCCTAAGCTTTCTAAAGGTCCAGATAGATTAATCGAAATTATATTATTATTTAAAGAAAAACTTGATGATTTAGAAGTTGTTCTAAGCGGAACTAGGAGACAATACTTACTTGAAAAACTTAAAAAACATAATATTAAAGTTCACTATTTTGAGCTTGTTGACGACCTAACTTTAAATAAGCTATATAACCTTCTTGATTTATACGTAGTATCCTCAAGAGTAGAAGGAGGACCTCAAGCTATTTATGAATGTTCGATAGCAAAAGTTCCTATAATCTCTACTAATGTTGGAGTAGCAAATAAATTTCTTCACGATGACTCAATCTTTGAAATGGATAACGTATTAAGTGCAAAACCAAATATTGAACATTCTTATAAAGTTATTCAATCTCAAAATATTCCAAATGGTTTTAAACCATTTTTAGATAAATTGGAGAATTTTGTTAAAAGTTAGTATAGGGGCAAAAATCAAGAGTGGTCCGTGGGGAGGAGGTAATTTGTTTGTAATTAATCTTGCTCGTTATTTGGAAAATCTAGGTCATGAAGTCATATTTAATTTAGATGACCCCAATATAGATATTATTTTACTTACTGATCCCAGAAAAAAATCTGAATCTTCATCCTTCAATCATAAAGATATAAAAAAATACTTAAAAAATATTAATCCTAACGCTCACGTTGTACATAGAATTAATGAATGTGATGAAAGGAAAGGCACTAAAGGTTTAAATAAATTTTATATAAAAGCGAATAAAATTGCAGATCATACAATATTTGTTAGCACATGGCTCAAAGACTTGTATTTCGATTCTGGTTTTGAAAGAAATCAATACTCAGTGATAATGTCAGGGTCTGATAAAAAAATATTCTATCCAAAGGTTAGCAAAAATAATGAAAAGCTTAAAATTGTAACTCATCACTGGGGTGGTAATTGGAATAAAGGTTTTGAAATATATAAAAAACTTGATGAATTGTTAGAGCAAAGTGAATGGAAAAATAAAATTACTTTTACTTATATTGGGAATTTACCTAAAAAATTTAATTTTAAAAACACTAAACACATTCAACCATTAAGTGGAATGAAGCTTGGTAATGAATTAAGAAAATACGATATATATCTTACAGGTTCACTCAATGAACCATCAGGAAATCATCATATAGAAGGTGCACAATGTGGACTTCCATTGCTTTATATTGAAAGTGGTGCTCTTCCTGAATATTGTAATGGTTATGGACTTTCGTTTAATAATCAGAATTTTAAGGAAAAACTTCAAGAAATGATTGAAAACTTTGACTTATACTTAAATAAAATAAAAGAATACCCAAACGATTCCAACAAAATGTGTAAAGAATATTTAAATGTTTTTGAAAAAGTTTATAATTAAATATTTTTTATAAAGCTATTGTTAACTTTAATGAAAAATTACTTAAATATTAAACAATTAAATTTAAAAAATATTTTTTTAAACCTCATTTATTTATCTATTTTATTGTTAATGATTTTCGGAAGGCCTTTTACAGGTCTTTATATATTTGGCTTTAGATTAGGCGAGTTAATTATTGGTTTAGGCTTTTTAGCATCATTAGTTTTTTTATTTCTACCGAGAGAAAATTTGGTTTTTATTGAAACAAAATTAACTTATGTTCATAAATTATTAATAGGATCTTTCTTTTTAATTGCTGTATTGTCATCTTCATCCTTTCTAAATGAGTACACGTATAAAGCTAGTTCTTATATTTGGACCTTATCATTTCTATATGCTAGCTCTCTTCTATTTAGTGAAAATGAAAATAATTTATTTTTTAAATTAGTCAAATATGTTTTACCTTTAATATATTTTTTCAATACTTTCATTTTTCCAAATTTTTTATTCAATTTTTTTAAAAAGTATGCCGATAAATTTGATTACATAAAAGCATCAGATATTCTGCTAGTTTTTGTTGTTATAACTTTCTTAAACAAAAAACTGATAACAGATGAAAAAAAAAGGTTCTATTCTTTTGTTATCTCATTTGCTTTATTTGCACCTTTGTTGTCATTCATGAGTAGAGGTAGCTTTGTAGCCCTGCTTGTTTATGGGTTGTTTGAGCTTTTTCAACAAGTTGAATTTATCAAAAAAAGATTTTTACAATTTTTAAAAGGATGTTTACTTGGTTCAGCTATTTTTGCATTTTCAGCAGTAAATGTTACTTCAGATATGCTGCATATTATTGATAATGTAGTAGATGATATTACAGAAAACTTAAATCTTAACATTGATATAAATATTAATTTTAATTGGTTAAATTTTGGAGATAAAAATGTTGATCCTTTTGCTCCTAAGGAAGTTACATATGAAGAAATTGTCCAGAACTTAGACAAAGGCGTTAATCGAAGAAATCAAAATTTATTTGAACTTTTATCATTTGGATCCTTCTCACTTGAGGGGGGTGCAAATGGTTTTAGATTATATAATATAGAACCTCTTGCAAACTGGAGGTTGCAGCTTTGGCAAGATGTTATTTTTGATATGAACAAAAAAAATCTAATCATTTCAGGTTATGGTTATGAAAGTAAAATACCCGCAATGGAACTTGAAGACAATAATGGAAATGACAGTACTAACGAAAATGTTCACAATTACTTTGTCCAAGTTTTTGCTAGAGGAGGCTTGATACATTTATCGATAGTTTTTCTTATAAATTTGTACATAGTTATTTATTGGAAAAAAAAGTATGGTAACTTTAAAATACTGCAATACATGTCACCATTATTATTGGTCTCGTGTTTTGATCCGTCATTAGAAACTGTTAGATTTCCTATTATTTATTACTCTTTTCTTGGTTACTTCTTAAAAACAGGATTAAAATCAATTGATATGGTTAAAGATTAATAATGAGTAGAGCATTAATTACCGGCATAACAGGACAAGATGGTTATTATCTTTCTAAACTACTTTTGGAAAAAGGCTATGAGATTCATGGCACTATCCGAAGATCCTCGTCTATAAATACAAGCAGAATAGATCCTTTAATTTCTGAATACAGCAAGAGTGGTCAATTAAAGCTTCATTATTCTGATTTATTAGATTCAGCTTCTCTTGCTTCTATTATAAACATTATTAAACCTGAAGAAGTATACAACCTCGCAGCACAATCCCATGTATCGGTTTCTTTCAAAAATCCTGTTTACACAACACAAACGGGAACTTTAGGAGCACTTTCTATTCTTGAAACAATAAGACATAGCAAGAAAGATATCAAATTTTATCAAGCCTCATCTTCTGAAATGTATGGTGGAGGATCACAAGAAAAATTAAATGAAGAATCAAAATTTGATCCAAAAAGTCCTTACGCAGCTTCAAAGGTATTTGCACACAATTTGAATCAAATTTATAGAGACTCTTATGATATGTTTTGTGTAAATGGTATCTTGTTTAATCACGAATCACCAATGCGAGGTGAAACCTTCGTTACAAGAAAAATTTCAAGAGCAGTTGGAAGAATATCATTAGGTTTACAAACAAAATTAACTTTAGGAAATCTAGATTCCCATAGAGATTGGGGATTTGCAGGTGACTATGTCAAAGGTATGTGGTTGATGATGCAGCACAATCGTCCTGATGATTGGGTATTAGCAACTGGAGAAACTTATACAGTTAAAAATTTTTTAGAAAAAGCTTTTAATTGCGTTGGTTTAGACTGGAATGACTATGTTGAAACATCTGAAAAATATCTTAGACCCAATGAAGTAGATTATCTACTAGGTGACCCCTCTAAAGCTAAAAAAGATCTCAGGTGGAAAAATGAAACAAGTTTTGAACAATTAGTTAAGATTATGGTTGAATCGGACATCAAACTTGCAGAACAAGAGAAGGTGTTATTGTCTAAAGGTTTGTTAGTACCAACCTGGGAACACCCAAAGGGCTAACCTCTAATAGAGTTTAAGTTATCTAAAAACCATTTATAGGTAATCTCTAAACCCTCGTCTAAACTTAACCTACTTTTCCAACCAAAATTATTAATACTACTACTGTCTAAAAGTTTTCTCGGATTTCCATCAGGCATGCTTGAATCAAATTCAAGCTTACCTTCAAAATTAATCACGTTCTTAATTTTCAATGCGAGTTCTTTGATTGTTACCTCTTCACCACTGCCAACATTATATAGATCTTGTTTGGATTCTTTATCGATAAGAAATTCAATACACTCAGCAAGCTCGTCAACAAATAAAAATTCTCTTTTAGGTGTACCACTTCCCCAAATTGAAAAAGATTGATCTTTATTAATTTTAGCTTTATGCATTTTAAATAATAGTGATGGGATAACGTGCCCTTTTTCGGGATGAAAAAAGTCGTTAGGACCATATAAATTTGTCGGCATTAAATTTATTACAGAATTTCCGTATTGAATATTGAGAGCTCTTCCAAGTTCTATTGATGAAAGTTTAGCCATAGCATATGGTGAGTTTGTTGGTTCAAGCTGACCATTCATAAACTCAGATTCTTTAATGGGATTTTCTGCATTTAATGGATATATGCAACTACTTCCTAAATTAATTATTTTTATTTTTGGCTGGTCAATGCAAGACTCTAAAAGGTTCATATTTATTTTTAGATTATCAAGAATAAATTCTGTTCTTTTAGTATTGTTATACAAAATCCCACCAACTTTAGCTGCAGCATTAATTAACACATCAGGAGATGAGGATTCAATTAATTTTTTGGTTTCTTTGAATGAAAAAAGATCAGTGTCTTTTCTTGTTGAAGAAGTTATATTATCAACTTTTTCTGAATTTGATAATTTTCTAACTATAGACGAACCTACCATCCCATTAGAACCAACTACTAAAATATTAAGCTTCTTGCTCATAAGTTAATCATTTTATAATCAGGATAATATTATTTCTTCAATTTTGTCATTAAAGATATTAATATCATAATTTATATCAATAGTTTTTCTTGAATTTGAACTAATAGCTTCTAATAGATTTAAGTTTTCATAGTTTTCGATGATTTTATTTTTCCATGTCACCACTTCATTGTTGTCTACAAACAAAATATTTTTATTATTTTCGAAATTTGTAAAATCCCAAAAACCCTTAGTCTTAGTAATAATTACTGGAACACCCATAGACATTGACTGGAGGGTTACGCTCTGTCCCGAAGGTTGCAGTGAATTTTTTATAGGAAGTATTGTAAGTCTAGCTTTTTTATAAAACTCTTTTATTTCATTATCAGACAAAAGATAATCATTCCAATTTGCATTAACTAAATTAACATTACTTGGAATATTATTTGTATTAAATTTGTGTGAAGTTACGAAATCAAAATTATACTTTTTTAATTCATTAGCAATTTTTATAACATTATCAAAATCTCTGTTTCCATCATTGCCTATAAATAAAATCCTATCTTTTTTTTGTAAGTTTATATTTTCATCTTTCCAAAAATTGGAATCAACACAAAAGGGAAGCAGTTTAAACTTTTCAATATAACTAGAATATTTTGAACAAGCATTATTATATTCACCCTCTCCCAAGAATATAAACTTATTTCCGATATTTAAAAACATAGATATTATTAAATTAAAAAAGTAATTGATTACAGGATTTGATTGATTTTTATTAAAAAGACCCATAACGATTATATTTAATTCAATTTTTTTTCTTAATTTCGCTAACAGAACCATAGGAAGAATAGAAAGTGCAAGTCTATCATTTGTTACAATCAAGATGTCTGATTTTTTAATTTCTTTAAAATTTGGTCTATTGCAAATCAAGCTCATATAAAAAGGGAGTGTTGAAATCTTTCTTAAGACTTTGTCAAAAAAAAGAAAAATATTTGGGATTATTTGTGTTAGCCTCTCTTCCTTTTTCATTTCAATGACATTTACATTTTTATATTTTTTCAAGAAATAAAAATAGCCATAGAAAAATTCTTCTGAATCTATATCTCTACTATTTATTCTCTTTAGTCTTCCACTACCAAAAACGTAGAGTATATTTTTCTCTGGATAATAACTCACTGGAGATAATTTTAGTTAGCGTATAATCTAGTGTTAGTAATTTATAATAATATAATGTGTGGATTTATTGGACGTATATCGCAATCAAATAAAAATTTTCAGGATCTAAGGGAAGCCAATAATTTACTGATTTGTAGGGGACCTGATGAGTGTAAGGAGCTAAACAAAACATCAAAAGATTTATTTGGTGAATTGAATTTAAACTTAGAGATAATATTTAACAGACTTTCTATCATTGATCTTTCGCCAAAAGCAGCTCAACCAATGGTATCGAAAAAATATAAGACATTAAGTATTTTTAATGGAGAAATATTTAATCATAAAATTTTAAGATTAGAGTTGGAGAATTTAGGGGAAGAATTTAGTTCGAACCATTCAGATTCTGAAGTAGTTTTAGTTGGACTTTCAAAATATGGTACAAAATTTGTTGACAAGTTGATTGGTCAATTTGCAATAGTTTTTACAGATATTAAAGAAAATAAAACTTATCTTATTCGAGACAGGGTTGGTCAAAAACCACTCTTTTACAGCACCGACAATAATGAATTATCATTTAGTTCAAATTTAATTTCATTATCAAAACTCACTAAATTAAAAACAATTGACGATAAACAGGTTATGAATTACTTAAATCTAGGTGTCATTCCATCTCCAAACACTATTTTTAAAAATATTTTTAAAGTTGAGCCCGGATGCATAATTGAGTTAAGCCACTCCCATAATAATTTAGATTTAAAAGTTAATAGGTATTGGAACATTGAGCAAAAAATAGATAATTTAAGCTTCGAAAAAAAAGTATTTGAAAATTTGTTTTCAGATGCTGTGACTTCTAGGCTAGAGGCCGATGTGCCAATTGCTAATTTTTCTTCAGGAGGTTTAGACTCAACAGCAATTATTAAAAACCTACATGACAATGGTCATGATATTAATACATATTCGGTAGGTTATGTAGACAATAAATACGATGAATCTAAATGGTTTAAAGAAGTTTCAAAAAAATATAATACCAATTCCATAGTTGAAAACTTGTCTATCGAAAACATAGATAATGAAGTAGACAAAATACTTTCAATATTTGATGAACCATATTCAGACCCCTCAATTATTCCTTCTTACTTAATTTCAAATTCAATGTCAAAAAATTTTAAAGTTGCAATTTCTGGTGATGGTGGAGATGAATTGCTTGGAGGGTATCTTAGGTTTACTAAAATGTTAAAGCGCAAAAATTTTATGCATTTTTTTTCATATTTAAATTCAATATATCCAAATTACTTAGGTACAGGAAATAGATTTCTTTCTCATTCAAAAAATTTTACAGAAGCATATTCTTCATATCACGAAGATAGAAATTTTCTTAAACTTCTCAATATAAAAAATGAAAGTAATGTTTTCAAAAAATTTATCCCCGAAACAAACGATCTTTACAAAAAGCTTTTAATCACGGATTATAATTTTTATTTATCAGAAATGATGATGTTAAAAGTTGACAGAACATCAATGGCCAACTCACTTGAGGTTCGATCACCTTTTGTTGATCACCGGTTGATAGAGTATATTTTAGGTACTACTTATAATTATTTGGATGTAAGTAACCCTAAAGCACTTTTAAAAAACTATATAAAGGAAGATTTTGATTCTAATTTTTTAAATAGGAAAAAAATGGGATTTGTATTTAATTTAGAAGGCTGGATTTTTAATAATATCGGACACATTAACGAAATTCTAACTCAAGGTGGCTATGTTTATGGCCTGAATAAAAACATTCTCAATAAATTATCAATTAATAAATCAAGAATTAATTCTCAACGAATTTGGAAGCTATATATTCTAGAAAAATACCTAGATAGAGTGTAATTTATGAATAATTTTTTGTATTGCTTGGATGAAAATTACAATCTTCAAGCGTTAACTTCAATTTTTTCTTTGCTTGACAATGTTGATGAAAAAGTGAATATATATGTAATTCACAAAAATCCGAAATCTTTTAAATTAATCGAGAAAAAAATTGTAAATCATAACAATTTAAACAAGATTGAAATTATTAAATTTAACTCTAATAATAAATATTTCCCAAACATTAAAGGAACTCATGTGTCTGAAGCCACATATTATAGGCTTTATATTGAAGATTTAGTTCCATGTTATGTTAATGAAATTCTATATTTAGACTGCGATGTGGTTTGTTTGACAAGTCCTTTAAAAGAATTACAAAAGCTTTCCAAAAGAATTAAAAGCACAGAGCAAATAATTGCCGTACATACAGAGTTATTTCGAGCAGAAGAAAATGAAGAAATATTTTTAAATTTAGAAGATACTTTGAAGAAATATTTTAATGCAGGAGTTATGTATATAGATCTACAAAGATGGAGAGATTTTGCTATTCAGCAAAAAGCAGAAATAATAATAAAAGAAAAGCAAGATAATCTTACTTATTGGGATCAAGATGTACTAAATATTTTATTTAATGGGAACTATTTTGAGCTTGATGAGAAATTTAATTTTAAAATTGGGGGAAATAATTATTTTGACGAATCAGTATCTGTTCCATATGATACTGTATTTGTTCATTACATGGGAAGTAAAAAGCCCTGGACTCTTGAAGGATTATCATCAAAACATTCAAGTTTTTATCAAAATTATTATTATATTGTAAATCCCGGTGAGTACCATATAGTTAATAATTGGAGAGTACATAGTTTTATTATTTTTTTAAAAAACACCTTAAATTTGAAATACTTTAAAAATACAAAATTTTCAGTATTGTTAAAGTCTTATCTAAAAACTTTAAAAAAAAGAGAAAAAAATTAAAAATGTTAGAACAGATTCAGTATCATTACAAAAAATATACAAACTTATTAATAATACTAATTGAAAATATTTTAACTAGCTTTCTTAAATAATTTGTAGGTGAAGATATAAAAAAAATTATAAAAAAGAATAGAGAGTTTTTAAAGACAGTAGGGCCTTTTCTATCAAAAACTC
>Ga0181585_10002272_pt1 | contig 17032 bp, 14 predicted proteins | sample 071ome_29_FD_132469 | JGI IMG/M metagenome (GOLD analysis project Ga0181585, IMG submission 132469) | Coastal salt marsh microbial communities from the Groves Creek Marsh, Skidaway Island, Georgia - 071407BT metaG (megahit assembly) | ecosystem: Environmental > Aquatic > Marine > Intertidal... | reverse complement strand
CGAGCAGCCTTTTGATATCAGAGGCAGGCACATGACCTTCCACGATATATCCATCAATCAGTGCTGTATGGCAGGAATACAACGCGGGATTCGTGAGCCCAAGTTCCTGCTTGATTGGCGTTACATCGGCAACATCGTGCGCGGTCACGCTGAACCCGTTATCTTCCAAATAGTCGACCCAGGCCTGGCAACACCCGCATGTCGGACTCTTCCAAACTGTAATCGGCAACTCAGATGCAACTCCTGCGTTTAGAGCGCATCCGAATAAAAACAATGACAACACGACTCGTCGAACAAAAGCATTGATCATTTCAGCTTCCTCTCTTTTATGCCGCTAAAGGTGGGTATAAAAAGTCGCTCGGCGGGCAATCTTCATTTCTTCACTCTTTGCCGGTTCTCCTCGACCCACTGGGCAATCCATTCGGCAGGTGGCGCGTATATATCAATGAAGACGACGGGCTCGTCGCCCAGAATTTCACCGCCGTGTTCAACATTCGCTGGCACAAACCACATATCACCAGGGCCAATCTCCCTGACTTCATCTCCCACCGTAAGACGCATGCGGCCTGAGATCATCACGCTCGCCTGCTCATGGGTATGGCTGTGAAGCTCATAGGTGCCGCCGGGTTCGAATTTTGCCCAGACCAACTGACAGCTCTCGCCCGTCACGGGAATTGCTGTATGGACTTTTTCGCCCGGGATAAAGTCCGCACTCGCCTCGACCTCTGCTGCGGAAAAGATGAACGACCCCATATACTCACCCGAATTGGTCTGGACTCAGACTGATCTATACCAGTAACGACAGCAAATGAGCAATCAATTCTAGTTTCACATTTAACGCGGGATAGGCTCTTTGCTGAACCCTTCAACTGCTCGAATTAGAGCAGACCGTGCAGAGATCGAATCTGCAACCGCTTAATTTAGGTCAGACAACCAAGAAGGTCATGTCTGAGAGGAGACATATCAGACTTGATTCATGAGCAACTGACTAAGTTTGGGCATGTCGATTGAAGACACTACCCACTCCGGCTTTCGCTCAACATGCGCATCAGCCAGATTGGGGATATAAAACTGCCAGCTCTCGCCCAAACCAAGGACTTCTGGCATCGCCCCGCTATTTCCTTCCTTTCTCGCAAGCTGCATCTTCTCAAGGGGCTTAAGGTCTGCCATCCAGCCATAGTTAACCGAAACCCATTCTGCAGTGTCCCAAAGCGGCATCTCTTTGAATGTGCCCCACCACGCTTTAGTGTCCTGCTTAAGCTTAACTTGCACGTAATTACTGAGAGCGTTCCACTCCATCTTGATTGCCGAACTGTCCCGAACGTAGTCCCTGAGAGTTTGGCCACTATCCACCGCTCGACGATATTTACCAACGACCCCTTCAATATCATCGAAAAAAGGTTTGACGGGGGACCACCAACCACTGATCACTCCGAAACGCGGATCCTCGGGTGCATCACCCTCATCTAATCGGCATAGCAGAGTGTGCCTCGGGATAGTAACGACCTTAAACTTCTTAAAACCTGTTTTCGGATTTACAGGATGCCTATAGATATCCTGCATTTTGAGATCTGCATTCAACATCTAATAAGGCCCCTATCGTTCTGATTTGGTATTCCAAGGGTCACGATGGACATACAGGCTCCTGCATCACGAGCGCCGGCTTAATCTCTGAGTCTTTCCAATTGTCGAGGAATAGAGGTGTGGCGCTTCCCCCGATCGGAGGGACTAACCAAGGCCAATGGCCGTGCACCTCCCGAGCGACGTCCTGCTCGTTTCGGCAGAACTGGAGAAACTCAAGGGACGCGCTATAGTGATCGACAATCTTTACGCCTTCTGCCTCAAAACTCCAGAGCACCGCTTCTGTCATTGCCGTCAGCGCCTTGTCACGCCAAAGCGTGCGCTCGCGCCGCGTGTCGAGACCAATCTTCTCAGCGATCTCGAATGAGAGATTGTAGCGATCAACATCGGTGAAGTTACGAGCGCCGATCTCGGTCGCCATATACCAGCCGTTAAAAGGGGCGCATTGGTATAGGATGCCGCCGCAGTCAAGCGCCATATCCGATACGGCCGGTACCGCATACCATTTAAGATCCAACTCTTCGATGCCTGGGAATTGAGGGTGACGAATCCGAACCTCTTTGCGCTGTGCCTGAGGAATTTCGTAGTACCTAGGTTTATGCCCTGCCACTTCTATGACAATCGGAAGCAGATCGAATGCGCCCCCTGCTCCATGCCAGCCTAAAGCCTCTATTGATCGAGTGAGCCTCAACTGAGCCGGATCTCCAACAATCTTGCCCTCGGTTTTTTGGTAACCCGCGTAACGCATTAACTGAGAATTCCAGAGGCGTACAGTCGGTTGACCCGGCGCCCCCGGATTAAATACCGTCATTAACGGAGTTAGGTTCCCATCGTTATACGCCAGGTCGAGATGCTCAAAGAGCGCGGTTGCGATCTCGTCGGGATGACTGAGATGTCGGCAATCGCGCACATTTAGGCCAGACCAGTAGAGGCGACCGACACATCGTGCAGCATTGCGCCAGGCAAGCCGTGCGCCAAAAGTGAGTTCCTCATTGGTCTGGCGGTAACTTCCGGTGCGACTGATTTCATCCTTCACCTCATCCCACCGGTTATCGAACCCGCCGAGGGCTTGATTCTCGGTGAAAAACTGCTGGAGAAAAGATTTCGCCTCCGCTTCTTGGGAGCCCGGCTCTTCGACCGTGAACTGTTGCCAATCCACCTCTTTCACCGACTTCGCGCTATCTCGCCATGCCCCTGGGCACACCATCTCAGGACCACTTGCAAATCCGGCATGGACGAATACCTCTTTGCGTACGGTAATCCCTCTTGCACTCAGCAAGGTCGTCACTTCTTCCGCCCAGGCCACCGGCCCACACACCAACGCCTCGGAGGCACCAGATGCGTTGATAGCGCGGTCAGTTAACGCCGACAGATCTGGGCGCCCCTCAACGGTTGTATCGTGCGCTGTGAAGCTAATACGCCCTGCTTCAGACGCCATTTCTAGCTCGTCAAGATAAGCAGCTGCTGCCCGGCCTCTGTAGATATAAGTCACATGGATGCGGCGAAAAGTTGCAATCGTACGAAGCGCGGCAACTGCCGGGGTTACACCAATCCCTGCGACTATGCACAAGAGCGGATCACCCTCTTCAGCCATAGGTTCACCCTGCGGCGTTGAGACCCGAGTTAATACACTATCCCCTCCCGCCGCCAGCCATGGTGAGAATAGCCCCTGCTGTTCGATTTTGACTCCACACTCGATCATCTCAGGTCGGCCTTCAACGACCGTATAGCTCCGCGACACCCAAGCGCCGTCTATCAAGCCTTCGATTGAGACATGTTGGCCTGGCGAAACGTCTGGCAACTCGCAGCTGATGGGTTCCAGGCGGATGCGAACTGCACCTTCACATAGCGAGGTGACTTCCGTCCGACATAAAGTGAAGTTCTCGCGCCCGAGTAACGTCGCCAGTCGGTTTCGGCATCCCCCGCAGACGCCGCCAGCTCCACAGACGCGTTCGATATCCTCCAACGTCGTTGCGCCAGCTTCCGCGTGGCTTTGGATCGTCGCAGCACTTGTGGCGGTACAGGCACACACGGTGGTATCCGATCCTAGGTCAGAATCCTGGGGGAACAGCAAAGTTCCATTGGCCTGAAAAGCTGCCTGCCGCCACCCTTCCAGTGGCTTGCCCGATAGCAAATAGTCCATGACCGAGGGGAGATCGGACCAGTCTTGGTACCCCTCGACCAGGACCGGTACGCCGTTCGCGACCCCGATACGGGCGCGACCATCGGGCGATGAAAGCATCGTCTCGGAGGGGATTGCGTCATGCGCGGTAACCATTGCTGATGCCAACGTGCGCGCGACTGTGACAGTCCTCGTATCCGCTAGCCGGATCGTGGTGATCACGCGGTCTTCATCAGATCCAGGAGCAATCACGCTGTATGCGATACCCCGTCCAAATAATGCATAACCGGTACGCAATGCCGATGTTAGTGCAGCAACGCCAGTTGCCGTGCAGATGCTACGTGTTACCTCCGCTGACAAAACCAGCACTGTCGATTGTTCAAGCGCGCGCACTGTGGCAGCTCGTGGTTTGCCCTCCAATACTCCCAGCTCACCAACGAAGGTTCCTGGCCCACTCGCCCCCAGCACCCGAGCAACCCCGCCATCCCACTGCACTGCCTCCAATCGACCAGACAGCACAATGCATGCGAAGTCCGCCTTTGCTCCCTCTGAGAAAAGTATTTCGCCGGGAGCAACGTCTCGGGTAACGATCTCACCCGCATCCCGCAATACTTCGGCAATCTCACCTCCGGTTTTAGACAACGCTTTGAGCTGCGACAGTGTTTCATCACGACTGCTGGCTGCTAATCTGGCCCGGTCTTGATTTTCGGCGCCGCGTTCATCCAGCAATTCGTTGGATATCAAAGCAACGGAGCAGTAATCCACAGCAAGGATCCGCGTATCCTGCTGGCGAAAATCCTGTAAGCCGGCCCTCAACACTGCACCCTGCTCGTGTCGTGAAAGGGTCACGAGTCGCTGACGCGAGTCTCTAGCCACCGTGCGCATAGAGCCTTCTAGAACCACGTAGGTGATGTCACCGACTTGGCCCTCATGAGCAACCACTTCACCGGCGTCATATTGCTTTTTGACAATGTCGAGCCGAGCGATGCTCTCCAAGGGAGCAGAGAGAGCAAATGCGATCAGATCGCGCTCAGATGCTGATAATGATGCGTTCATAGTGGACAACCGAGTGAAAGCAAAACACTGGTCTTTTTGATCGGCTCTAGGTAAACAATTGCTCGATGACATTCAGCGGTCAATCGTGCGCGACCTGAACCAACGCAATTAGGAATTTGCTGGGGCGCGTGTTGATAAGACCCACAGTATGCCATTTAGCATGGAGATGGCGATGGGACCGGCAGGATCGAGGTTTTTAGCACGAAACCTTTTGCAAAACACACATAAGTGCTTGAAATATGGTGGGGCGTGCAGGGATCGAACCTGCGACCACCTGATTAAAAGTCAGATGCTCTACCGACTGAGCTAACGCCCCAAACGCGAGCGCATTATACCCGCTCACTGTTCGCCGAGCAGTGCACCCAAACCCAGGGATTGAAATTATTTCGGCGCGGGAAACAACCGCAGATCAGCGAGTGACTGACGCAGAGAACTCCAGAAGCCATCGTCCAGCATGTAGTACTGGATTTTCATGGTCAACGCCGATCCCAACATGATCGACAACAAGGCTACCAGAGAGCCTAACGCAAGCGTCGACATGCCCGATACCCCTTGGCCGATGGTGCAGCCAAAAGACAGCACACCGCCAAACCCCATCAGCACGCCCGCGACCAGGTGGTTGCGCATATCCGCCCGGTTAGCAAAAGCTTCGACCCTGAAGTTTCCAGAAAAGACCGCGTAGAGAAAAGAACCCAGGATCATACCGAGCACCACAGCAATTCCGAAATTGATCTCGGCTCCTGTCCAGGTCATGAGATAGTTGACCGTGTTGCCTGTGGGCGCGATAAAGGTGAGCGCCTCTACGGGGACGGGCTCAAAGTCATCATTGCCGATCACACCGGTTGCGTACCAAGCCCCTACCACCAGAACCCCGATCGTCACTCCTGCCAGAATGTTGTCGCCGCTGGCCCGAAAGCCCTTGTCTTTGAGCGCATAAATCACCGCACCAAGGCCTAAAGCCAGCGCGACAATAATGGCCATCGTTTGGCCGGATACGCCAACCCAGTGAGCGAGGATGGTCTCTATTCCCTGATTGCTGATGCCTTGTGATTCAAGGTCAATGGCAAGAGGTCCGAAGACATCAATCCGAACCGGCGCCAACAGACCACGCAGGGTCATGTAAGCCGTAATCGCCATAACGATCAACACGACGAGCGATTTGAGGTTACCGCCGCCCACCCGTACCAACGTGCGCTGACCACAACCTGCCCCAAGAGTCATTCCCGCGCCGAAGAGAAGTCCTCCGATCAAAAAACCCGCCAGCCCAAAACTGGAGCCACGATACATGGTGGTGTCCAAATCAACCCAGCCCAACTGCACCATTGCCTGCGAACCCAGAATCGCGATGCCGATCGACAGCATCCAGGCCCGAAACCGCACCCGCGATCCCATATTGATCCAGTCGCTGATTGATCCCATGATGCAAAAATGGGTCTTGTTGGCGACAGCGCCGAAAATGAGGGCGCCCAAAAAACCGAGCAGCGCCACCTTATGAACTATTGACCATTCTTCCATAGTTTTTCTTTATCGGAATCTGAATCTAAATCTAAGTCAACTGAAATACTGATAAGCGGGGAGGATGATATCGAAATCCGTCAGGTCGCGAAATCACCGCCCTTTCCATTGCGGCTTTCGCTTTTCTGCAAAAGCCCTGGCGCCCTCCAACTGATCCTCACTGGAGTAAAGTTTATCGATAGTCGGAAACTTTCTGCCGGTGATTCCATCAAGCGCATCCTGAAACCGCATATTCTCAGACGCTCGTGAGACCTCCTTGATGGCTGCAAAGACAAGAGGCGGTCCCTCAGCCAGCATCGCTGCAAGTTCGTGCGCACGCGCAAGAAGCTTATCCAATGGTGTGACTTCGTTGACGAGTCCCCAGTGATGCGCTTCTGCGGCATCCATCCACCTCCCGGTAAACAGCAGCTCCATGGCAATGTGCCAGGGGATGCGCTTGGGTAATTTCAAAGTGGCGGCATCCGCAATGGTTCCCGAGTTGATTTCGGGCAAGGCAAACGTGGCATGCTCAGCAGCAAGGATCATGTCCGCCGACAGCGCCCATTCCAATCCACCGCCACAGCAGATCCCATTCACTGCCGCGATGACAGGCTTGTTGAGATCTGGCAACTCCTGCAGCCCTCCGAACCCCCCTACGCCATAGTCGCTGTCAACGGCCTCGCCTTCGGCAGCAGCTTTGAGATCCCATCCAGGGCAGAAAAATTTCTCGCCGGCGCCGGTAATGATCGCCACCCAAAGTTCAGGATCATCTCGAAACCCGGCAAAGACCTCTCCCAGTTCCCGGCTGGTCGCGACATCGATCGCATTGGCCTTCGGCCGATTCAGGGTCACCTGAAGGACAGCCCCCCGTTGCTCAGTGAGCACGCTGCCGCTACCCATTGGCATATTCCTCACCCAAAGCGGGGCCTAGTTGTTTGCATCTGGGCATATCTCCTCCATTCGAATCCGGTGCTGAAGACGGAAGATATCGCCTTCGCGGTAAGACTCAAAAGTATCCCGTACGCGTTGCTGGCGAATTTGATCTTCTGTGTAGCGGTTATACGCATAGGACATCATTGATTCAACAAATTCGTCAAAACTGTTGTAACAGTCTTCACTAAGGTAATACTGCCGTCGTCTGGTTAAGGCACTGGCGCTGACAACTTTGTCGACCGCGTTCGCCGCCTTTGCCTGCACCTCGGTTTCGTCGTGAAACGGGTGTGACACCTCTTGCCAGCTGCCGACGGGTTCCGGCTCAATCACAAAAAGCCTGCCGGCACTTGTCAGCACCCGCTGCGCTTCGGCAAGCGCAGCCGACATCGACTCTTCAGGAACGTGATGCAGTGACCAGTGAAACACCGCGATATCGAAACTGTCACTCGCAAGCGGGACAGCTCCGGCACTCGCACGCACCCGCCATGCAGAGGCGCCGCTGCCGACTAGCGGATCGATTCCGGTGACGGTGTATCCGTGCTGCGAGAGCTTATCGCTGAGTACCCCTTCGCCGCAGCCAATATCGAGAAGTCTTCCCTTTCCGCTGCCCAGAAACTCAATCAGGGCATCAACCGGTTTAGCCACCGATGCTTTCGCAGGATCTGTATTCAATAAAGACATAACCTATGATGCTCTCGCATATTGGAGTACCGCGTCAACGGCACACACACCCTTACCCTTCGGTCTAACCAATAAGGGGTTAATCTCGAGTTCCACCAATGACTCCCGCCTTTTCATTACAAAGTCCGAAACGCTCTGCAGGGTCGCGAGCAATGCGGGCACGTCACCGGCTTCACTGCCCCGATAGCCATTCAGCAATGGATGAATCTTGAGCGAGTTGATCATTGTCTCAAACTCATCGTCTCGTGCGGGCAACAGCGTCACCCTGGTGTCGCCCAGAAGTTCCGCGTAGATACCGCCGCTGCCGATCATCATCCATGGGCCAATGACAGGATCCTGGCGTACACCCACAATCAACTCACAGACAGTATCAGTAATCATCTCCTCAACCAGCAGGCTCGGGTAGCGCGAGAACAACGTCTCTGCCGCCGCAACGAGCCCATCAAAATCCTCAATGCCCACCATGACCGCACCGGCATCGCTTTTGTGCAGTAATGCCGCATCGCAGGCCTTAAGCACCAATGGATAAGTCAGCGACTGAGCGACATTCTTTAGGGCATCAATAGAGGTCACGCGTTCACCACGAGGCACACCTACACCAAAAGATTCGATCTCACTCTTCGCGTCTGCTTCGTCAAGGTTTTCCACGGGTTGTTCCAGGTGTGATCCCGGACCAGGGAGCGCCTTCTCAAAAAGCGGCCGGCGCCAGGCCGCACCGATCTGGGATGCCGCCTGTGCTGCGTCCAGTGCCTGTCGAATACCGCATAAGGGGGCCACACCCATACCGACGAGATCCGTGGCAATCTTTTCTGGAAGACTTTCAGGGAGACTGGCCACAACGGCAGTTGGCGCCTGGGTCTTGTCGACCGCCCGGGTGATGGCATTTACCGCGGGATCCCAAGTCTCAAGGTTGCACCGGTCTTCTCGGGGAAAATCCAGCACCAGCATAGACAGGTCAAAGCCGCAAGCAAGCATTGCGCTGTAGGTGCCGAAAAGATCTGCCTCTTTGTTCCAGGCGAAGGTGTGATAGTCAAGGGGGTTCGAGACACTCACGAGGTCATGCACCGTGGCACGAACGGAGTCATGCTGCTCGGATGTGAGTTCAGGAAATACGACATCCCGGCCTATAGCCGTATCCGCCATCAGGGATGCTTCCCCGCCGGAGCAACTCATAGAGCAAAGCCGGTTGCCTTTAAGGGGTCCGTGCACATGTAGCAGTTTGAGGCTCTCGACCAGGGTGTCGAGATCCTGAACCCGTGCGATACCGAGCCTTTTGAGCAATGCGTTGGCCGCCTCATCCGATCCCGCCATCGACGCGGTGTGAGAACGGGTGATGTTGGCGCCCTGGGCACTGACACCCGATTTAACGGCCACGACCGGAATACGCCGCGCACGGGCACGACCCATTCCCTTTTCCAGTTCCCGGACATCCGGGAAACCTTCTATATACAAGCCTATCGCCGAGACGCGGTCATCTTCGACAAGGGTTTCCAGGACTGTGGCAAGATCTGTCTGCGCCTGGTTTCCCAATGCGATCAGATACGCCAGCGGCAGGCCTCGTGCCTGCATCGTAAGATTAATACCAATGTTGCTGCTCTGAGTCAGCAGTGCAACACCCCGGTCGACCCGCCGTCCTCCATGCTGATCAGGCCATAACAGCGCACCATCCAGGTAATTGATCACGCCGTAACAATTGGGCCCCAGAATCGGCATCCCGCCCGCGGACTCAATGAGTGCGTCATTGAGATCCTCCCCGTCTGACACCTCTTTAAAGCCTGAGGCATAACACACCGCGCCCCCTGCGCCTTTTTGCGAAAGGCTCCTGACAATATCAACCGTAATATGGCGGTTCACGCCGATGAAACTCGCGTCTGGACTGGAGGGAAGTTCCTCCACACTCGAGAAACAACGATAACCCTCCACCTCGCCCGCACTGGGATGAACGGGCCAAATATCGCCTGCAAATTCCATGCGCCGACATTGGCGCACAACTTCCCGGGCCTCGCGGCCGCCAAACACCGCGATACTGTGGGGCTGGAGAAGACGCTTCAGGGACAAGGGGGCAGGTCAGGTCCAGCGGGGGCGCAGCATATCGCGCGAAATGATATGACGCTGGATTTCGCTGGTGCCTTCCCAGATCCGCTCGACTCGGGCGTCCCGCCAGATCCGCTCCAAAGGGAGATCTGACATCAGCCCCATGCCGCCGTGAATCTGGATGGCTTCGTCGGCCACAAAGGCCAACATCTCGGTGGCGTGCAGTTTAGCCATAGCGTAATCGGTATCAGTCGCTGTGCCGTGATCCGTCTTCCAGGCTGCTTTCAATGTCAGCAGCTCCGCTGCTTCGAGCTGCATTTTCATCTCAGCCAGCTTGAATCCGATCCCCTGGAATCTCCCGATAAACTGGCCAAACTGCTGGCGCTCTGCGGCCCAGTCGGTCGCATGTTCCAGAGCCCGATACGCGCGGCCAAGACACATCGCTGCCACCTGAAGCCGGGTCGCACCCAGCCAGTCGTTAGCGACATTAAAGCCCTGATGCTCAGCACCCAACATCTGAGATGCGGGTACCCGGCAGTTCTCAAATTCAAGAATACAGTTGTGATAACCGCGATGAGAGACGCTGTGATACCCCCGGCGTACAGTAAACCCAGGTGTTCCTTTATCGACAAGAAATGAACTGATTAGTTTCCGTGGGCCGCGAGAGGACTCCTCTTCACCAGTCGCCGCAAAGAGAATCACAAAATCGGCGATATCGGCATGGCTGATGAAATGCTTGGTGCCATTGATGATGTAATCATCGCCGTCACGCTCCGCCCGACACTGCATCGACCGAAGGTCAGAACCCGCGCCCGGCTCAGTCATGGCCAAGCAATCTGTCTTTTCTCCGCGGATGCAGGGAAAAAGGTAACGCTCACGCTGCTCCCCGACGCAGGCCTGGAGAATGTTGCTCGGCCGCCCGACAAGGTACTGCAAGGCAAAGTTTGCCCGGCCCAACTCTCGCTCCACCAAAGAAAGTGACACGCTGTCGAGACCGCCGCCGCCGAGTTCCTCCGGCATATTGGCGGCGTAAAACCCCTGCTCGATCGCACGATCACGGATCTGCTGAGCCAGTTCCGGACGCACTTCATCTGATGACTCAACCTCATCCTCGTAAGGATAAAGTTCCTTTTCCGCAAATGTGCGAGCGCTATCGATCAGCATCTGCTGTTCTTCGCTCAGCGCAAAATCCATCGGTTTCTCCTTGTGTTGCAGTTCGGTTTGACCGCGACGATCTGTGTCGGCGCCCCAAAAAGCGTGTTTTACTGATTGAAGATCATGGGCTCGCCTCACCCAGAGCTATCAACCGATGCATCGTCGTGCAAGCGATGATTTCCGTCAAGGCTCAAAGCGCGCCCACATCAAGCTTATCGGATCTTATGCGAGAACTGGCGAACCCCTCTACGAGGTGCATTTCAATGGATGTCTTTCAGGCCGAGCGTTCTGAGCGCGACATGCGAAAGCAGTAAAACGGCTTTAGGAAAAACGAATCCGGGTTAGGCCAAAACCCTCAAGCTTTGGCAGAGGCAGGATTGCCGATCAGGCAAATGCAGGATGAAGAAAACCCGGAGAAGTCGTGTCATTGGCGTCATCAAACGCCACTATCTCCCAACAGTCCTGACGCTCATCAAGCTCGCGAAGGAGACGGTTATTGAGGCCATGTCCTGATTTATGGGCACAGAAACTGCCGATCAGGGGGTAACCCAAAAGATAGAGATCTCCGATCGCGTCAAGAATCTTATGCTTGACGAACTCGTCACCGTAGCGAAGGCCGTCATCGTTAATCACCCGGAAGTCATCCATGACGATGGCATTATCCAGACTGCCGCCGCGGGCGAGTCCAGCTTCTTGCAGCGCCTCCACATCCTGGAGGAATCCAAATGTTCGGGCGCGACTGACTTCCTTGGCGAAAGAAATCTCGGATAGATCAATAGTCGCTTCCTGGGCCGATGACTGCATGGACGGGTGGTCAAAATCGATACTGAAACTCACCTTAAACCCGTCATAAGGCTCAAAGCGGGCCCACTTGTCGCCGTCTTTGATTTCTATCGGCTTGCTGATGCGGATAAACTGCTTGGGAGCAGACTGCATCTCGATACCGGCGGACTGGATGAGAAACACAAAAATTCCCGCGCTGCCGTCCATGATTGGGACTTCGTCTGAGTCGAGTTCGACGATCGCGTTGTCGATATGCAGTCCCGCAAACGCCGACATGAGGTGCTCCACCGTAGACACACGAACACCATTGTGTTCGATGGTGGTAGAAAGTCTGGTGTCACTCACACGGTCCAGCGCTGCGGGGATTTCCGCGATCGGATCGAGATCGACTCGGCGAAATACGATCCCCGTATTGACCGGGGCCGGTCGGAGCGTCAGGTAGACTTTTTTCCCGGTGTGTAAACCGACGCCCGTGGCACCGATGACATTTTTAAGGGTTCTTTGCCGAATCATCCTGACTGATTTCCCGGTTTTTCCAACTTTTGCACACATTCTTTGAGCGCGTAAGACTAATTTTACACGGAAAAATCAGAGTTTAGGACTTTTTTTGAAATATTTTTACCCTTTTTTTTGCATAATTTTCGAAATTAAGCCATTCCAGCCCATCGCTTAAAAATCAGTCGGCCTGACGCCGTAAAAAAGCCGGCACATCCAGATAATCCATGTCCACTGCGGCGTTCCCCTGCAGGTCAACGTCTCCTGCCGCGCGCGGCCGCCGGCGAATCACGGTTGGCACGTCGTAATCATCTTCGTGGCCGGCCGAATCCTCCTCCATTCCCTGATCCTTGACCAAGCTGATCTGGGGCGCTTTGCGAATCCCTGTCGCAACCATGGTTACCCGCAATTCATCTTCCATCTCGGGATCAAGAACGGTGCCTATGACTACGGTCCCATCTTCGGAGGCATACTCGTTGACAATCTCGCCGACCTGGGCGAATTCATCCAACTGCATATCGGGTCCCGCCGAAACATTCACCAACAGGCCTTTGGCGCCGTGAATGTCGACTTCTTCCAATAGCGGACTGGAAACAGCGCCTCTTGCCGCCTGCATCGCCCGGTCCGGTCCTGTAGCCGTTGCGGAACCCATCATCGCCATTCCCATCTCTGCCATCACCGTGCGCACATCTGCAAAGTCAACGTTGATGAGTCCAGGCCGGGTGATCAACTCTGAGATACCCTGCACCGCATTAAAGAGCACCTCATTCGCCTTGCCGAAAGCCTCGAGTAAAGTGACGTTCCCGCCCATGACTTCCATGATGCGCTCGTTTGGAATCACGATCAGAGAATCGACCAGTTCGCCGAGCTCCTTGATTCCCTGTTCGGCCGCCTCGATGCGTCTCTTTCCCTCAAATGCAAACGGCCGTGTCACCACCGCCACGGTAAGAATCCCTTTCTCCCGAGCCAGTTGCGCAATCACCGGCGCGGCACCGGTACCTGTCCCTCCGCCCATGCCGGCGGTTAAAAAGACCATGTCGGTGCCATCCAGGGCAGCAGCGATCTTGTCCCGGTCTTCTGAAGCTGCCTGGCGGCCGACCTCCGGGTTGGCTCCCGCGCCAAGACCGCGGGTCAGGCCCTCACCCAACTGCATCACCTTGGAAACGCCCGAACGGTGCAACGCCTGGGCATCCGTATTGGCGGCAATGAATTCCACCCCTTCCAGACTGGCCGAGATCATATGATCCACGGCATTGCCGCCGCCTCCGCCAATTCCGATAACTTTAATGACGGCCTGCTGGCCAGATACTTCCATGAGTTCAAACATAGTAGTTCTCCTCAGATAGGGGTTGAACAAAAGACAATGACTGTATTGGTAGACAAAAATCGAATCGTTGATGGAGATCGGACTTCGCCATGGATATATGCATGGTCAGTCCTCCTTTAATCGGGATGAAAACCAGCGCTTCATCTTGCTGACAAATTCAACGGCTGGAATATCCGGCAACGCGCGGGGGCTTCTTTTGTACTGGGTTGGGTGCTCAAGACCAAACAGCACCAGCCCGACGCCGGTCGAATAAGAGGCATTGCGAATCAACTCACTGCGGGCGCCGTTGTACTGGGGCACGCCAAGACGCACCGGCATGTGGAAGATCTCCTCGGCGAGTTCCACCATTCCAGCCAGCTTGGCGCTGCCGCCTGTCAGCACGATCCCCGTGCCCAAAAGCTCTTCAAACCCACTGCGCCGCAGTTCTGCCTGAATGAGCAGGAAGAGTTCTTCTACCCGCGGCTCAATGACATCCGCCAACGTGGTCCTCGCAAGCTTTCGCGGCGCGCGCTCACCGACACTGGGGGTATCGATCATCTCTCCCTCAGGGGCCAGCTGCACTAGCGCTGTTCCGAATTTCTTTTTGAGCTCTTCTGCAGCCTGAGTCGGCGTTCTGAGAGCCACTGCGATGTCATTTGTGATCTGATCGCCTGCAACAGGCAGTACGGCAGTGTGGCGAATCGCGCCATCGGTAAAGACGGCAATGTCAGTGGTCCCGCCGCCAATATCGACCATGGCCACCCCGAGTTCGGTTTCGTCATCATCCAAAACCGCATAACTCGAGGCCACTTGTTCGAGCACAATCTCCTCAACGTCAAGTCCGCATCGAGTGATGCACTTGACTATGTTCTGGGCTGCGCTGACTGCACCGGTAATGATGTGCACCTTGGCTTCAAGACGAACGCCGCTCATGCCAATGGGCTCACGGATACCGTCCTGACCATCAATAATGAAGTCCTGGGGGAGAATGTGCAGAACTTGCTGATCGTTCGGAATGGCCTGGGCCTGCGCCGCATCGAGGACTCGCTCGACATCTTCAGCGCTAACTTCATCCCGATTCTTGATGGCAGCGACACCGCTGGAGTTCATGCTGGTGATATGAGCTCCGGCAATACCTGCGTAAACCGAACTGATTCGGCATTCCGCCGTCAGTTCCGCCTCCTCGATAGCCTGCTGGATTGACTGCACGGTGGAGTCGATGTTCGCCACCACGCCCTTGCGCAAACCTTTCGACGCATGCTGTCCCACTCCCAGGATTTCAATTTCCTGGTTCTCTTTTACCTCGGCGACAACGGCGAGTACCTTTGAAGTACCGATATCGAGCCCGACAATGATTTCGTTAGCGAGTCGCTTGGTCATGATGTTTCGATCAACCTCTAGCTTCCTGAAAGTCCAGCCAACTGAACTCCTGTTTCGGTGTTTTCTTGCTCCCACTGCACCGCAAATCCGTTTGCGTAGCGCATATCAACCTTGTCGATGCGATCCGCCTTGTCCCCAAGAGCAATGGTGAAACTGCGGGTAAACCGATCCACCTTCTCAACGACCCCGTCGCGGCCCAGAAGCAACTCAAACCGGGCCGGCACGAGGGATCCCTCTGAGCGCACTTCCAATGTCCAGCGACCGGCCTTGCTGACGAAAAGCTCCAAGGGCTCAAGACCTGCTTCCTGTAGCAGGGGCATCACGGAAAAGAAGGTGTCTACCAGAGTCTCGCGCTGCTCTTTGGGTCCACGCAGTACGGGAGAGGCACGCAGGGCTTGACCAGGTGCAAGGTTGATATAACTGTCAGGCGTGCTCCCGTTCGGATTCTGCAGAGTCTGGAAACGGGCCATCGCCTGCGTTTCCACCACCTGCAGTTCCAGCGCATCTGGCCAGACACGGCGCACCATCGCCTGATAGACGCCGGGCAAGGTCTCAAGGGCCTTCTCGACTTGGCTCAAGTCCACATTCAGGTAGTTGCCGTGGATGCTGCGCCACGCAGTGCGCTCAATAATTCCCTGATCCACGTGCTGGAGCCTGTTCGAGATCATCACCCTTTCGATAGTGAAGTAACCCGACCGGATAATCTGATCTGCAGCCAGTGCGCTAACCAGCAATAGCACCAAAGCCGCGATCACTTGCCAGCCTTTTCGTCGATCAGTCCCATCACCGGTTTTCCCGAGCGTCTCCTGTGGACCGGATACAGGTCTGATTTCAGGCAGGTCGATAGTGTCAGCGCTCAATGATGCTCTCCTACAAATCGAACTTCTGCCTCAAGGTGAACACCGGTGTGATCCGCAACGGTCGCTTGCACTTTTTCGATCAAGCTCTCGATGTCTTTTGCACAGGCCTGCCGATCATTCACGATGAAGTTGGCATGCTGCATTGAGACCTGTGCGCCACCAATACGCAGCCCTTTCAAGCCTGAACTTTCGATCAGGCGCGCAGCGTGATCGTTGGGCGGATTCCTGAAGACTGATCCGGCGCTTGACTGTCGAACCGGCTGGGTGTTGGAGCGCTTCTCGAGTAACGATCGAACGCTGGCGTCCTCACCACCCGTTCCTTGCTTTAGTCGAAACACCCCTGCCGTAAACCAATGGCCCGGAGGAATGTCGACCTGCCGGTATGAGACCGCAAAGCACCCGGCTGGACGGTTTTCAAAAGTTCCCGCGCGATTGACGAGTTCAACCTCCTCAACCAGGCTCCAGGTCTCAGAACCGAATGCGCCGGCGTTCATGGCAAGCGCGCCGCCCATCGTTCCCGGAACGCCGGCCAGAAATTCGCCACCGGACCACCCAAGCTTGGCCGAAAACCTTGAGAACCGTGCACACGACACTCCTGCCTCGACCACGAAGCGTCCCTCTCCAAGGTCTCTTAACTCCCGAAGGCCCCGATGCGCCGCAATCACGGCACCGTCGAAACCACCATCCCTGACCAGCAGATTACTGCCAAGGCCCAACCACAGTACCGGCACTTCTGGATCCAGTCCCTTGAGAAAGGCACTGAGGTCTTTGCGATCGGCGGGCTCAAAGAAGTAACGGGCCGGGCCGCCCACCTTCCAGCTGGTGTGGTTGGACATGGGCTCATCGCAACGAATCGTGCCGCGAACTCCAACGAATGCCATCTGCTTGTCTGCGGTCATGACGTCAATCACCCGTAGGTTCCCTCGTGCAGGCGGACAGGAGCGATCAGCTCCCGCGCTGCCCGGCCGATGTCTCCCGCACCCAGGGTCAGCACCACATCACCATCACGCAACATCGGCGAAAGAGCCTCTTTCAGTCCCGTGAGATCGGAAACAAAAACCGGATCTGTTCCACCGCGTGCCCGGATCGATCGACACAGAGCACGGCCATCGGCCCTCGCGATAGGTTTCTCTCCCGCCGCGTAGACCTCTG
>Ga0181585_10002267_pt1 | contig 17048 bp, 13 predicted proteins | sample 071ome_29_FD_132469 | JGI IMG/M metagenome (GOLD analysis project Ga0181585, IMG submission 132469) | Coastal salt marsh microbial communities from the Groves Creek Marsh, Skidaway Island, Georgia - 071407BT metaG (megahit assembly) | ecosystem: Environmental > Aquatic > Marine > Intertidal... | reverse complement strand
TTGACGGTGCCGCCGAAGAACTCGATACCATCGTCCTGGTTGTTGTGAACCTGGACATAGTCAACGTTGGTACCAGCACCTACGCCCTGAAAGGCAATGCCGTTGAGCTCATCCAGATCATTGATCAGGAAGCCGGCGTATTTCACCCGCAGGTAGGTCAATGAACCGCTGTTGTCATTGGCATCGTTGCCGCCGAACAGGCCGGAGTTGCCTTCACCGGAAGCTTCACACAGGGTGGTGCCCTCGGCGCAGCCGTTGATTGGTGCATTGCCGTTGATGACCAGACCGCCCCATTCACCGCGTGTCGTGGCTGTGGCTTCAGCGTCATTGGCGCTGGTCATGGTGATCGGGGAATTTTTGGTACCGTTAGCCATGATTTTGGCGCCGCGGTCGATCCACAAAAAATCGTTTCCTGACTGGCCGTACGTAGTAACACCCGGGTCGATGGTAAGGGTCGGGTTGACGGTGTTGTCATTACCAATGCGCACCGCGCCGGAAATGACATAATCAAAATTGTTTGTCAGGTGCAGATCTTCAAGATAGGTACCGGACAGGGTGCATATTTTATTGCCACCCAGTGCCACGGGATCTGCTGGTGAAGCGCCATCGGGGCAGACATCGCTGGCCGGAGTCGCTGCAACAGTGGCCTTTACTGCCTTGCCATAACGAATACTTGATCCATCAGGCGCGTAGCCAAACAGTACTTTGACGGTTTTACCGGTCAGATCAGTACCAAGTGACGCGGCAAGGTCGTCTTCTGACAAGGTGTAGGTGGCTTCCAGAGTACCGGACGTGTAGGGCATGATGCCCAGTGAGGAGCTGGTCAGGTCCAGATCCAATGTGGACCAGCTGGAACCATCATGCTGATAGAATTTATTACCAACTTTGGCAACAACAAGAACGCTGCCTGATTTACCGACATCCGCGGCTGCCACGGTGATAGTTCCATTAAGGGCCAGTTTCTGACCTGCAGGGACTTCATCCAGATAACTGGCTCCGCCATTGATGGTTGCACCACCAGCGAATCCTGCGCCTGACCCGCTTAATGTTTTCAGTGCAGGAAGCTCGGCTGCCTGGGCACTGGCAGTGAACATGGCAGCGGAAAGCGCTGTTAATTTGAATAATGTTGAAAATCTCATGCTGTTTAAAACTCCGTTACGCAATTCGGGTGTGTTGAATTTCAGGACATGCGCAGTGTAGGGAGCCTGTGTAAACGCTGTATTAAAGACGGGTTAAAGAATGAAGGGATCGCGTTAATCGGCGATTAAATTTGTATTAAGCGCGTGTTAAATCAATGTGTGTTTTTATTTAAATTCTTCAATATTTACATGGTCTTAATATGCAGTACCCAAGGCGGAAGGCTTCACACTCGCCCGGTGAAATATGCTATTCTGCGCCCTCATTTTGCAGGCATAACGTCCATTGCCGGCATACGGAACCCGATATGAACAAGCTGATCAGACTGTTTTATTACGTCACCTTTATCTCCATGATTTCACTGGCATTTTCCAAGCCAGCGAATGCCCAGACCATTGTCTGCATGGATACCACCATGGGCGAGTTGTGCATGGAGCTGCTGGAAACCGACGCCCCGGATGCCGCCCGGAATTTCCTGGCCTATGTGAACCAGGGCAGTTACCGCAATTCCTTTTTCCATCTGAGCGTGACGGATGACCCGGTTTATATTCAGGGGGGGCGTTTTGCCGATACCGGCAGCGGCACGCTTGAGGGGCTGATCGAAATTTTCCGGCGTCCCGCTATCAGCCATGAAAACAGTATCCCCAATACCCGAGGCACTATCGCTGCGGTGCCCGATGACCTGTCCAATCCGGACAGCATTACCAGCCAGTTCCTGATCAATGTCACCGATAACCCTGAACTGGATGCCGACAATAGCGGCTACACGGTGTTTGCCCGGGTCATCGGTGATGGCATGGACCTGGTGGATCTGGTTGCCAGTTTTCCCGTGGTTTCCCTGGATAACAACGGGCTGTCGCAGGTGCCTGTGCTGGGCCAGGAAGTGCCGATCATCAACTCGCCCCGCATCACCATTTTCGAGGCGTCCGTGTTTGACGGCACGCTTGAAGACTACCTCAATGGCCTTCCTGGTGGGGGAACCGATGGCGGTACTGATGGTGGCACTGATGGCGGCACCGACGGCGGTACAGACACCCCGACACCCGGTGAAGGCGAAATTCTTTATGAAGATGCCGTTTGTGTGGATACCAATGTGGGTGAGTTCTGCATGGAACTGTTTACCGATGATACCCCGATCACCGTGGCCAACTTCCTTTCCTATATCGACAGTGGCCGCTACGATGACACCATCATTCATCGTACCGTGCCCAATTTTGTTATCCAGGGCGGCGGTTATACCTCTAACCCCCTGGGGGGCACCATTCAGAGGGATGGGGCCATCCTGAACGAATTCAAACGTTCCAACCTGCGCGGCACCGTGGCCATGGCCAGAATCGGCGGCCAGGTGAACAGCGCCACCAGTGAGTGGTTCGTCAACCTGGTCAACAATACCCAGCTGGATTTTGTCGACCAGGGCTTTACCGTTTTCGCTGAGATTATTTCCGGTATGTCGGTTGTGGACGCTATCGGCAACCTGCCGCGTTCCAACCAGCAGTCCACCCTGGGCAGTGCCTTTGGCGAGCTGCCGCTGACCAATCAGGACAGTGACGGTGTGCAGGCCGACGACGTGGTCCTGGTGCATCGCATCTACGTGACCGATGTCATTATTGATGACCCCAATGGTACTGATGGCGGCACAGACGGCGGCACTGATTCCGGCACGGATGATGTCGTGACCACCGCTACCTATAACACGGTAACCACCAGTTTCTCCATGCCGGTTCGCATTGGCGAAGAGATGTACCGGGTAATCATGGTGCTGGACAGCGAAGCTGGCGGTGTGGGTTTCAGTGTGGATACCACGCGCATCATTTCCCTGAACGATGTAGGACAGGAAGCCGCCACCATGGATCTTGATGCCGGTACACTGGTCATACCGTCGGTGAAAGTAGGCACCAAGGTGTTCAATGAGGTCACCTTTTCCCTGACAGACTTCAGCACCCTGAGCTTCAGGCTGACCGGCTACACGCCAGCCCCCTGAGGCCACTGTGCTGAATTTTCTCAGGGCATTCATCAAAATTTCGGACAGCTTTTCCGAGCTGGTGGGTAAAGCTGCTTCCTGGTGTTCGATCCTGATGGTCGTCGTCACCTTCTACATTGTCATCACCCGCTATGTCTTCAACACCGGCTCCATTGCGGTGCAGGAATCCATCATCTATCTCAACGCCCTGCTGTTTCTCCTGACTGCCGGTTATACGCTCAAACATGACGGCCACGTGCGTGTGGATATTTTTTATGGTCCGGCTTCGCCGCGCTACAAGGCCTGGGTCAATTTTCTCGGCTGCCTGTTTTTGCTGCTGCCGGTGTCGATCTTCATATTGTGGGTCAGCTGGGATTACGTCGCCTCGGCCTGGCGCATCAGGGAATCATCGCCAGAAGCTGGTGGCATACCCTATGTGTATCTGCTCAAGTCGCTGATCGCCGTCATGGCTGCCCTGATTATCCTGCAGGGCATCACCGAAATGCTGCGCAACCTGTTATTCCTGTTCTTTCATGAGAATCAGCCCGAAGAGCATATTGAGCCGACTGGGGGGGCGCTGTGATCGAATTCATCCCTCTACTACTGTTCATCGCTGTTTGTCTGGTCCTGATGTGCGGCTTCCCCGTGGCCTTTTCCCTGGCCGGCACCTCCCTGGCATTCGCCGGTATCGGCATGCTGACCGGCACCTTCGATGCCGCCTTCTTGGGCGCTGTACCCAACCGCTTTTACGGGATCATGGTGAACACCAACCTGTTTGCCGTACCCATGTTTGTCTTCATGGGCATGATGCTCGAGAAATCGAAAATTGCCGAAGCTCTACTCGAGGGCATGGCACTGTTGTTTGGCCGGATGCGCGGCGGGTTGGGCATTTCCGTCATCATTGTCGGCATGCTGCTTGCCGCCAGCACCGGTATTGTTGGAGCAACAGTAGTCACCATGGGGGTGCTGTCCCTGCCGTCCATGCTGCGCGCCGGATACAGCCCCTCTCTTGCCACCGGCACCATCTGCGCCACCGGCACCCTGGGCCAGATCATTCCTCCCTCCATTGCCCTGGTGTTGCTGGGCGATGTAATTTCCAATGCCTACCAGCAGGCCCAACTCAGCATGGGGATTTTCAGAACCCAGAACGTGTCTGTCGGTGACCTGTTTGCCGGCTCCATGGTGCCGGGCCTGCTGCTTGTTGCCATCTATATTGTCTACATGCTGGGGCTGGCAATCCTGAAACCTGAACATGCCCCGCCAGCCTCGGAAGAAGATCTGAAAAAAGCGGCTGGTGATTCCCACCTGCTGATCTCCGTCAGTAAAAGTTTACTGCCACCCCTGTTGCTGATCATTGCCGTGCTGGGCTCCATCCTCAGTGGTGCTGCTACACCCACAGAAGCGGCTGGTGTTGGTGGCCTGGGCGCCATTCTTTTAGCCCTGGCCAAACGCCAGCTGACCTTTGCCATTTTTCGTGATGTTGCCGAATCCACCGCCAAGGTCACCGCCATGGTCTACCTGATCCTGGTGGGCGCGGCTGTTTTCTCCCTGGTGTTCCGGGGGTTTGGCGGGGATGTGATCGTTGAAGAAATGTTCACCAATCTGCCAGGCGGTGTGGTGGTCGCCACTATCCTGGTGATGCTGGTGGTCTTCCTGCTGGGCTTCATTCTCGACTTTATCGAGATCACCTACATGGTCGTGCCCATTGTTGGGCCGGTGCTTCTAGCGATGGGACTGGATCCCGTATGGCTGGGTGTGATGCTGGCGGTCAACCTGCAGACCTCTTTCCTGACCCCGCCTTTCGGGTTTTCCCTGTTCTACCTGCGCGGCGTGGCACCCTCCACCATACTGACGTCACAAATCTATAAAGGGGTGATTCCCTTCATCGCTATCCAGCTGGCCATGCTCGGCCTGCTGACACTCTGGCCGGAACTGGCCACCTGGTTGCCTGCAACAATTAAGAATATGTAATCAGCATACGATATTTGGGATGTCTGCTATAGGCCAAAAATGGGCGTTAATTTGACACAAGATCATCTATTTCCCGTTGAAAGTCAGGGGAAAAGATATGTTTTCTATCATTCCAGATAACTTTGACTTCAGGTGATTCAAGGTATTCCCTGTAAAAGTTTTCATACCCCTGAAATTCATCACTGTTAAACGTGCCAATCCTGTGTTGATAAAATACATTTTCACCGGTTCGTAATTGCATCATTACCTGACCAGATATGAGAGCCACCTCGTATTCGCTCAGCTCCTCTTCATTCCTGAGTTTATTTCTAGCAATAACAAAATCTGGACGTGAAATGAAATCGATCATTTGATTGGCAATTACCGTCAATTCTGTACGCGTCTGAGCTTGAGTTGATAACGAGTTTTGCTGAATCTCAATAGCCAAAAAGATAATGCCCGCGATAACTCCAATATTTGCAGCTAGCATTAACCATTTATTTAAACTATCCAGGTTCATTTTTAGTCAGGTATCGGCCAATAGCGGTAATTTAAACTTATATTTATTAAATCTCACAGGGCGATTTAGGGATACTGAGCGAGACTTTGGATTAAATATAAGTTCGAAAGTCTAAGTTCAGTGAGGCACCAAACACCTCCCATTCATGTTTTGCAACGTTACTATTGCTTAAATAATACCTAAGGATGGCAAGTGCATTATCAAGCCTTTCTTCATCAATTAGGTTTTGCTGGAATAAATAGTAGGCCATATCTCCATGGCGAATGATATTAATGAATATCGCACTAAGCCTCTCTCTTTCTATGGGGCTCAAATTTTCATTACAAAAATCTTTAAAAACTAGTTCTGCTATATCTGGGTTCTCAGCACGAAGGTTGTTTATATTTAGAATTTGAGTAGTTAATTCTTGATATGCAGATGCTCTTATTGCAGTTGTATTTGTTGCTGTCTCTTCGGCTGTTTGGCTAACTTGTACTCCTACGAAAACTAAAGATATTACGATAGCAACCCCGCCTATGATTTCAGCAACAAGCGCATATTCTTGTAACTTCTCTTTCATAAATTAGTCAGGTATCAGCCAGAAGCCGCCCTTATTTGTATCTCTCATTTATTGTTTGTATAAACCATTCAGAAAATTCTGGGGCAAAAATACCGGTATTAATAGAATTTATAGCCAGAGTTCTGGCTAGCTCTGGCCTTAAACGTTGGCCTATAACCTGTTCTACTCGCCCATTCCAGAATTTTTCTTCAAGACGCCCATCAAGAAATTGGTAATAACTTTCCTCTGTAAACCTGAGCCAAGCGCCCAGGTAATTAATAACCCGATATGTTTCAACGTCAGTTAATTCTTCTTCTCTCAACATTTTTACATAAAGGGTCGCCAAGTCTTAAGAGGAAGGCATTTCTAGGAGCAATTCTATAGTTCTACTGGAGTGTGCCTCTCTACTGCTTGTAACAGTCGCCTCTGTGCTCATTTGCACTTGAAAAATCAAGATAACCAAAGAAATGAGGATGGCTACTCTGCTGACTAATTCAGCAATTAAAGCGTATTCTTGTAGTTTTTCCTTCACAGCCACCCCCTCCGGAAGCCATAAAGCGCGGGATTTAGTTCCGTTTGTCCCCCAAAAAGCAGCCCTTTTAACAATCTTTAACAGGTAAAACCAAAAAAGGCCGCTATGGGTCGTTAGCAGACATCACAAAAAAGCCGGCTTATGCCGGCTTTTACTTGTCTGTTGTCTCTTGCCTCTTCCCTTTGACTTACAAGTTCCTTGCTCTCACAAAGGCTTCTTCCGAAACATCCTGATATGCGCGAATGCTCTTTTCAAAATCCCTGTAGGACTTGTGAATGCGTGCTCCCATTGGGCTCAGATTGGCGAGGTTGTCGATCTCTTCCTGGGCAATAGTGTTGAGTTCCTTGAGCAGGTCATCAGGAAACTGGCGAGGAATCACCCCATGGTTTTCTTCCAGTTCGGTGAGTGACATGGCGTTGCGTGCGTTGAACTCGTAAGTCATTTCCACACCCGCAGCGGCAGCGGCTACGCGCAGAATTTCCTGCAGATCTGTGGGCAGCGCTTCGAACGCTTCCTTGTTGAATAAAAATTCCATGACGGCGCCGGGCTCATGCCAGCCAGGGTAATAGTAATAGTCGGCTATTTCATACAATCCAAAGGCCAGATCATTGTAAGGACCGACCCATTCGGTGGCATCCAGTACACCAGTCTGCATGGCGGTAAACAGTTCACTGCCGGGCATGTTGACCGGGACGCCGCCAAGACGGGTCAGGATGTCCTGGGCCAGGCCAGGGATACGCATTTTCAGGCCCTGGAAATCTTCCTTGGAATTGATCTCCTTGTTGAACCAGCCACCCATCTGCACACCGGTGTTACCGGCAGGGACAGGAATAAGACCGAAGGGCTCGTACAGTTCTTCCCACAGGGCCAATCCTCCGCCATAGAGCATCCAGCTCTGCATTTCCTGGCCATTCATGCCGAACGGAAGCACCGTGAAAAACTGTCCTTCCGGCACCTTGCCTTTCCAGTAGTAGGCAGCCCCGTGACCGATTTCTGCCGTACCAGCCTGGACAGCGTTGAATACTTCCAGTGCCGGGACCAGTTCGCCGTCACCATAGACACGGATCTTCATACGGCCGTTGGACATGGCCGCGACCTTTTCAGCAAAAAACTCGGGTGCGTGTCCCAGGGCAGGAAAGTTTTTCGGCCAGGTAGTGACCAGCTTCCATTCATAGGTTTGCTGGGGTTCAGCGGCTGCGGCACTACCACCAGACTGACTGTTATCTCCGCCACAGGCCTGCAGTACCAATCCCAGCATGAGGGTTAGGACGATTTTCATTTTTGTCATCATTGTTGGTCTTTCCCTTGTCTCTTGTCTCTTGTCTCTTGCGATGGCGGATATCGCTTCGCTCTTCCGCCCTACGAGCAAAGCTCAGATCACGTCCAGCTTGGCGTAAGACATGACCAGCCATTTGCCGCCCACATCATCAAAGTTGATCTGGACGCGGGCATTGGGGCCGCTGCCTTCGTAATTGAGCACCACGCCTTCCCCGAATTTGGGATGCCGTACCCGCTGGCCCAGGCTGATGTCCGTGCCTGATACCTTGCCGGTGTTGGTAAACGCGTCGATAGTATCATGTTTCTCGCGCGCGCCACTGCCATAGTAATTCCCGCGCCTGACCTCTCCCTGCATGCGGATTTCCTCGATCAGTTCCGCCGGGATTTCCCGCAGGAAGCGGGAGGGACGAGTCAGTTGTTCTTCGCCATGCAGGCGCCGGGATTCAGCGTGGGTCATGTAGAGCTTTTGCCGGGCCCGGGTAATGCCGACATAACACAGGCGGCGTTCTTCCTCGAGACCGGCCAGATCGTCCATCGACATCTTGTGGGGAAACAGTCCTTCTTCCATGCCGCTGATAAAGACCAGCGGAAACTCCAGACCCTTGGCCGAATGCAGGGTCATCATCTGCACGGCATCTTCATAGTCATCGGCCTGGTTGTCACCAGCATCCAACGCCGCCTTGTCCAGGAAGGCTGTCAGGATATCCATCTCTGACAGCGGTTTATCCGCTGCCGGTTCATCCTGGAGAAAATCGTCTTCTATCACCGGCAGGTCATCCACCTCGAAGGCCTTGGCGGCATTTACCAGTTCCTCAAGGTTTTCGATGCGGGTCCGGGCTTTCTCGCCACCCTCTTTTTCATGGTGCTGAATCAGGCCGCTTTGCCTGACCACATATTCCGTGAATTCAAAAAGTTCCTGCCCATACACCTGGTCCTCCATGGCGCTGATCAACGCCATGAACCCGGATACATTCTGTACGGCGCGCGCTGGCAGCAATGACTGCTCTACGCACTTCATGCAGGCCTGCCACATGGAGCAGCCTTCTGCCCGGGCCACCTGCCGGATGTAATCCAGGGATTTGTTCCCGATGCCACGTACTGGTGTATTGATGACCCGCTCTAGGGCGGCATCATCGTCACGACTGGTGACCAGCCGCATATAGGCCAGGGCATTACGGATTTCCAGGCGCTCGTAAAAACGGAAACCGCCATAAATACGGTAGGGCATGGACACTCGAAGCAGGGCTTCTTCCAGCTCGCGCGACTGGGCGTTGGAGCGATACAGAATGGCTGCCTCTGTGTGACGGTTGCCGTTGTTTACCCATTTCTCGATCTGCCCAACAATGAAACGTGCCTCGTCCTGTTCGTTGAACGCACCGTAGCTGGAAATCTTTTCCCCTTCCTTGTCCTCGGTCCACAGCTCCTTGCCCAGGCGGCCGGTGTTTTTTTCAATCAGCTTGTTGGCAGCGCTGAGGATATTGGCCGTGGAGCGATAATTCTGTTCAAGACGGATCAGGTCGGCATCCGAAAAATCCTTGTCGAAATTCTGGATGTTCTCGATACGGGCACCGCGCCAGCCGTAAATGGACTGGTCGTCATCACCCACCACGGTAATGAACCCATCACGGCCCACCAGCATTCGCAGCCAGGCATACTGGATGGCATTGGTATCCTGGAATTCATCCACCAGTACATGACGGAAACGCCGCTGGTAATGCTGCAACAGGGCCGGGTGTTTCAGCCACAGTTCATGGGAGCGCAGCAGCAGCTCGCCAAAATCCACCATGCCTCCCCGTTCACAGGCCTCTTCATAGGCACTGTAAACCTTGATCATGACCCGCATGAATTCCTCGCCGAAGTCCTCCAGGTTGTTGGCCCGTATCCCTTCGTCTTTCTGTTTGTTGATGAACCACTGACACTGGCGGGCTGGCCATTTGCTCTCATCCAGCTCCAGGGTTTTGGAAATGCGCTTGATCAGGCGCAGCTGGTCATCGGAATCAAGAATCTGGAATTTATCCGGCAGGCCTGCCTCTACATGATGGGCTCTCAGCAAACGATGGGCCAGGCCGTGGAAGGTGCCCACCCACATGCCGCCGGCCGGACGCTGGAGCAATTCCTCAATGCGCAGGCGCATTTCATTGGCGGCCTTGTTGGTGAAGGTCACGGCCAGTATGCCATGGGGAGAGACCCCTTCCATCTGGATCAGCCAGGCAATCCGGTGGACCAGGACCCGGGTTTTACCGCTACCGGCGCCGGCCAGGACCAGCAGGTTGCCGGGATCTGCGGTGACTGCCTTGCGCTGGTGGTCATTCAGGTCATTGAGAATGTGGGATATATCCATGGTGTATTACGTGGGAGCGCCAGTGATTACCCGGGGAGGCATGCCAGGAATTGCCTGCTCTGCCCGAAAACAAGCCGCAATTATACTAGGGCGGCCGCCAAACGGGGCATCAGCTCACGAAAAATGTTAAATAAACGTGCAATCGGGCAACACACATATCTAACAGGGTTTTTACTTGCTACTATCAGGCCGGTGGCAAGGTGCCACATGTTGTGTCATGACGGCGAAAACTGATTTCGCCACTACTATTCAAGAGAGAGATATGTCAGAGCAGGTAGAAGGAACCGTCAAATGGTTCAATGACGAGAAAGGATTCGGATTTATTGAGCAGGCAGGCGGCAAGGACGTTTTTGTCCACTACAGCGCAATAACAGGCGATGGTCGCAAGACGCTGGTGGAAGGCCAGAAAGTGACCATGAACGTTACCCAGACCGAGAAAGGTCCCCAGGCGGAAAATGTAAGCCCAGCCGCGGGTTAACGCTCCAGTCCATTGTCAGACGCGGGAGTTGCCAGGTTCCTGCAGATATCCAGCATTATCGTATTGCGATTATGGCAGGTCCCTTTTTAATCTGAATTTACTCTGAGTTCCCCACCCCGGATACTATTTCTGCATTCATGCCCTTTTTATCTTCTGACACTTTTCCGTGCGTCGGCATTTATTCTGACAAGCCATGAACTTATTCTGGCAGCCATCTCCATACCAATCAGGATGCCGTTCTGGAAAATACCAATCTGATCAAGGCCATCAGTGAAGCCCTGGGGGACTTGCGAAAATCCGAACGCAAGGTGGCCGATTTTGTTCTGGAGGATCCGGCATCTATCCTGAATATGCGCATCAGTGACCTTGCTGGTAGGGCCCAGGTCAGTGAGCCCACCGTCATCCGCTTTTGCCGCGCCCTGGGATATGACGGTTTCCAGGCATTCAAACTGCAACTGGCACGCTACCTTGGCAGCAGCGGTATCTACAGTCAGTTTTCGGTCAGTGATACTGATTCCATTGCCGATGTCAGCAAAAAAGTGTTCGACTCCACGATCGGGTCCCTGATTGCCGTCAGGGAAGAGCTTGATATCAATGCCCTGGAAAGCGCAATCGCCGCCCTGGCCAATGCCGGCCGCGTGGAATTTTACGGTTTTGGTGCCTCCGGCTCAGTGGCCATTGATGCCCAGCACAAGTTCTTCCGCCTGCAGGTCACAGCGGCAGCCTATACCGACCCCCATATTCAACACATGTCGGCTATATCACTCAGGGAAAATGATGTCGTGGTGGCCATTTCCCAGTCCGGTCGTTCCACGGCCCTGATTCAGAGTGTGGAATTAGCGCGGGAGGCTGGGGCCACGGTGATAGGACTGGTGCCGGACAACACGCCGGTGGCGGAACTCTGTGCCATCCCCATTCATATCAATGTGGAAGATAACCAGCACCGCTTCACCCCGGTTTCTTCCCGAATTGCCCACCTGGTGGTCATTGACGTACTGGCCATGGGCGTTGCCCGCCTGAAAGGCAGTATGTTGCAGGATCACCTGAAGCGGCTGAATAAAAGTCTGAAGTCCCTCAGGTCCCGGCACAAAAAAATCAGTTCCTGACTTTTTTGTGACCCCTATCACGATAATTTCCCCGCTTAAGTTTTCCTTAAGAAAACAGTAATAAACGCTTAAGTATTCATTGTTGTAATCACCATCACTCCTGATGAATAGAGGTTACACACAATGAAAAACCTGATAACAGCCTGTTTTGCTTTCTCCTCCCTTGCCATGTCGGCATTTACGTTTGCTGATGATGATTTTTACCGACTCAGCAATGATCTCTCATACCTGGACGGCTCCATTGATACCGCTCAGCACATATATTATCCCGGTGACAATATCGATATTCGTGTCACCATGCGCGGCAACACACAGGTGCTGGCAGATCAGATGGTGGATCTTTATCTGGGCATCATGACCACTACCGGCAAGTTTTCCCTCATGCCAATCAAAGGTGCTGTTGATGCCTCCGGAAAACGCCTGATATCTGTGCAGAATATTTCCAGTGCTGTCCTGGTAGAAGGGACTTACCAGCTTGCCCTGATTGCCACGGTGCCTGGCGGCAACCCCAATAATGTCGAAGACTGGTACAACGGTTTTGGCGGTCTGCTTGATGAAGATGCCATTCTGTATTCTGAAACAGCCATTGCCAGGGACTATGACCAGGACGGTGAATGGGATGACGATTATGATCGCGATGGATTCTATGGCGATGATGATGATGTGTATGAGCATTATTACACATCAGAAGGCACCCATTATGAGCGCGACAGAGACTGGACCTGGGATGATCGTGACAACGATGATGACGACTCCGACGAAGACAATGATTCAGATAACGACTGATCTTTTCCGGCTATGAACAAAAAAGGGGCTCAATAGAGCCCCTTTTTTATGTCTGAAATGTCGTGCTACAGCACCCGGAGCCTGCCCGACAGGCAACCCGGGAACTCGGGGTTCACTCCACCGTAACGGATTTTGCCAGATTGCGTGGCTGGTCGATATCCGTCCCCTTAATAACAGCGACATGATATGACAGCAGTTGAAGCGGTATGGTGTAGATGATGGGTGACAGAAAATCCGAACAGTGCGGTACATTGATTACACTGGTATTTTCTTCAGTCTTGAAGCCTGCTTCCATGTCGGCAAAAACATAAAGCTGACCTCCCCGGGCACTGACCTCCTGCAGGTTGGATTTGAGTTTTTCGAGCAGCTCATCATTGGGGGCAACAGCAATCACCGGCATGTTGTCATCAACCAGGGCCAAAGGTCCGTGCTTGAGTTCGCCTGCGGGGTAGGCTTCGGCATGGATGTAGGAAATTTCCTTCAGTTTCAGAGCCCCTTCCTTCGCCACCGGATATTGCACGCCGCGTCCCAAAAACAGGGAATGCCGTTTATGGGCAAAATCCAGGGAGGCTTTTAGTATCCGCTGATCAAGCTTCAGGGTTTCTTCCAGGATCTCCGGCAGGCTGTGGAGATCATGCACCAGCTCCTGCTCATTTTCATCAGTCAGTCCGTTGCGTCGGGCAAGAACAATACATAACAGGCTGAGAACTGCCAGCTGCGTGGTAAACGCTTTGGTGGACGCCACGCCGATTTCCCGGCCGGCCAGGGTTTTGATTGAAAAATCCGATTCCCTCTCAATTGAGCTGTTGGCCACGTTGCAGATTGTCATGCAGCCAACATAGCCAGATGTTTTGGCCTCTCTCAGGGCTGCCAGCGTGTCAGCGGTTTCCCCTGATTGAGAGATGGTGACAAACAGGCAGTTGTCCGGCACCAGGATGTTGCGATAACGATATTCACTGGCAATGTCCACGGCGCAAGGCATACGGGCCACGTTTTCAAACCAGAATTTGGCGATCATGCCTGCGTGATAACTGGTGCCGCAGGCCACGATCTGTACACAGCGGGTTTTGTCGAATATTTCCCGGGCGTTAACACCAAAGGCCTCTTCAAGCACGTGAGTCTTGCTTAACTTGCCGGCCAGTGTATTGCGCACCACGTCAGGCTGCTCAAAAATTTCCTTGAGCATGAAGTGCCGGTACTGGCCTTTGAAGGAGTCCTCGAGGTTCTGGTTCAGTCGGACAACGTTCCGGCTGATTTTTTTATCACCGTTATATATGGCAATTTTATTGGCCTGGATATCGGCAATGTCCCCTTCTTCAAGATAGATGAAGCGGTCCGTCACCTGGCCCAGGGCGGCCGGGTCGGAAGCAATGAAATTCTCACCAATGCCTACCCCTATAATCAGGGGGCTACCGCTGCGAGCAACGACGATTCGCCTGGTATCTTCTTTATCTATCACTGCCAAACCATAGGCGCCATCCAGCAGGCTGATCGTACGTTTTACCGCATCGAAAAGTGCCATCTGTTCTTCAGTGATGAACATGTGGATGAGGTGTACGATCACCTCGGTGTCCGTATCGGTTTTGAAGCTGTAGCCTTTTTTAATCAGCTCTTCTTTCAGTGTCAGGTAGTTTTCGATAATGCCGTTGTGTATCAGGGCAATCCTGTCATGAGACAGGTGGGGATGGGCATTTTCCTGCGTGGGCTTTCCATGGGTTGCCCATCGCGTGTGGGCAATGCCAATGGCCCCATCCAATGGTGACTCATTGATCTTGTCTTCCAGGGCCTGTACCTTGCCGACGGTTTTGACACAGGAAAGTCCCTTGTCCTTACGGTTGATCAGGGCCAGTCCGGCAGAATCATACCCACGGTATTCAAGCCTTTTGAGCCCTTCTACCAGAATGCCGGTTACATTACGCTGGCCAATGGCACCTACAATACCGCACATATGTCGCTATCCTGTTTTTACTTGTTTCTGGTATCAGGCCGTTTCCAGCCATCTATATTGGTTTGCCGGCTTCTGCCAACACCCAGCTGATTGCTGGGCACTGTTTTGGTGATCGTGGACCCGGCGGCGACAAAGGCATTGTCTTCCAGGGTCACGGGCGCGACCAGTACCGCATTGGATCCGATGAAAACACCATTGCCGATAGTGGTTTTATATTTATTGATGCCGTCATAGTTACAGGTGATCGTGCCAGCACCAACATTCACATCACTGCCCAGCTCTGAGTCACCCACATAGGACAGATGATTTACCTTGCTGCCTTCACCAATGAGTGATTTCTTCACTTCAACAAAATTGCCTATTTTTGCCGCGTTTTTCAGCTCTGTGCCAGGTCTGATTCGGGCAAAGGGACCCAGTTGGCATTGAGTACCGATGACGGCATCCTCGATAACCGTGTAGGGCTGAACACTGGTATTTTCACCAATGCGGCAATTTTTAAGGATGCATCCTGCGCCAATCTTCACGCCGCTGCCAATGCTTATGTCTCCTTCCAGGATAACGTTCACATCGATTTCCACGTCCTGGGCTGCAACCACGTTACCGCGAATATCAACCCGGGCCGGATCAATCATGGTGACACCGCTGCGCATCAAATCTTCTGTCATATCCTGCTGATATTTCCTTTCCAGTGCTGCCAGCTGAACCCGGTCATTGATGCCGGCAACCTCCTGTTCATCAGAACAACATGCCGTATGCACGTTTGCTCCATTGGCTAACGCCACTTCAACTAGGTCTGTCAGATAAAATTCTTTCTGGGCGTTGTTAGCACTGATTTGCGGCAGCCAGTCTTTCAGGCGCCTGACGGGAATGGCCATGAAACCGGTATTAATTTCATCGACCCGTTTTTCCTCATCGGTGGCATCTTTTTCTTCTGCGATACGGGTTATTTGACCACGTTCATTCCGAATAATTCTGCCCAGCCCTGTGGGATTTTTTACTATGCAGGTCAGCACGCTCATGCTGTTGTCATCCACCTGTGCCACCAGTGATTGCAGGGTTGCCGCTTTTATCAGGGGGACATCGCCGTACAGAACAATGAGGACAGCATCATCTTCCAGGTATTCCATGGTTTGCTGGACCGCATGAGCGGTTCCCAGTTGTTCCCTTTGCAAAACCACATGGACATCCTGGTTGGCCAGGGCCTCTTCAACCTGCTCGGCACCGAATCCGATAACCACTTCCAGGTTTTTACAGCCCAGGCTTCTTGCCGTATCCAGAACATGAAACAGCAGTGGCTTGCCGGCCAGGCGGTGCAGCACTTTGGGTAGTGATGATTTCATTCTGGTGCCCTTGCCGGCAGCCAGAACAGCAACATTGAGTTTCAATTCGATAATTTCCGGAAGTTAAACCAACATGGGCACGAATTATAGTATGACTGCTCAACCGCAGACAGGCCTCATTTTCATGACGGTATTGTGATGATCCTGCCAGAACAAAAAAACCGGCATATGCCGGTTTTTGTTGTGCTTTGTTGCCTGATCCCGCCTCTAGTGGCCAGTCTTCTTGCGAAGCTGCTGCAGCGTCCTGATCTGGGCGGCTGCCTGGGCCAGCTGGGAGGCAGCGGCGGCATAATCCATTTCGCCAGTCTGCTTCAGAATCACATCCATGGCTTCCTGCTGGGCGCGTACTGCAGCATCTTCATCCACATCATGAGCACGGGTTGCGGTATCAGCCAGGATGTTGACGGTGCCGGGCTGAACTTCTAGGAAGCCGCCTGACACATAGTAGATCTGCTCTTCGCCTTCCTGGGTGACGATGCGTACTGGTCCAGGAATCAGCTCGGTCAGCAGCGGAGCATGACCGGGGAAAATACCCATATCACCCAGAGTACCTGTCGCAACAAGCAATTCCACCCGACCTTCGAAGATATGCTCTTCGGCGCTCGCGATGTCGCAATGCATTGTCATGGCCATAGTCTGTTACCTTTATCCTAAGCTGGAAGTTGACCTGTTATTTCAGTTTCTTGGCTTTCTCGACAACTTCATCAATGCCGCCAACCATGTAGAAGGCCTGCTCCGGCAGATCATCATATTCACCCGCCAGGATACCCTTGAAGCCGGCAATGGTGTCTTTCAGGGATACGTACTTGCCAGGTGAACCGGTAAATACTTCAGCAACGGTGAATGGCTGGGAGAAGAAGCGCTCGATCTTACGGGCGCGGTTAACGGCCTGTTTGTCTTCTTCGGACAGTTCATCCATACCCAGAATGGCAATAATGTCTTTCAGTTCCTTGTAACGCTGCAGGATAGACTGCACGCCACGGGCCACTTCGTAATGCTCCTGGCCGATAACCAGCGGATCCAGCTGACGAGAGGTGGAATCCAGTGGGTCAATCGCCGGGTAAATACCCAGCTGGGCGATGTCACGGGACAGTACCACGGTCGCGTCAAGGTGAGCGAAGGTGGTAGCTGGTG
>Ga0181585_10002259_pt1 | contig 17080 bp, 32 predicted proteins | sample 071ome_29_FD_132469 | JGI IMG/M metagenome (GOLD analysis project Ga0181585, IMG submission 132469) | Coastal salt marsh microbial communities from the Groves Creek Marsh, Skidaway Island, Georgia - 071407BT metaG (megahit assembly) | ecosystem: Environmental > Aquatic > Marine > Intertidal... | reverse complement strand
TTGGTCAGTTCGATACTGATCTCAATCATGTTTATACCCCAAGTTATGCACGTCTACAAAACGAAAGACACTGCTGCAATCAATTATGCGTTTCTATATCTCAATATGTTAGCGAGTTCTCTGGGTCTCGTGTATTCTGTTTATTTCAGTGTCGTTCCGATGATCGTTGCCAACACATCCGCCGGTCTATTCTCAGTTTCACTTGTGGGGATGAAGTATATAAACGGACTTAAAGAAAAGAATCCAGAAAGTGATATAGTTGGGGCTCTCATAGTGTAGTGGTCAACACTGTGGACTTTGAATCCACCACCCTAGGTTCGACTCCTAGTGGGAGCTTATCCTCTCTTAGCTCAGTTGGGAGAGCAGTGGACTGTAGTTCCAAGGGTCAGGTGTTCGATTCACCTAGAGAGGACTTTTTTCTTCCATAGCTCAGTTGGTAGAGCGTGCGACTGTTAATCGCGAGGTCATCGGTTCGAACCCGGTTGGAAGAGCTATCATAAACGAACTTAAAATAACAATCACAAACTCTGGTAAGAGATGTCCTCTATTACCAAAGTATTGTTTTATCCTCTGAAAAGGCGTTTTGGTCGAAGGCCGAGGGCGTTGGTAAATGATTGCCCTCCGCCTACAGAGGAAGAGCGGAAGTGTAAATTTGGGTCATATTGTGTGAAGGCTACGGTAGAAGCCACGGATGATAAAGGTGATGTTGATCGAACATTCATGGGATACAGCCAAGACATGAACATCACAAATAAGACGCAGATTGCTTGTGAAAGATACAAAGGGGGTGGGACAAAATGTGGAGAAGCTGTACTAGTCATCAAAGGTGGTGAATGTGATGAGGTTCTCTTAATGAAGACTAGGGATGGTAGAATTACGAATCTTTCGACTGTTCGGTAGGGTCAATTACGATTGGGGGTGCTTCCAAAATCTCAAGTTCCAGTTTATCTTCTGATACTTGAGATGGTGTAAGTTTTACGATGCGACAATCTTTACCACTTAAAACGGGATTACTCTTGGGTGGATGTATGACAATAGGTTTACATAAAATAGCATACATTATAGCTTTAAGTCTTTCCACTCCTTTATACTTATTTCACTCTCTTCGCACCATGGATACACTTCATCACCAATGTAATTGAATGCTTGAATTCCCGAATCAATACATTCATCACATATTCCCTTATTGTCATCAATGATGAGACCTATATTCAGAGCCCGGCATATATCAGACTTCTTCACTTCGTTTGGGGTATAACTATTTGTGAGAATCACATCGTCAAAAATACCCGGAAAGTAGTGATCGATCCAAAGTTCCGTCTCTTCACGAACAGAATCTTGGCGCCCCGTGACGACATACATTTTTTTACTATTCCAACGAATGTCATACATAGCTTTTTGTGCACCTTTGATTGGCGTCAACTTCGAAAAATCTCTCGACATGTAAAAATCTTGAACCATTTTTTGTGATGTCACCTCGTCAATATCAAAAATTTCACGATATACATAATTGTATTTAGGTTTCCTGATTTTTTTATTATGGTGCTTTGCCATGGGGTACAAGAAATTGACCAAGACTTCATCAATGTCAATCGCCACTCTGTTCATTTATATATCTTAATATTATTCATAATCTCTAATTGCCACACCAACGGGAAAACGTGGGATACCAAGAGCTGTTAGATTTTGATAACGAACTGTGAGTTGTTTGCCGATATATCTCTCTTTATTTCTTAGATATTCCTTTCTTTTTTCGAGAGTTCCTTCCGGTTTCACTGAAAATTGTTGCTCACCCACTTTACACACCCAAATTGCCGTACCCTTCTCACGTCCCGTCCCCTCCTTGACATCTACAATTACATATTCTTCCGTCTGAAAAGCCTTATATTTAAGAAGGTAATTACTTCGTTTTCCAATTTCATATGTACTCGAAGCGTCTCGAATCATAATACCTTCGTGCCCTTGATTCACAAACATATCGTGATACCCTTGAACATCAGACTTTTTCTTCACGAGAAATGTATCCACTGTGACATATTCTTTTCGTTCTTCAAAAGTGAGGTGAGGTCTTTCCGTGTCAAAATAATCAAATATATGAAACTCTAAATCTTTTGGATTCATTTTGAAAATACTGGTAATTTCTTCGAATGTTTTATCGGGAGCGTAACACTCACCGTCTAGATACTCACCATCTCTGAGACCTCGTCCTAGATGTTCGACACCTTCAACGGGTTTACCAGTTCGAGAAACACAACCTTTATTAGAAACGAGTAATCGAACACCATCTAGTTTTGGTTGAACGTAAAATGGTTCTGTGATATATTTCTCACGATCTTCCCATTTATTAGCTAACATGGGAAGAATTTGAGTACACTTGACCTTTTCATTGTTCCACATCGTCCGAGCTCTCATAAGAGCTTTTTCATAACCAGTTTTTACATTTAAACGAGATACCGAAACTTTATCTGTTCCGACGACACCTGTACATTTCACAATGTCAGCAGTTCCATCTTTCAAGTCTTCAACCCTGATGTCTGTAAATCTTTCATTTCCGTGTTTATCCTTTTTTATAAGACGTTCCATTCTATGTATATTTAAATTCTCAACTTTAAATAGATGTCTAACTTGCCAGTTGTAAATTATGGTAGAATGGAACGACTCAAACCTCCGGATACTACAGTAGTACCAATGAATTTAAATACGTTATGTATTATTTTTATAGTTATATGCATTCTTGGTTTGTATAACCGTGCAGTAACGATTAGTCAACGACGTGAGCGATATCATACTTGATACACTTTTCGGGTGTCAGATAAATATCCTTTTTCATGAGTCGTTTAAATTTCTTCTCAGGAATTTTGGTTTTAGAGAGGTACATTTTTTTGAGCATATTCATAAACTTTTCAGTAGATTTCATTTCTGTCTTGAGTTCTTGGAAATTTCCCCAGAATTCAGTGGAAATTTGGTGAATCAGAAGGTATGCATTACGACCCATGCGACGCTCCGATCCACCCAAGAACACGAATGTAGCTGCACTACAGCACGAACCTTGTGCAATTGTGATAACCTTCACTCTCGAACGTTCCAGAACGTTCATCATGTTTAGACCCGCGAAGATATCACCACCATCACTCATGATGTGTACTCTAATTTGAGGTTCGTATCCAACAAGTTCAGCCATTTTCTTAAGAAGTTCAATCTCCAACTTCTTAAACTTTTCAACGAATTCCAATGCATTTTCACGATCGATGTCACCATAGAAGAGAATCTCATTTCCGACAACTTTTACACACTCAGTCTCATCGTGATCTTTTTCATCATCCGAGGGCATTTTTCAATGCTTTCTTTACTTTCATAACATCTCTTGATTTTAAGCCATTTCCAACTGCGAGATGATTGATAACATCGAAATCTTGTGAACTTATAGAATATTCTAAGAGTGGTTTCAAATTGCCATTTTCCGCATATTTCTTCAACAGACACAACTCTTCTATACCTAGTCCTGTTCTCGATTTCTTTTTTATTTCTTCGAACTTTTGTTTTCGCATCTTGTAGTTTCCAAACTTAGTCCAACAACTACCAGGTCTGATTTTATCTTTGACGAGTGGTTCACCGAGTGATGCTTTCGGAATCGTGAGTGCATGTAGTACAAAATATGGCATGAGAATCCACTCACCGTGTGAGTACATTTTGGTATCATACATATCTGCATCAGAAAATGACCTTGAAGTTTTTATAATATCTACATCTTTTGAATCTAGATAATTTTCTTGAAAAATGTCCCATATGTGACCATGTTCGGAAATACTATCATAAATTTGAACCGGGCCAGAATCTGATAATACTTCTGCAATAAATTCTTTGGGTGTTTTGAAATCATCCATTTCATCATATCCTTCCAAGTATGTAAAAAAATTTCGTATGTTTCCATTTGCACGAACGGCTGCATATTCTACTTTAGACCCCCTCTCATCAGTAAGTTTCATGAGAATTTCCGGTTTATGTTTTGGTATGAAAACAGTCTCAAAATTTGGATACATACACATATTTGTAGTAGTCACTAATAAACATCCACGAGAAATTCTATCACCATCTGAAATCTTTTCAATTATCGGTTTAAACACAGGGTCATAGTCTTCGATAAATACATGTTTTGTCGAAGGTCTAATGAATTGTAAAAATGGTGACTTACTTTTCAAATGATCTGTCTGTAACTCGACATGATTTAAACCTTGTAACACTGCTTTGAGAATATAGGATTTTCCAACACCTGGTGGCCCACATATGAAGACATTCTTCCTTTCACGGATGTACTTACGAATGAGATCAATTTGTTTCGTATGTATTGTCGTCACAACGGGATCTTTTTTTTGCTCGACTATTTTAATGAAGGAGTCCATCGATGATCTTACTACTCAGGCCATAGATTTGGTGCTCGAAAATGACGCACTTCATAAACGTATCGTAGAACCTTTAAAAAGGAAAATTGTACCATACGTTGCATGTAGTATTTTGACCAATTTAACGATGTTTATTCTTTTGGTGTACCTTGCTCGACGTCTGACTCTTCTTCAGATTCCACCTCCTCTTCCTCGGACTCCTCCTCTTTAGAGAGATATTGTCCCACTTTTTCGAAGGGTGTATCTTGTGTCATTGCTCGTATAGGCTCTATAGTTTTCGGTAACTTAAGATGTGGAATGGGGCGTACACCCAGTATTTCGGGTTTCGTGAACACACCATCGATGGGATACTCCTTCTCAAAAGACAAAAGAATATTCTTGGGAATGGGGGGAGACTGTTCAATGAGACGGTCATATTCAGCCTTACACTCTTCGACGAATTTAAGACCTTCTTTCTTTCGTTCTTCGCGGGGAAGTGACAACTGAAGACGAATGTTCCTCGATAACGCACCGTGAGCTAACGCCGCTGTTCTATGATTTTCACGGAGTTCGTTGATCTTTAGGAACTGCATGATCGTGGCAATGAGACCCGCCACTAAGTTCATACCACCAATGATTGCGGGTACAGTGCTCTGCATACTTTCGGGAAACGAAGTCTGAGCAAAGTTTGCTGTTCCAGTCACTGTAGAAAGTACGATGACTGGTAGATTAAAACGCAGACTTAACCTCTTGTAGAGTAAAAACCCTCGGTGGTGCATGTATCTATAACACGCAGACGCCTCACCCCACTGACGCAAGACATTCTCGTGATATTCGTTCCATTTATCTTCCATATTAATTTCTTCACTCATCTTATAGTAAATGAATATAATATTTCTTATTCATTTGATTTTTCTTTTGTGGATACTTGTGGTACCATTTCTGAATGATCGTAGACAGCTCGAATTCTATTCGATGGTGATTCCTTTCATTTTTTATCACTGGTCTGTAAACGATGACACGTGCGCTTTAACGCAGGCAGAAATGTTCATGACTGGAAAAGAAAAGGACGAGACGTTTATGGGACGTGTAGTCGGACCAATCTATAAAATGGAAGAGAACGATATTAACCGCCTGACGAAGACACTTTTCTTCGTGCTATGGGCATTTGTTCAATATCGACTTGGACATTTTGACTCTTTCATAAAAGACCTAAGTAAAGTGTTTAAAGCTAAAAAGATAAACTAATATACAATGGACGTCAAACTTCTCAGCGAAATTGCCCGACTTAATAACATCAAGGAGGTGTGCAAGCAAAATTATCTTTACAACCTGGAGTATCTCGAAGAAAAACTCGATCGGAATAATGCTCAAATTGAACGCACTACATCTGAACTGAAAAGTGAGATTCTCAGAAAACAAGGTGATTATTATCGTGAACAAATTGAAAACTTGGATGCATCAGTTGAAAATGCAATCAAAGAAATTGATCTAAAAATTGAAAAGATTGAAGAACAAAAAAAGAAACACGATGAACAAGCTAAAAAAGAGTGTGAGTCGTTCGATTTTAACTTGGGGAAACTTCGTGCAGCCATTAAACGAAGAAATACGGGTGAAATTTTCGATATGTTTGAGAGTACGGCTAACGCTTTAATGATTTTGAGGAGGGAGTGTTCTTCATGTACTCTCGAACAGTCTTCAGAAATGCCCGATCTCGACTGACTTTGGGATCCGCAGCGATGACGATGTAAGTGAGACGATTGGGAATTCTTGGTGCGTTACCTTTGGGTTTGGGTGTGACCTTTAATTTTTTCTTTGCGTTCTGGATTTGTTTCGCAGATGGCATATATTATACTCTGGCAAAATATTTGAACTTGTCGAAAAAATGTACGCACGACTTAAAATTGTCGTACACAACCATACACAACGCATCCGCGATATCATGTTTTCTTTCATATGGAATGTCATCTTCTATGTATTTTTCAGCTATTGAAACAGTTCGTTCCTTTCTCTGGTCATAGTCCAGATGTCTCATGCCAAAATGTGTATGCATGCTCACAGGTGAAATTAAAGTCACTTTATCTTTGAACATGTAATGTAATAGAATTTCAATATTTGTAAACCCTCCAGGTGGTTGCCGTTCTATGAGTATCTTATCAGCCGCGTCGAATATTTCTCGATGATCTTCTACAAATAAAGGAATAAGATCTACAAAGTCATTCGTTTGTATATATTTGTAATCTTCGAGATTTACTTTCTTTATATATTCAACTTCAATTTTCGGTCCTGATTCGGACTTGGCCAAAACCATACCCATGTTGTGATAGCCAATATCTATTGCCAACACCTTCATAGCTTTAAGTAAAAGATTTTCCTTAACTATAGTAAATGAAGAACAAGACAAAGACCCAACTTCTATGGGTGACGCTCGTCGTACTCGTAGCAGTGATTGGTTACATGTGGTACAACCCCCAACTCGTTGAAGTCCCAGTTGAAGTTCCTGTTATGGTTCCACCTCCTCGTCCTGTTCATACACAGGATATCAGGCGCGAACCAGAATTTAGAGGACCACCCATCAAACAATACAAACCCGGTCACATGCAACAGATGGGGATTCTCGTAGGTGATAGTGGAGAGACACTTCCCTTATATGGTAAGGAGGTTCGAGGTCGCCGCGACCGTTACCATTACTATACCACGACCGGTGGTGAGAACCTGTATCCAATTCCTGTATCCCATGGTGGACGTGATTGTATAGATGATATCGGATGCCAGGAACTCTATGGAAATGAATCCGTCTCGGTGACTGGTAAGACTGGTTCGTTTGATGTCACAATGTACCGCACTGACGATTTCTTTTAACAAAAATGATTTTTTAAAGAACTATACTCACTCTTCTGGAGTCCTGAACTTTCCGAAAATTTCGCCTTCATGTTAAGCAATTCTTTTACAGTGTCATCATCGAGACTTTTGACAAAATCCCTCTTAGCCTCGATGTCGTCAAGCTGATTATGTTCTTTCTGCGCTTGTACATAAGGCCAGGTATGTTTTCGTAACGCTGCGACTTCAATCTCAAGTTGTACGATTCGTGGAAGTAAAACTTCATGTACGAGTTCTTCTAATTTTGTCATATAATAGTATGTGTAATAAGTATGATACCAGAAAAGCGCACATTCATAAAAAAGGTTGCTCATGGTGTTTGTGACTTGATGGAACAATTGGGGTGCGTAAAACAAATAGGTGCGGAACCCCAAAATGAAATGGAAAAGTTTATAAAAAAACAACTATTCAGTCTTAATCAAGATGGTACATATGAATTTTCGTCTGGAAAATTTAAGATGGCTGTGGACGTGTTGGATTCGAAAAATTTGACATCATTATTATTATATTTCGATCACATTGGTGTAACATTGAGTCGTGCGTACACATTAGCATCACCAAATCCACTCATGTTCACCAAAGATGATCGAAAGATTGTTAAGATGATCAACAATGAAGATATCGTGACATTTTATCATTTAATATCATTTTGAAGTCTAAGTGGATAATGTAACGACTAAAAAATAAGTATAAAATGAACATCACACCCGCCAAGAAAGAATTTATAAAAAGGATATGTGGAGGTATTCACGTTCTTATGACATGTACTTATCTCGCCAATGACATCAGTCAAGATCCCCGAGAACCTGAAGAATATTTCATTCGAGATAAGATTCTCGATTATGGCGAGTTTTCAGAGCACAAATTTTGTGAAGCAATTGAAACCTTGTCTAATGGTGATATTACATCCATTCTCACGTATCTCGATGATCGAGACATATATCTACAACGAGTTTTCATGGAATCTCAAATTCCGATTCAAGAACTGACTGATACAGACTTGGAGTTTGCACTTCTCGTCGAAGATAGAGATTTAGTGACGTTTGAGGATTTTCTTAGTTATTAGTATATGCAATACAAGGACTTAAAAAATAAAGCTAAAAAATTAGGTCTCCGTGTGACGAAAGATGTTGGTGGTAAACGTGTGAAGCTTTCTGCTAAAGAACTTCGTTCCAAGATTACCATGAACTTTGAGAACAGTGTGAAGAATGCACAGAAAGTTATTCGCATATGTCAGTCAGTCGTCGTACCGAGTGGTCGCGCCCCAGCTCCCCCTCCCCCACCACCTCCACCTCCAGCCCAAGGCAAGAAACCTGTCATAAATACAAAGCGTGCCGCACTTATGGCTGAACTAAAAGCCAGCTTAAAAAAGAAAGGCTTAGCTAAATGAACTAGATGATATCATTCATCCTCAGCTTTTTCCCAAAGACTGGTCCTTACTTTGTGAAAAAGTCCAGACTCAAAGAACTGAAGAATTTGTCGGATGATTGGGTAATGAGTGGTGTAAATGTAAAAAATGCGGTCTCTATAATGAAAGATTTTACGAGAGCACTAGACGAGATGAATATCAAAGATGATCAGATGGTGTGGACTACTTCAGGATATCGTTCAGCAGATGATATTGTTAAATCCTACATAGGAGATGACACTGCGGAAAAACTGATGAATATCTCTAAAGAGTGTGTCACATACGAAACAGTAGAAGAACTACAACTTGATGATGTCAAAAAGATTCTCCTGGAATGGGACGGTGATAGTGTTGATGAAGCATATTCCGTTTTGAAATGCTACGTCAAAGCAGTGCGAGAATATGACAGAGATTTGATTTTCTTCTCAACAGCTGAGGAATTCGTAGAGTATTATCTCGGTGAGGAACTTTACGAACGCCTTGGAACTATGATACGTTTCTTCGAAAAACTGGAGAATCTTAAACGAAACTTAAACCGAACTTTTTAGAAATAATTTTCTTCGCACCTTCGAAGGTCGGATGACCCCAGAGGTACCAACGGGACCAAAAACCAGCCCCGTCGATACCACTTTTCTTCCAATCTTCTTTATCACTCGATGTGACATCGAGCATCATTTTATGAATTCGCTCTGGATCTCTCTCCGCTATTATTCGTTTCGGTACTCGACCACCGTGCCTGAGTACATACGAACGCATACGTGAAGGATTCTTGTGTTTGGTGTAGTCTGAATATCCACTTGCACCAAAGTCAACAGTCCTGCCGTCTTCTAAAATTGCCCTGAATTTCTTTTTACGATCAGGGCTCTTCACAATCTTGACGCGCATACTTATATTTTACGAGTATTTAATTTTTGCACGCCATGCAGCCGTACTTCTCCTTTTTGGGAAAGAGGAAGAAGCGCTCCTCACCACGCTGTACACGGTAAAGGTGATCATACATGTGAAGGAGAGTGATGGCGAGGGCAATCGTAAACGTGACAGCACCATTCATCTTACGAGCCATGAAGGCGTAGGCGATGAATATGGCGATGAGAACAATCTGAACGATGGTCACCTTGGGCATGACGAAACGCTTCTCGAGAGTCTTAACCTCTTCGGTGGGCTCGGGGGCATACTTTTCCATTCGCTTGCCGTAACCTGGCATTTTTATTATCTACCGAGAAAATAATGTGGTCGTTTCTATTGATCCCAATGGTCTTGGTACTTCATGACTACCTGAAGGCACCAGTGGATCGTCTGTATTTTGCAAACCCGAAACGTCCTCTGATTGGTATGCGAAACACACTTATCGACCTTATCAATTGGTCATCCCAGTATCGAGTGAATGACCACCCAGGTCTCTGGCTCGTAAAAGCACACTTTGAAAAGATTCGTCAAGAATTCAACGAGGTTTCAAAAACGGCCAAAAAATACTTCTTCCACGAAGCCGACCCGTGGTTTGATAAAAATGACGCGTATTATTTTTATAAAGCTGAAGATTTCCCACTTCTTAAGAGTTTAATTGGTCAAATACCGTCTATTCACCAAGAAACTGCATTATTTGCGGTGATGGATGAGCCAATGGTCATTCCACCACATCGCGCCGAAACAAATTTATTGCTCAGATATCATCTCACTATAGAAGGTGGTGGTGATTGTACCTTATATACTGAGAGAGGAACACACGAACATCGTGAAGGAGAAGACTTTCTATTTGATCATGCGAGATACCATGAAGTTATGAAAACTGGTACGGGGCGTAGAGTTGTTTTGATTTTAGATGTTCACAGATGTTTCTGACACACCGCCTCATACATATCACTCCCACCAATAAGTTCGAGTTCTGTATTTTCTACTGTACGCTTAGTGAATGGTCCCAAATTTCCGTTACCACAACGCATGCACAAAGCCGATAGCTTTGTAACTTCCGTGGCCATTGGAATACAATCTAAGAGTTCCCCCCATTTTCTCTGAAATGCGTCACCATCTAAACCTGCCAAGATGACATCCTTCCCCATGTCTAGACAAGATTCTACAAACTTTTTGAGGTTTGGATAAAATTGTGCTTCATCGATGGCGATAATCTCGGCATCTTCAAACGCACTCTTGTCCATGAGATCGTAAAGATCGTACACCTTGAAACATTTAAATTTTACATTATCATGTGTTTTCAAAACTTCTTCCGGAGAACGTGTATCTTTCGCAGAATTCACTACGATAATTTGCTTATTGATAACCTTCAATCGTTTTAGTCTCCGGATAAGTTCCGATGTTTTACCCGAAAACATATTTCCCATGATAATTGAGAGACCCATCCTGATTTAAAATATCTCTTATTTTTTATATGGGTGAATCACACAAGGCTGTGTTCAATGGATACAAGGGGTACTACAATCCAAACACAGGCCGCGTGAAATTGGGGGATCGTCTGTTTCCAAATATTAAAGTGGCTGCAAAATATCTCAATGTAAAGTAGATAATGGGTTCAGAAGATCCTTTTTTTATTATATTTGCACTCATGATGTGTTTTTGTTCATCATCTCTTATAGGTTTAACATCTTATCAACTTTTTTATGTAAAAAGAGAAGATGATATGTGTAAAGGTAGTGACAAAAAGGCTTTATATCAGTATAATAAAGACCTTAAATGTACTTTTGTAGAATGTTACCCCGGATACACATTGTACGAAGACAAGTGTACACTCGATTTAAGTGGACAACCTTGCCAACCTGACGCGAATGTTGATGTACAAGCAAATTACATGACGAATGTGTTAGGTAAATGTATTATTGATACCTGTAAAACTGGTCATGTTTTATCTGAAGAAAAGGATGCTTGTATAGAAGATCTGAGTGGTCAAATATGTGAACCAGAAGGGGAAAAGGATCCCAATGGTTTTTATAGAACAAATGTACAAGGTGAATGTATTTTAGACGATTGTGAAATTGATTACACACTCGTTTCTGGTAATTGTGTAATACAGGATGACGAGGACTAATTTCTCAGGGAAAAGTAAGATGCCTCTGAGCGATGCTCAGATTACTAAGAAGGTTGGGGAGCTGCGTAAATCTGAAGGTAAGATCTACGCACCCCTCAAATATTTCAGGGGACTCACCACCTTGGGTCAGGTCGAGACTCGCTACAAGAAGATGCTCAAACGGGACTACAAAGATTTCAAGACGGACAAGGGACAGAAAACAAAGACTTCTTCCTACACGCAAAAGTTTAGAAAGATGTACCCAGGGGTCAAATCTCTCCCTGAAATTGCTAAGGCTACTGGCGTGCCTTTGAAGACTCTCAAGACAGTCTACAATAGGGGACTCGCCGCGTGGAGAACCGGGCATCGTCCGGGAGCCTCTCCACAGGCGTGGGGATACGCGAGAGTGCATAGTTTTGTAACTAAGGGGAAGACGTATTACACGGCGGATAAGGATTTACGTTGAAGTTTTTCTGTCAATATATTCATGACACTCTTTGCACAGTGGGGCTATGGGGAAATCGATATGTAATTGTAAGTACCTACGCAAGAACCACTTGGAGGAAATGTGAGATTCGTGTCCATCGTCAATGATAGGAGCCTCCAGGATTGCTCGCTTCAGTAACTCAGGTCTGTCATGAATTAAATGTGCCCTTGTAAGATGCTTGTTTTGACGACAGCACATGCAATGTTCAAAACTTCTTAGCTTAAAAAAAATTTTCGTGATTTTCGCGGCGTTCTCTGTCCAAATGCTGATTAAATTTTCGATCGAGTCATCCCTGCACACTTTAACATCCGCTGTCAGAAGCCTTAACCTTGATTTTTTTAGGTTACGTTTAAGAAAAATTTCCCATCGTTTTCTATTTTCTTCAACGAATGGGGTCCTTCTGTACTCAGCGGAGTCACGACGTTTGAGGATTTCGAGGCGCTTCTGACGATTGTAGTACACCTCTCTGATCCAAACCTTCTTTAAATTCACCATACTACTAGTTAAAGATACCTTTACTTAGGCATTTAAAATGCCTCGCATTAGCTGGGAAGACTACTTCATGCAGACTGCTCAACTCGCATCTGTGCGGTCTCCATGTGAGCGACTGAAGGTAGGTTGTGTCCTCGTGAAGAACAATAGGCTTATCAGCATGGGCTACAATGGATTTCTAGGTGGGTGCGAACACAAGTCCATCGTCAGGGATGGTCACGAACAAGCGACGATACATGCGGAGATTAACGCAATCACGGATGCGGCGAAGAGGGGTGCCTCCATCGATGATTGTGTGGCGTATGTGACACATTATCCGTGTCTTAACTGCTACAAGGCTTTGGCGAGTAGTGGTATCAAAAAGGTGTATTACAAAGAGGACTATCGAAACGACCCAGTGGTGGAGAAGTTGGGCTACGGGGTTAAACTCATACGCTCACATGAAACTCAAGCTTGTCCCCAAAACGTTCTTTAAGACATTCGATATAGCACTCTAGGGTACAAGGTGTACAGTCATCTTCATATACCAACTTATCGGGAGTCAACAGGGTCTGTTTATGGTGATGATCGAAGTAGTTGTCGTATCCAGAATGATCGGCGGCTGTGATGGGGCGGGTTTCGTATCGTCCAGAAGCACGGTACGGAACAATTTCGAACGCGATCACTGGGTGCTTGGCGAGGATAATTCGTTCGTCTTCGATCTCTTTGAGGGAGAAGACGTAGTAACCAGCGTCAGCTTTGATAGTAGTCATTTTGTGTGCTTATATTTTACTTATTTTTGTCTCACTTAGGTGTATATTATGCCGTGTCCCATATGCACAGGAGCTCTCATTTCTACATTCGCCCAAGGTGCTGCCGTCGCCGGCCTCGCAAAACATGTAAAAGATCGTAAAAAACCTAAACCTAAAAAGAAACCATTAAAGAAAAAGTCCCCATAGAATGTAATGAACGTAGACAACTTTCCTCCGCACATCAAGCAGCTGTTCCAAAACAGAGACCTGACCATGAATCAGAAGATGGTTACGTTGATGGCATTCATGCCAGATTTGCCCAACATGCCAGAGGCTGTGGATCATCATGATTTGGGTGTTAAGATTAAACGCCTCATTGGTGAGGGTAAAATTCGTTTAGGTAAAATTGATAAGAACTTCAATCTCGAGGTTTTTTCTTCTTAATTTTAATTGCCCACATACTTTCTTTACGGAACTTTTCATGATCAATCTCCTTGATCTTGAAAACGTCCATTATAAATTTCTTGATAGGGTGAGGTTTCTTCTCGGGTTCATCCATCGAAGGAAACCTGCGTTTGCCCTCACCTGGTGCTTCGGTGGGTGCAACGAAATCATTCTTTTTGGCGCTAACGCGAGCATTGGGTCGTACGATGACAGGTTTGAGACCAATCATTTTGATTAAGAGCTTTTCTTATCTTTAATTCGCATTTGTTTTGTATACGTCATTACGCAGATACCATAGCTAAATAGATTGATGAATATCTGACCACTCATGATGTGAAGTCGTAACCAAAACTCTTCATATTTGAAATAATTCCAAAATAGAATTGTCAACAGGGTTTCATACCATACTCTCAATACAACATTCGAAATGAGATACATCCTATTGAACAATTTAGACCTCTTAAATAGACGACGGAGAAGTAGGAGGGATGTATCAAATTCGATGAGACCTGCATAAGCTACGAGCTGTGATTCTTCTGGTCTAACTATAGGGTGTAGAAGAAGACTGAGTGCGGCAAAATGGTGTGCGGCGATAAATCCTCGAAGATTTGGGATTATTGTGGGTTGAATATACATCCACGCGAGATCGAAAGCCATGTGAAAAATAAGAGCATGTGTAATAAATAGGGGATAAACGGTATAATTGAACGCAAGCTCTGCGAGGCACATACACGCAAATGGAAGAAGAAATCCCAAAGTGACCACATCATGAACGAGTACTGCACTCATCTATTTTTCATATACATTTACCTCTCTATATTAGTATCCAGAGAGTTTCAATGCATTAAATATAGATTTAGGAGCAGTTGATTTTTTTATCAACATAATATAAACTATGAATAGTTATAGGATGGTGGTCATATTATTGATACTCTTAGCCGCACTCGCGTATTATTATTTTACAAAACTACAGGAGAAACCGGTGGAGCAAAAACCTGAAACTGTCGTAGTTTGTGGAAATAAACAGACTAGTGGTCGTGAAGGTTATATCATGATGCCTAACAGCTTTGTTCCATATGAACATTCAGAGTATAGTGTATATGCTTATAATCCAAACTCAACAGAAAACCCCAACAGTGGTGGTCCGGAAATATTCAATGAGGAAGAAAGAACATGTCCGGACGGGACTCTTGACTGTCTATACTTTGAGAGAGTTACAGATGGACGGGTTACAGACATAACAGATAAAGACGGTAACAAACTTATCCAGCAATTCGTAGATGATGTTTATGATGGAAAACTTCCATTACTTGACCCAATAATGGAAGATCCCAGATTTATTGAACGAACCAAGTTATCCGAAGATAACAAATTAATGCAACTTGTGGGTGATGGTTCTTGGGTAAAGATTAATCCGGGTATAGATATGCCAGTTGGACAATATCTTATGTTATTAATGGTTTTATACAAAGCGACAGGAAAACCCAAACCAAATGTTGTGATTGATTTACCAGCGGTGAAACGTGCGAACCCAGTGAACCAAGAAGTATTATCCAACGATGAATCTGTTGGTAGTCAGTAACTATATTAGTATCCAGAGAGTTTCAATGCGTTAAATAAACCCCATTGAACTCCCGTCACGTGTAGAATGGCTTTAGTTGGTTCATGTGTAACATTTCTCGAGTTCCAAAGAAAACACAAACATGCCGCAATTGTCCAAGTGAATACGAATATATTCATGACACAAATATTTACGTACAATACTAAGATCGAATTACAAAGTATATCAAACCATTTCATGATAGAATTATTCGGGAGTAGTGCATGAAATAAAATTCCATTATTGAATACAACGAAAGATACAATAGAGCCCGTGTGTAAAAAATGAAATAGATAGGGTATGAGACCAAATGTACGAATTAATTGCATAGAAATAATTATTTCACATTCTTTAACCTAAGTCGATCTCGCACTCCAAGTTTTCATCAAAACTACTACCAACATGAACGTTACTTCCATCACCAGTTACATCCTCGAGCTCGAGAAGCTCAACGAAGAGTCTCGTACCAAGATCGAGCAGCTCAAGAAGCTTCTCAACGAGGCCAATGAAGAGAAGGTCGCTGCACTCAACAAGCTCAACTCTCTGTACAATACAACTACCCGTGTCACGAAGAAATGTGTGAATCAAGGTATTGTCGATCGTCTCTTGGAGCTTGGTGAGATGACTTCCGACTTCTACAAGGCGGGTGCTTACCAAGCGGCTGCTAATGTCATCTCTTCTCTCGATTACGAAGTGGAGAGTGGTGAGAGTGTTCTTCATATCAATGGTATTGGCAAGGGCATCGCCAATAAAATTGATGAGTATCTCGAGGAGCAAGATTCCGACTACGAGGAGTCTGTCGCCTCTAACGACTACGAGTCCGAAGATGGCGATGACATTGATTTTTTCATCTCGTACAACAACGAACTCGCGGACATCTTTGACAGCCTCTCTTACCACGAGAACGATGAGCACAAGGCGAAAGTGTATGATGATGCAGCTTATAACATCTCCAGACTTCCTTTCAAAGTGACGAATGGTAAGGAACTTTCAAAGGGATCCAAGAAAGTTCCTGGGATTGGTAAGAGTATCGCCAAAATCATTGATGAGTTTCTCGAGACTGGCAAGGTCAAGAAGCTTGAGAATCTCAAATCTGCATCTACCAATGAAGAAATTGCTTGGGCACTTAACACATGTGCGTCTCAAGAGAGCGACCCGCATAAGATCCGTGCATACAAGCGTGCCGCGGAAATTATCAGTGAACTTGATTTTGAAGTGACCAGTGGCGAAGAACTCGCTAAGGGACCTCACAAAATTGAAGGTATCGGTAAGAGTATCGCTAAGAAGATTGATGAGTTTCTCCAGACTGGTGAGATTAAATCCAAGTCACCTTCCTTTTGATCTTCTTTTTAGATCTTTTTCCTAGACGAGAGAGTAAATACACATAGAACAGGATACCATATCTGATTACCATTTCCCTTTTAATAATAATTGAAAATTTTCTCGGTATATAACAAACAATGACTCCAGTACTCGTTTCCGTAGACAAGGCGGGTGATCTCAAGATTGGTCGTAAGAAGTGCCGTCTCTACAAGAAGGATGAGGTGGTGAAGGTTGCCAAGAAGTATGGTATTAGCACAGAGAAGAAGACTGTCGGTGAGCTCTGTGGTGCCATCAAGGCGCGTGCCAAGAACTCTCCCCAA
>Ga0181585_10002254_pt1 | contig 17098 bp, 14 predicted proteins | sample 071ome_29_FD_132469 | JGI IMG/M metagenome (GOLD analysis project Ga0181585, IMG submission 132469) | Coastal salt marsh microbial communities from the Groves Creek Marsh, Skidaway Island, Georgia - 071407BT metaG (megahit assembly) | ecosystem: Environmental > Aquatic > Marine > Intertidal... | reverse complement strand
TGGATGCTTTATGAGGGGCATGAAGGAGAGAATCATAAGATTCTACTTCAGAAGTTAAAAGCTCAAAATTGGGATAAATATATTGTAGATAAAGATATAATCGCAGATGGTGACTCTCTCAAAAGGCCAATTTTCCTTTTAGACTTTTCAAAGAAATAGCCCACATAAAATGAATCTGCCAATTTCTGATATTTTTTCTCTTTTCCAAAAAGGAGAAAAGTGGTGTATCTTAGTGGTTTTTCTTACATTGATTCTCTTATCAATTCTTGAAGCTACTGGTATATACATACTTGCAGTTGTTGCTGGATTGTTAATTGGGAAGAATATAGTAGAGCTTACTCCAGAACTTTTTTCTAGATTCCTAGAGCCCTTCTCAAATAATGATTTACTAGTTTTATTTGTTTCATTTTTCTTTTTGAAAGGTGTTATTTTTCTGATCTCACAAAATAAGATTTATGGGTTTCTATACAGAAAATACTCAAATATTGCCAGTGAACTTGTAATCGAATATACATCTAGATCATATAAAGAGTTTACTAAGTTTCCACCTTCTGTATATCACAGAAATATTAACAGCGACTCTTTTTGGGTAATTGCAAATGTCATCATTCCTTTTTTTAATATGTTGGTGGAAGTATTATTAATTGCAATACTTTTGTCATATTTGACAATTGCTTTTTTCGAAGAAATAAATTTTCTGTACTTATTATTGGCGCCAATAATTTTTAAACTTATTCTTATACACAAGGAATATGTAAAAAGAAGAGGTGAAGAATCTCAGAATCGATTAGGGGAAATAAATAGAATTACTAGAGAAATTCTTAACAATTTTAAATTCATTAAAGTCGGACATTTATATCCGTTCACAAAAGCAATGGTAGAGGAGAGTGTAAGAGCTTATGGCAGAAACTCAGCCTTTTTGAAAGTCATTGCACAATTACCAAGACATATTTTTGAATTTCTCGCCATTTTTTCTATTGCTATTTTCTCAATAACAAATAAAAGTGAAATTGTTTACTCATCTTCCTCAGGCTTTTTGCTCATTGGTTTAATTCGTTCATTGCCAAGTCTGAATAGGATAATGAGTGACTTTACAATGATTTCATATTACCAACCTTCACTAAAGGTAATAAATAATGATCTTAAAAATGCTGAAAAAAGAAAAAAAATAATTAATCAAAATCCTATTGATATAAAGGTCTCAAGTCTTAACTTAAAAGATGTTTGTTTTAGTTATGATGGTCTAGAAAATATGATGCTTAGGAATATTAATTTAGAGTTTAAGCTGGGTCGTTTATATGTTATCAAAGGATTAAGTGGCTCGGGTAAAACTACTTTAGTAAACATTTTAGCTGGTCTTTTGGAACCAGTAAGTGGCTCAATTTTTATTAACAATAGAGAAATTAATTTATACAATGAGAATATCAGCCAGATTATTTCATATACACCTCAAGATGTAATTTTAAATAAGGGAACCCTTAAAGAAAATATTGAATTTGGAAATACCTCTAACGAAAAATTACTATCTAAAGCAATTTATGCTTCATGTATCGATGATATGGAGAGACAATTAGAATTATCTTCTAATTTAGACGAGTCAGCTAACTCACTTTCTGGTGGAGAAAAACAAAGAGTCTCTATTGCTAGATCATTATATAAAAATAACCAAATAATGATTTTTGATGAATCCACATCTGCACTAGACATCAAAACACAACGTGAAGTGATAGATAGAATTAAAGCAGAATATAAAGATACTATTCTTATATTTGTTGCGCATAGGCCAGAAATTTATGATTTGGCTGATGAAATAATAGAGATCAACAAAGGCTAGGTGAATGAAGTTTGACTCTGTGATTTTTGTACTGCCCAATTTACACATTGGAGGTGCAGAAAGAAATGTGTTAAATCTTGTTTCTAATTGGCATAAATTTTCCAATCTTAAGATATATTTAATACTTTTCGAGAGAGTTGAAAACGAGTATGAATTTCCAAAAGGTGTAGATATTATTATTCTTAATAGTAGAAGTTCATTTGCTATTTATATAGATTTATTCAAAAAAATTAGAGAACTAAATCCTTTATGCGTTTTTTCAAATCTTGGAGCAAACCATAAATTGGCAATATTAAGGTTGTTTTTATGGAATATTAAATTATTTTCAAGAATTGGCAACGATGTTCCTAAATATCTTTTAGATGTAAAAAAAAATAGAGGATATCTGAGATATTTTTTTGAAAGACTTCTTATCTTTATTTCATTATTACTCAGTAATAAAATTATTGTTCAAAGTGACGCTATGAAAGCTGGATTAATTAATCAGTATCATTTTTCTTCATTTGTTTTTAAGAGCAGAATAATACAGATTAATAATATTCTCTCAAGTTTCGATGATATTAAATTAATTAAGAAATCTATCAGCCCTGAAACAATGAACTTTATAGTTTTGTCCTCTCTAAAAAAACAAAAAAATATTGATTTTTTATTAAACGCATTTAAATACATTAATCAAGAATTTGAAAATGCTAATCTCAGTATCTTTGGAAATGGTCCTGAGTTTAATTATTTACAAAAAATAATAGAAACTAAAAAACTTGATAAATTTATTTATTTAAAAGGGTTTACTAAAAGTAATACTGCATTTGCTGGTGCAAATTTTTATATCAACTCTTCTTTATACGAAGGTGTATCAAATGGAATTCTAGAGGCAATGATGATAGGCATACCAATATTTACTTCGAATACTTCAGGCTCATTGGTTCTGGATGAGGCCTCTATTGATGGTTTTTATTCGATGAAAATTGATTCACCTGAAAATTTTGCTCAAAAAGTTATACAAATTATTAAGAATTATGGTTTTAAATTTCATAATAGAGAAATATTTCTGGAGAAATTCTCTGCGAAACTTGTAATTAATGACTATATCAATCTTATTCCAATCAAGAAAAAACGAAAATAAGTTAGCAATAATAGTTACCATAGAAGCATATGATAAATTTATCTGTTCCATACTTACCAAAAAAAACGACTTATTTAAAGTACATTGATAGAATTTTTGAAACTAGGTGTCTTACAAATAAAGGCCCTCTTGTGAGTGAGCTCGAAGAGAGACTATCAGGTTTTCTTAATGTCAAGAATGTAATTTGTGTTGCAAACGGAACTTTTGCACTTCAAGTTGCATATAAACTACTTGGTGTTTCTAATAATGTAATCACAACACCATTTAGCTTTATAGCTACATCAAGCAGCCTGCTTTGGGATGGTATTGAACCAATATTTGTTGATATAGATAAAAATACTTATAATCTGGATGAAAAAAAAATCATTAAAGGAGATTATAGCCCTGAGTTAATTGTTGCAACTCATGTATATGGAAATCCATGCCAAATTGATTACGTAAAGAATGAACTAAAAAGTCCACCAAAAATTATCTATGATGCGTCTCATGCTTTTGGAGTGGAGGTAAAAGATGATTCTCTTTTTTCATGGGGTGATATTTCTGTTGCAAGTCTTCATGCCACAAAGATATTTCATACTGCTGAGGGAGGAATTATATGCACTAATGATGACTCAATTGCTGAAGAGGCAAGATTAAGGATAAATTTTGGCTTCGCAGGTAAAGATAAAATTGAGGCACTAGGTATTAATGGAAAAATGCATGAATTCTCTGCTGCTCTCGGTCTTGCCATACTTGATGATATGAAAGATATAATTAAGAAAAGATCAATAATTTCTGACATATACGCTGAAAAATTATCAAGTCATTTTTTATTACAAAAATTTCACCATAATTCAAAAAATAATCATTCGTGGTTTTCAATTCTTTGTCAGAATGAAAATCAAAGGGACGATATATATTTTAAGTTAATCAAAAAAGGTATTTTGCTCAGAAGATACTTTTTCCCAAGTTTGAATAAAGTTAAGATTTTTGAAAAGCATTACAATTGCCCTGTTTCTGAAAGTATCTCTTCGAGAATTCTATGCTTGCCAATTCATACAGAGTTAACTGAGAAAGAGGCAGTCATGGTGGCTGATGAAATAATCAAACTTGCTTAAGAGTGTTTATGCATATTAGAAACTTTTTTACAAGTTACCAGCATTTTTCTGCATCTTTATTTTCCCTGAATAAATTTTTTACCCAGGGGATTGCTTTTATTTTTATTCCTTTGTTCACTGAGATAGTTGGCGTCGATTTTCTCTATGCTCTTTCCATCTACTTGCTTTCATTAGCTTTAATTAGCTCCTTAGATCAAGGTTTGCAATTAAGCATAATTTCCAGTGTCAGTAAATTTAAAAGAATTTCAGAAAAACATTATTTTGTAAAAAAAATTACTTTTTCAGGTATTCAGATTTATCCTTTAATAATTTTTTTGGTTTTATTATTTGTATTTGATTTTAAGAAAGATTTTATTTTTTTTGGTAGCAAATTAGAAAGTTGGTATGTTTATTTCTGGATATTTGCTTTCTTACAAATTAAATCTCTATTAAACCTTCTTATTACCTCAGCCATAATATTAGATGAGAAACTTAGAATTAATATCCTAAATTTTTTTCTTAGTTTGATTACTGTTTTTTTGATATCAATTTCAATTTATGGTGAAGCTCTTTTATTTTTTGAGTTAGTTATATCTTTGTTAATAATCCACACAGCCTTTATATTTTTTGCAAATAAATTTATTGTTTTTTCAAACAATAAATCGGGTCTAAGTGATTTTCTTTCATACAGAAAATATATAAAAGAAATTCTTTATGATTCTAGGTTCTTAACCTTGAGTAATATCTTATGGTTCCTAACCGCTTACATAGACAAATTAATAATCCTTAGCTTTTCTTCCGATGAGCAATTTACTTTTTTAATGTTGGCAACTGTTATTGCAAGTATCCCAGTAATCTTTATTTCTTCAGCAAATCGTTTCTTATTAAATATTTTTGCTTCTGAGAATTTAGTGAAATTTAACAAAGATAATTATAAAAAATTTAAGAAATATTTTTTTAATATGACATTGATAGCTATATTGATAACATTAGTTATTTCAGTCCATATTAAAGGAATTCTAGGAGGATACTTCAACATTAATATTAGTAGCGATATAAATTCTTGGGCTCTTGAACTGTACCCATTTGCATTTTTATTTATTGCATTAAGTTCAATGATAAATATGGGATTAATAATTTTAAAAAAACAAAAGCTAATTTTTAAGATTTCTTTGCTATTCTCTATTACTCAAATACTCATCGGCTACTTAGTTTTTAATTTCACAGGTATAAATGGATTAATGTTATTTATGGTAATCTTCAGATTATTGGCATTTCTGACTTCAGCGTCAATATTTAATATTTTTGCAGAAAAAAGCCTTTATAAATTTTATGAGATACTCAAAAATATTATTTTTATTGTTGTATTATCAATGATGATAATTGGAGCTAATAAATATTTTTTAGACTTAGATCTGAAAAATCTTAACAATATTTTGATAATTAGTGTTTGTAACTTCCTGATTATTTCCTTTGTTACTGTTGCTTCTAGTAGTTTTGAAGAATTTAAATCTATGTTTGGCAATGAAAAATGAAAAAGAATTAATTAATTCCTGGCAGTATGGCAGTATAGAGAAGCCTTTAGTTAGTATTTGTTGTTTAACTTTCAATCATTCTGAATTTTTAGAAAAATGTTTAAAAGGTTTTTTGGGGCAGCAAACAAAATTCTCATTTGAGATACTAATTTACGACGACTTTTCAACTGATTGCAATCAAGAAATCATTAGTAAGTATCATTTGCTATACCCTAATATAATTAAGCCTATACTAAGTAGTGAAAATCAATATAGTAGGGGTGAAAAAGTAAATTATAAATACAATTTCTTGAGGGCATCAGGGACATACATAGCATTGTGCGAAGGTGATGATTATTGGCATCAACCAGAGAAACTGGAGTTGCAAATTTCATTTATGCAATCTAACCCAAATGTAGGGTTGACATGGCATAGGGCAATCCTCAACAATTACCAAGAAAAGTCCTGGTCAATTAGCCCCATGCCATTTTTATGTAAGTACTTTTATTTTTTCTGTTTTCTTAGAACTGGTGGAGGATTTATTCCAACGAATTCTATTATCTTTAAAAAGAAATCATTATCCACAGGCTTGGGAAATTGGCTTGCAAAAAGTCCAGTAGGAGATGCGCCAATAAAGCTATGGCATATAATTCACTCAGATATTTATTTTCTGAATGAAAATTTAAGCACATCAAATAGACTAGTAAATGGCAGTTGGTCCCTAAAACATAGTAAAGATAATGCTTTTAAGATCGAACACTTAAAGAAAATTATAGAATTTAATCTATTCCTGTTATCTTTAAAAGAGTGTAAGAAATTTATGCTTTTATTATGGCTTAGTTTGAATTTAACAAATCTAGCTGTAGTTTTTTTTCAAGGTTTGCAAATACAAAAAAAAGTAACTAAGACATAATGAGAATATAAGGAAAGAATATGAAAGGAATTATCTTAGCAGGCGGGGCGGGTTCGAGGCTTTTTCCTATAACTGCAAATATCTCGAAACAGCTTCTTCCCGTTTACAACAAGCCTATGATTTACTATCCCCTGAGTACTTTAATGCTTGCAAATATTAGGGAAATTTTAATAATTACTACACCGAGGGATAAAACATTATTCCAAGGAATGCTTGGAGATGGAAGACAATGGGGGCTAAATATAAAATATAAGATTCAAGATAATCCAAATGGAATAGCTGAGGCCTTTATTATTGGCGAGAATTTTATTGGAAATGATTCTGTATCTCTTGTCCTTGGAGATAACATTTTATTTGGTCATAATCTTCAAAACTCACTTGAAAAATTTAGCAATCTTAAAGATGGGGCAGCAGTTTTTGCATATCAAGTTAAAGATCCAGAAAGATATGGTGTTGTAGAATTTAATAAATTTAACAATGTCCTATCAATTGAAGAAAAACCAGAGAATCCAAAGTCTAATTATGCTGTGATTGGTTTATATTTCTATTCAAATTCTGTAATTGAAATAGCAAAATCAATTAAACCTTCAAACAGGGGTGAGCTAGAAATTACTGATATTAATAAAGTTTACCTAAACTCAAATAGTTTACAGGTTGAAGGCCTTGGAAGAGGAAGTGCATGGTTTGATGCTGGAACTTTTGATTCTCTTATGGATGCATCTCAATTTATTCAAACTATTGAGAATAGGCAAGGATTACAAATAGCCTGTCTAGAAGAAATTGCTTTGAGAAAAAATTGGATTTCTAAAAATGATGTTTTGGCAATTTCTAAAATTCTTAAAAATAGTTATGGTTCTTATCTTGAATCATTAGTAAGATAAAATTTTTATGGATATTCTTAAAACAGAACTGAATGATTTAATTTTAATTAGGCCTGATATTTTTTCAGATAACAGGGGTTTCTTTTATGAGAGCTGGAATGTTAAATCTTTTAACAAATTTTTAAATAAGCAAATCAACTTTGTCCAGGATAACCATTCCAGATCCAAAAGAGGAACTCTTAGGGGTTTACACTATCAATTAAAGAAACCACAAGCTAAGCTAGTTAGGGTGGTTAAGGGAAGAGTTATTGATGTTGCGTTAGATTTGAGAAAGTCTTCATCAACTTTTGGGAAATATTTTTCTGTCGAACTATCAGAAGACAATAAATTGCAGATGTGGATTCCAGAAGGTTTTGCTCATGGTTTTATAGCTATTTCAGAGCAGGTAGATTTTTGCTATAAGACAACAGAATTCTATTTTCCTGATGATGAACATACTATTATCTGGAACGATACAGATATCCAAATTGACTGGATGCTAAATAATATAGAGCCTATTGTTTCTGACAAAGATAGACTAGGGGTTAACTTTAAAGATGCAAGTTATTTTGATTAAAAGATGAAAGTATTGCTTACTGGCTGTTCTGGACAACTCGGAAACAGTATAAAAAATCTTACTGGTGCTGATTTTGAGTTAATTACTCCTAATAGCCAGGATTTAAATTTTTTAGAGCCGAAAAAATTAATGCAAAAACTTAACTTTTTTTCGCCAAATATTATCATTAATGCTGCTGCATATACTCAAGTTGATAATGCAGAACAAAATAAAGATATAGCATTAAAAATTAATGGCGAGGCTCCACTAATATTGGCAGAATATTCCTATAAAAGGGATATTCCATTATTTCACTTCTCAACTGATTATGTCTTTGATGGAAAAAAATCTACTCCCTATACCGAAGAAGATAGCCCAAATCCAATAAATACTTATGGAGAGTCAAAACTTTTTGGCGATTTAAATATTTTTAATAATGCTGAAAAGTTTATTATTTTCAGAACTAGTTGGGTTTACAACAAACATTACGGCAAAAATTTTTTTAGAACGATGCAAAAACTCTTCAGAGAAAAGGAAGAGATAAGAGTAGTTGATGATCAAATTGGAAGTCCAACAAATACAACATATTTGGCCAATGCATGTCTTAGTTTTATTAAAAATTATTATCAAGACAATGATATGAGTAAGTTATGGGGCCTTTATAACATCTCTGGAGATAGTGAGGTCAGTTGGTATGACTTTGCATTAAAGATTTTTAATAATGAAAAAAAGAATAATCTCAAAACAAAAAAAATTATCCCAATCAAGACTTCAGATTTGCCTATAATAGCCAAAAGGCCAGAGTATTCCTGTCTTGATAATGCGCTTATTAAAAAAACGCTCCTAAATATTTAATACCTTTTTATCAGTTAAAAATGAAAATACTTGTTACTGGCGCTGCAGGATTTATAGGTTCAAATTTAATTGAAAGACTTCTGGAAAGAGGTGATTCTGTTCTTGGTATTGATAATCACAATGATTATTATGACCCACAAATTAAGCAGGATAGAATTAATAAATTCATTAGCAATCCCAGTTATGTTCATTTGAAAATTGATATCTCTGATAGGATAGAAACTAACAAAGTCTTTGCAAAGTACAAGCCTAATAAAGTTGTAAATCTAGCAGCTCAAGCTGGTGTTAGATATTCTATAGAAAATCCTAATGCATATATTGATAGTAACATTGTAGGTTTTGCAAACATATTAGAAGGCTGTAGAAATTTCAATATTGAGCATCTAGTCTACGCTAGCTCTTCAAGTGTTTACGGAGCTAATACTGTTATGCCATTCTCAATTCATGATAATGTTGACCACCCATTATCTTTGTATGCGGCTAGTAAGAAATCAAATGAGCTTATGGCTCATACTTATAGCCATTTATATGGTTTGCCAACAACAGGACTACGTTTTTTTACTGTTTATGGTCCTTGGGGTAGGCCTGATATGGCTTTATTTAAATTTACCAAAAATATTCTTGCTGGAAAAGAAATCGATGTTTTCAATTATGGAAAACATCGAAGAGACTTTACATATATTGACGATATTGTTGAGGGTATATTGAGGGTTATAGACTCCCCTTCAAAGGGTAATCCTAAATGGACTGGTGCGAATCCTGATCCGGGATCAAGTATTGACCCATGGAGAGTCTATAATATCGGAAATAATGCACCTGTTGAGCTTATGGATTATATTCGTGCAATCGAGGAAGCGCTACAAATAAAAGCAAAAATTAATTTTCTTCCTTTGCAACCTGGTGATGTTCCAGATACCTATGCAAATATAGAGGATCTCAGAAATGATTTTGATTTCAATCCTCAAACGCCTATATCTGAAGGTATAGATAAGTTTATCCGATGGTATCGAAATTATTATCCACATGAGTTCAATTCTTGATATAAATAATATAAGAATAGCTATTGTAGGTCTGGGTTATGTAGGTCTCCCGTTAGCTGTTGAATTCGGAAAGATAAGAGAAACTATTGGGTTTGATGTTAGCAAAGATAGGGTTAATGAGCTCCTATTAGCAGAGGATAAAACCCAAGAAGTGCCAAGGAAAGATCTCCTGTCAGCTAAATATCTCAAATATTCACACCGCTTAAAAGATATTAGCGATTGTAATTGCTTCATTATTACTGTACCAACACCAATCGATGATTATAATAAGCCAGATCTTTCGCCTCTTAAGTTTGCCACCACTTCTATTGGTTCAATTCTTAAAAGAGGAGATATAGTTATTTATGAATCAACTGTTTATCCTGGGACTACCGAGGAAGTTTGTGTTCCAATTCTCGAGAAAGAATCAAATTTGGAATACAATAAAGATTTCTTCTGTGGATACTCCCCTGAGAGAATAAACCCTGGAGATAAAGAGCATAGACTTATAAATATAAAAAAAGTTACTTCTGGCTCAAATAAGTCTATTGCCAAATTAATTGACCAGCTATACAGGCAAATTATTATCGCTGGCACTCATCTAACAAGCAGTATAAAGGTTGCTGAGGCAGCAAAAGTTATAGAAAATACACAAAGAGATATAAATATTGCTCTCATAAATGAATTGGCAATCATTTTTAATCTATTAAATATCAATACCCAAGAGGTTTTAGATGCTGCTGGAACTAAGTGGAATTTCTTACCTTTTAAGCCAGGATTGGTTGGAGGTCACTGTATAAGTGTTGACCCATACTATCTAACTTATAAGGCTCAAAAAATGGGATACACTCCGGAGGTTATTTTAGCCGGAAGAAGACTAAATGACAGTATGGGAAAATATGTAGTTTCTCAACTTATAAAAAAAATGATCCAGAAAAATATTAAGGTTGATGGTGCTTCAGTTTTAATTCTTGGATTTACATTTAAAGAGAATTGTCCTGATATGAGAAATACCAGAGTTGTAGACATACACAACGAGTTAAAAGAATATGGTTGTAACGTAGATATTTTTGATCCGATTGCAGATTCTAATCAATCAATCAATGAATATAATATTGATTTAATTGACAAACCTAAAAAAGGTAATTATTCCGCAGTTGTTATTGCAGTTAGTCATGATTATTTTAAGAAACTTAGTTTTAATAATATAAAAAATTTCTGTGATCATAATTCTTTGATTTATGATCTTAAAAATGTTATCGAGTCAGATAAAGTAGATATTCGGTTATGATAAATTCAACAAAGAATATTCTAATAACTGGAGGTGCTGGATTTATTGGCTCAGCATTAATTAGATTTCTCATTAAAAATACGGAAGACTCAATTTTAAATATTGATAAATTGACTTATGCTGGAATTCCTGAAAATTTAAGGGATATTGATAAAAGTCCAAGATATAAATTTGTTAAGGGCGATATCTGCAATAAAGAATTGATATCCAAGTGTTTTTCTGAATTTAAGCCAGATATAGTTATGCACCTTGCAGCTGAGTCACACGTGGATAGATCCATAGAAGGTCCAAGTTTATTTATTGATTCTAATATTATTGGAACGTATACAATGCTTGAAGTTTCAAGAAATTTCATTAATGAGACTGCAAGAGAATTTATTTTTCATCATATTTCTACAGATGAAGTTTATGGAAGTTTGGGGTCTGACGGTCTCTTTACAGAACAAAGTCCCTATGATCCAAGTTCCCCATATTCAGCTTCAAAAGCTGCTTCAGATCATCTCGTAAGGGCATGGAATAGAACATACAAACTCCCAGTAATAATTACAAATTGCTCAAATAACTTTGGTCCATTTCAGTTTCCAGAAAAACTTATTCCAGTAACAATTCTTAACGCCATTCAAGGTAAAAAAATTCCTATTTATGGCAATGGTCTCCAGATAAGAGATTGGCTTTATGTTGATGATCATGCTAGTGCATTGTACAAAGTTGTGACCTTAGGCAAGAATGGTGATACATACAATATTGGCGGAAATAATGAAAAAACAAATATAGAGGTTGTTAACAGCGTTTGTCAAATATTGGATGAAATTGCACCAGCTCCAAAAAATCTAAAAATAACATCATACAAAGATCTAATTTCTCACGTTCAAGACAGACCTGGGCATGATTCTAGATACGCTATAGATTCGACAAAAGTTCAAAAAGAAATTGGATGGGAGCCAAAAGAGAGCTTCGAATCAGGGCTTTATAAGACCGTTGAATGGTACTTAAAAAATATCAATTTTTGCAATCAAATTTTAAAGAATAGTTAAATAATTCATGAAAAAGTTTAACGGCATACTTTGTTCTAATTGTTCAAGTTATCTTAAATTTAAATCAAATGAATTGATATGCTGTTCAGAATGCGAAAGTCAATATAAGGTTATTGGAAATGTGGTAAATATGAATATCGATAGTTATCATGATAATTTTGGTTATCAGTGGAATATTCATTCAAAAACTCAACTAGATTCCCATAACGGGTCAAATGAGTCTGAGTCTAGGCTTTTGAACCAGTCAAAACTAACTAGAAAAGATTTTGTTGGTAAAAGAATACTGGAAATTGGTTCCGGTAATGGAAGGTTTACAGAAATACTCTTGAAATATGGCGCCAAAGTCGTTTCATGTGATTACAGTTCAGCTATTTATGCAAATTATGACAATAACAATTGTTCATCTGCTATCTTTTTGAGGGCTAATTTATTTAATATTAATATTGAGCCTGATTACTTTGATATGGTTATTTGTTATGGAGTCATTCAACACACAGGAAATAATCAAAATGCTATTGAAAAACTATACTCTTTGCCAATAAAGAAAAACGGTCTACTATTAATGGATATATACTCTAATAGCATCAGACACTTCAATCCATTTATCTATGTGATAAGATTTTTCGTTTCATTCCACAGTGGAACTATTGAAGATAAATATAACTTAATTACAAGATTTATTAATTTAGTTTTTCCTAGCCAATTATGGCTTTTAAAACAAACTAGGAAATGGAGTCTATTAGGAAGAATCATTGAGTTAGTTATCAACAGATCACCAAATAGTGTTTATGGGATTAACTTATATTTAGATCAAAAAATCAGTATTGATATCGCTAAAAGTTGGTCTATACTCGATACTTTTGATGCTTGGTTCCCAAAACATGACAACCCTGTAAGTTTTAAAACATGGAACAAACTTAACTTTCTGTTTTCTAAGAAATATAATTTCTCTGTAAACTATATTGGAACATCAGGACAAGGAAATATAGTTGTTTCTTCAAAAAATTAGTCAAGCAGTTATAAAACAAAAATATTATCTTGTTTTATTAATTTTCTTTGCTTTCGCAGTGTTAATTTCTTATAAATTAACGGATGGAAAGACCTTGCCAGTTTTCTTTTCTGTATTTTATGATTCTGAGCCTGATTTTTTCTCTAACTCTATCTCAAATTTCTTACTAGGATATTCAATAGATACCTATCATCCAGGAGATTTCCTTTATTTTATTGGGTCTGAAGTTATAAATTTATTTAAGCCGGAAAATACAGAGACTCTTATTATATATTCAAGAAAGATAATTTTTTTTCTAGGAGTTATTTTGACAATTCCTTTAATAATTAAATACCGATTAGCCCAGGCTCTATTGATAATATTCCTTGCTTTCATTTCCCCAGAGGCAATGTATCTTTCATCGAAAATTAACCCTCATTGGTTATCATTTTTTTTTATGGCATACATAATTTACTTTTCACAAAAAATTTTGGGAAGCAAAAATGAAAGACTCAAAGACCATATATTTCTGGCAATATTTTCAATCTTGAGTTTAGGAATAAAGCATACTTTTCTTATTGTTACAATCCCGATTTACATCCTAATTATGTATAAATCTTTCTATAAAAATAGAGAAAAGGCCAGGCTTTCGTTTATTTATCTGTTTCTTGCTTTTATTGCTTTTTTATATTTGATAAGATCTGTAATTATTGCACCAATTTATCTCAATACATATACCAGTATTTTTCTCTTTAGCACATGGATCCATAACCTGTTGATAATTTCCATCGCATTTGCTTTCATATTTTATTTTTTTTATATTCTCTACAAAAAAAGAAGCTTTATAAAGGAACATGCTTTAAAAATTTATTTTATTTATTTCAAAGTATTGGCAATAGGGACAATTTTAAATTTGATTTTTTATTTTTCTAATGGCAATCACTACATGAATATTTATGAGTCAAGACATTTTTTCTTTTTGTTGCCCACATTAATTCTATTAATAGGAAATTTTGATAGTAAAAATTTACCCAATATTTTGTTAATCTTATTTTTTGTATTCCTTCTTATTTTTCAGATAGGCAATGTGAAGAAATACTCTGATTTCCTAATGAACAATAAAATTGAAAGCGGACTTGTTAATAATTCATTCAATAAAATAGTGGACAAATTAGGGAAAAAACTTGGCCCAGAAAAGGATATAGCGATTTTTCCTACAAGCACATTTGTCAGTGTGGATTATTTTCCATTATGGGGCGGATATAGATACGGAAGTAGATTTGATTCAAATATACATAATAAGGTTTTCTTACCAAAAAATAATCTTCATATATTTAACATCACGAAATTTATCAGAGATAGAAATATGTTTAAAGATACCCTTACACAACGCTACTTAGCAAGCGTCAATAATTTTGGAGATTTGATCAAGCCTTTGAAATTTGCAACTCATATTTACGAGGAAAATAGAGGAAAGGATCTATGCTCGCAACCATTTGATGAATATCACAATGAAGATTTTATTGTCCTGCAAATTAAGAGCAACAAAAAATCCTCTATTGGCTCTTGGCCAGACAAATATGAGTTTAGCATCAATGAATTTATAGAAAGACTTCCGGCAGAATGTAATATGGTAGTTAGTAATCTATATCATGGTAAAGAAGGCAGCCTAGAATATAGGTTTTTTCAGGTCTTTAAAAAATGAATGACAAGGGTAGAGCCATTTAGATAGTAAAATAGATATTTTTTGTTTCTATTCCGGTTTAGAGACTATTCTCAAAATGCACATAATGACCAACATTAGACTTATGAACTGGCGTGGTTTATTAATAATCCTTTTATTCCACTTTGCATTTTCATCTTTTTTATATTGGGCATCATACAACGGATTATTCTCCTCTCTTCACAATAATAATGGAGCGTGGTTCTTTGCAAGAGACACAATCCTATATTTTTATGAGTCTGAAATTCTTCTAGAAAAATACATCGATGGCATAGGTTTTTTTGAAAGTTTTGCGTTCTTTCCAAATCATTTACACATACCATTTATGGCAAAAGCAAAGGATTTAATTTTCCCAGGCTATTACGCATATTTTCTTTTTTCATCCTTGATTTATGTTTCTTGTATTGGTTTGGTCTATGTTGCTTCTAATAAATTTTTAAAGGTGGGTAAAAAAAGGTCTTTCGCTATCTCAGCAATTTTTCTTTTTCCTTCCTTTGTCATGATGACTGCAGTCCCTCTCCGAGAGGTTTTTTTATTTTTTGGTCTGGCAATTATCTATTTCTCTTTAACGTGGATTAATTCAAAAGATAGAAATTTTTCATTTACTCCATATTTCTTATTTCCTTTAGGAGTTATGATTGTTATAGCAACGAAAGCTTACTTGATGGTGTTTGCGATAATTGCCCTTTCTTCTTACCTGGTTATTATTCTATTTTCAAAAAAAGAAAATAAGATATTGATTGCTGCATATGTTTTAACATTAATATCAATTCTTACAAATTCTAATATCAGAGATGGTAGATTTGTTTCAGATTCATTAAATCAAGAAATACAAAATGTTAAAGATTTAATGGAGAATGCTGGAATTAACTCTTCAAACGTTGACCATAATGATGAAGTAGCCCTAAACTCCAAAAAAATGGCCTTGAATTATTATGAGTCTAAGATAATTCCAAAAAAAGCTGTTGATGTTAATAAAGAGAGTACATTTGATCTTTATAGCAAAAGATTGATTGATAAGATTAACTATACAACTTTAACATTTTTAGAATACCCAGATCAAGGTTCAAGAATCGAAGACTATATAATTCATGACTCTATTAAGTCCTTAGTATCTTATTTGCCTATTGCTATCAAACGTGTTTTCATAGCACCTCCACTTGATGATATCTATAAAGAAAGTAAAACACTTGGAAAATGGGCCTATTTTGTTGCAGTTTTAGAGAATACCATAATACTTGGACTACTTATTTTCTCTATTTCTAAAATACACATGCTGAGCATATCTAGTTCAGTGATAATCATTTTAAGCATATTATTAATGATAGTATTAGGGTATGTCTTAACAAATTATGGAGCAATAATAAGATTGAGGATGGGGTATGTAAGTCTTCTTTGGATTTTTCTTCTTAGTAACTTTTTTGTCAATCAAAAAAAATTTCTAGGGTCGTGAATCTATATTTTTTCCCCAGATATTCAAGACTTGGAGCAAGTAGCAGGCTTAGATTTTATTCTATTTATGATTATTTAGAGAAAGATGATCAAAATGGAGAAGTCTTCATTTCTCCATTTTTTCCAGACAGTTATCTCGAAAAAAAATATAAGAGTGCTCCTAATATTTTTGTTTTTCCTATTGTTCTTTTCTCCTATATTAGGAGGATAATTTATATTTTACTTAACGTAAAAAAAGAATCATTGATTATCATTGAAAAGGAATTATTACCTTTTTTTCCATCGATATTTGAGTCTTATCTTTATAAAGCGAAAAATTGTCGAATTATTATTGACTATGATGATGCTGTTTTCTTAAATTATGAAAAAGGCTTTTTTAGAAAAATTTTTTATGGAAGAAAAATTTACAAGATTCTCTCATACTCCGATTTTTATATTTTTTGTTCAAGTTTTTTGGGCGAAAAATTTCAAGCTTTAGACTTAAATTTTGAGAAAATTATGACAGTTCCTGATTCAAATTTTTTTAATTTGACAGAAATTGATATACCCCTTCCACTACAAAAAAATTATGTTGTCTGGTCTGGCTCCCCATCAAGTTTTGTATACCTAGAAAGAATTGTCCATGATTTACTCGAAGGCTTAAAAAAATTTGATTGTGCTCTTGTAATTATTGGTGCTAAGCCAGAATTTGAGAATGAAAATTTATACAGCTATAACTGGAATTCTGAAACTGAAAATTTTATCATCAAGAATGCTAAGGTTGGCATAATGCCATTAGATGATTCAGATTGGTCCAATGGGAAGTGTGGTTTTAAAATTATTAAATATATGTCTCATTCAATCCCGGTAATAGCTTCTCC
>Ga0181585_10002250_pt1 | contig 17114 bp, 18 predicted proteins | sample 071ome_29_FD_132469 | JGI IMG/M metagenome (GOLD analysis project Ga0181585, IMG submission 132469) | Coastal salt marsh microbial communities from the Groves Creek Marsh, Skidaway Island, Georgia - 071407BT metaG (megahit assembly) | ecosystem: Environmental > Aquatic > Marine > Intertidal... | reverse complement strand
TAAAAAAGCCAAAGACAAGCTAATTGGCAGTAACGTATAAAGATTGAGCTGTATAATCCCCATAAGGGCACCAATACACAAACCTACTGCTATAAAATTAACATGCTTGCTCTCTCTATACATCAAAGCCATTGCATAGGTAATAATTAGTGAAGTCAAAATTTGTAGAATTATCGTATAAAAGAAATATTTCTTAATCTCTTCAGCTGTAAGCCAAATATCAGGTGAATCAGCATATAAATCTGCTATAACCGCATTATACCAAAATGATTCAAAGAAAAATATAAACAGAAAGATGAAAATAGTAGTTGCTAAAAAACGATGTTTTTTGAGCAACTTATTATTTCCACCCGACTTAGATCTAGACACAATTGCTACTATTTTTGTTTATAAATAGCAGAAATCGTAATACCAATACCAATACCTTCCAAAATTCCACCAACTAGCCATAGAAATGCAAGAGCTCCTGGCACTGGCATATAAGCATAGCTAGCCGACTGCATGATACCTATAAATAAACCTGCATATAAACCAAATCTTGCACCTTCCATTAGGCCTCTTTTTTCATATTTTTTACCAAATATAAAAGTAAGAAGAACCGCCAATGAGATCTGAGTTAAGAATGCATATTGAAAGTAATCTTGCATCTCTGCTGGAGTACGCCATAAGTCACTAGTTTGAATATAAAGATCAGTTAGAACCACACCATGCCAAAGATATTCAAAAATAAATATAAAAATAAAAGTCGCAATTGAAGTAGCGATGATATTACCACAACAACATTTTTTATCTTTAGGAGCAGCAGTTTTAACTACAGCTTTTGTCTTAGTTGTTGTTTTTTTAGGAGCCGCTTTCTTTTTAGGAGCAACAGATTTTACTGACTTAGCCGCAACTGCTGCAGCTGCTTTTTTAGTAGCCACACTGGTTTTCTTAGTAGTAGCTTTTTTTGCTACAGTTTTCTTTGCTACTGGCTTTTTCTTAGCAGTAGTTTTTTTTGCAGTAGTTTTGCTTGTAGTTTTTTTCGCTGGTGCCATTTATTAATCCTCCTTTGGTTAGCAGCTAATAATAGAAAATAGTTAAAGACTCTTAAGCATATTTTCAAGCAAAAAATTATTTAGCAAAAAGCTGACTTGGATCCTTAAAAGATTTCATTTCAATGGCATTACCAGAAGGGTCGCTAAAAAACATTGTTGCCTGCTCACCAACTTCTCCCTTAAATCTAATATAAGGCTCAATGATAAAATCAATCTCATGTTCCTTTAAACGTTCAGCTAAATTATGCCATTCCTGCCACTCCAGCACTACTCCAAAATGACGTGCAGGAACCTGCTTCCCATCCACATCATTACTAATAACCTTTTGTAACGATGGGTCTAAATGAGTTACCAATTGATGGCCATAAAAATCATAATCGATCCATTTCTCAGAACTTCTACCTGTTGCACAGCCCAGAACCTCCGTATAAAATTTATAAGCCTCCTCTAAATTATCTACTGGTATAGCTAAATGAAATGGTTGCATTATTTTCACCTTTTTGGTTAGTGTTACTTTATTCACCACAGCGAAAGCTCGTGGTGCACATAATTCAAAATTAAATTAGCGCTATTTGCAAATTAATACAAATGAGTTATCCTCCGTTCATTATGAATTTTTCTCATAATTAAATTCTCTGCTATGTTAAGATCAATTCCACCATTAAATTCACTAAAGGCTTTCGTATCTACGGCTACCCATTTAAGCTTTTCTAAAGCAGCAAAAGATCTTGGAGTTACTCAAGGAGCGGTGAGTAAGCAAATTAAAATTTTAGAAAATTTCTTAGAGCAAAAATTGATTGAAAGAAATCCTAAAAAAATATTACTAACTGAAAAAGGCAAAATATATTTTAATGAATTATACGAAGCATTTAACAGCTTAGACAATGCTAGCCAAAAAATTAGAGGCCATAATGATGAAAATCAGCTAGTAATTAACTGCCCTCCAACTTTTAGTAGCAACTTCTTAATCCCCAATATTTCTAAGTTCCAAAATAAATACAAAAATATTGAAGTAAATGTAACTGCAGGTGACTCTGAAGTTCTTAATTTTGCCAATTATGACGTTGCAATCAGAGGTTTAAAACATTGCTATCGCGATAATATTTGCAAAAAGCTATTTAACGAAGAAATCGTCCTAATCGCACATAACAAAAACAAAATAAACGAATTTAAAGATATAGAGGAACAAACTTTTCTAAAGCACACCTCAAGAACTGATACTTATGATGATTTTTGCAAGAGCCAGAATCTTAAATTTAACAAGATTATTGGTTTTGAGCATTTTTTTATGATCGTGTCCGCCGTAAAACAAAATTTAGGTATTGGTTTAGTGCCCAAATTTTTAGTAGAAAGAGAATTAGAGTCAGGGATTTTCTACAATCCTTTTCACCTATATTTCTATTCCGGCTACACTTATTTTCTAACCTATCCAGAAGCGGTACAAAACCAGTATAAAGTCAGAATATTTGCAAAGTGGTTAACAGAAGAAAATTATCAACTTTAATTATTTTGAACTTTCTTCCTTAAACTTACCTTCGCTAAATTGCCACTCCATCGTTTCGATGAACTTCTTTAATACTTCTGATTTTTCCTGCTTCTTATTGGTAATATAGCCATAAGAAACATCGTCAAAATAATCTGAGAAATCATATTTAAATACTCTATTATCTATAGACTCTATACCAATATCCACTGTAAAGGTCATCGCCACCCCGGCAATAGCATAAATTCTCGTAACCTCCCAATTAGCAAATTCTAAACGACACTCAAATTTACTATTATTACGCGCAAATACTTCCTGATAATCAATAATTCCGAGATCTGCTGTTGGCATCACAACATTATATTCTGCAAGATCTTCAATTTTTATATCTTTCTTCTTACTCAAATCATGGTCTAAAGAAGTAATCAAGAATACCTTACAGTCACGCAAATTATTATATTCAAATTCACTAGGTATATCCATATTCTTAGGAGTAACAAAAATATCTGCCTTACCCTTAGCCAACATATCTAGCCCCTTCTCTTTAGGGGCATAATGAATTTTTATAACGTGATTTTTATCAATTTCGTTAAATTTTTTAATCACCCAAGGCAAAATATAAATAATAGAGCCATGGTTAGCTACCACATTAAGCTCTCTTATCTCTTCACCTTTAAATTTAGGAAAATTTACATAAATATCGTCAACAGATTCTACTATCCCCTTTACCTTTTCATATATTTTCTCACCATCTAGGGTTAATTCCATACTATTTCCCTGCCTATAAAATAGCTTAGTTTCCAACCTATCCTCCAATGATTGCACCTGCAAACTGACCGAAGGTTGAGTCAGGCCCATAAATTTAGCGGCCATGGTAATACTTTTTAATTGCGCAGTATAATAAAACCCTCTTAATTGTTGAATTTGATTAGTTTTATAATATAAAGACATAGGGTAGATTTATGAGTTACATTAATATTATTAATTTTTCTAATTACTAAAATCAAGCTATAATGTAAATATTAAGAGGTTAGGAAACTAACAATCTAAACCAAACTAAAAAATACCTTTGCTTAATCAACCCCATTAAAAGCAAGGGTATTTTTTTATGCATTGCCATAGTTTTAACTTATAAATAACATTAATATTATTAATTTGTTTAATTATATTGCGGGCCATATAATGAATATGTGTTTAAGAAAAACTAAACTAAACATTATAAAGAATGTCCTCTGCAACTTCACACCCCATTCACAGCGCATAGGGCATTCTTTTTTAGATTAACAATTATTTTCTAGTAAATATAATAAAAACTCAAAACAGAGATAGAAAACAATGATCACATTAAAAACCCCATACTTACTTTTCACGGGCGACGCCCAAAATAGAGTTAACGCTAAGACCGCTACTGGAATAGCAGACTTCAAACCAGAAAACTGTTTAGGCTATTACGGCCTACCAGAAGCAACTTTAGAATTGGATAATTTACCCAAACTATCTATTAAAGATGCAGCCGCACAGGGAGCAAAAACCTTTGTGATTGGTTTAGCAAATAGCGGAGGCTTCATCGCCGATAATTGGGTCCCAGCAATTCTAGAAGCCATCGAACTAGGCCTGGATATAGCAAGTGGCCTACATAAAAAACTTGAAGACGTGCCAGAAATCAAAAATGCAGCAGAGAAGCATGGTGTATCATTGCATAATGTAAGACACTGCACTACTGAGCTAGTTACAGGTAGTGGTAACAAAAGAACTGGAAAAAGAATTCTTACCGTTGGTACAGATTGCTCAGTTGGAAAAATGTATACAGCTCTAGTTACTGAGAAAGCATTAAATAATGCTGGTAAAAAGGCACATTTTGTTGCAACTGGTCAAACTGGTATCTTAGTTGCAGGCTCCGGTATTGCAATCGATGCTGTAATTTCAGACTTTATTTCTGGTGCAGTTGAAATGATCAGCCCCGATATTCCAGAAGATGAATTCCAAGTAATAGAAGGCCAAGGATCTTTATTCCACCCTTCCTTTGCAGGTGTTAGCTTAGGATTATTACATGGCTCAAGCGCAGATTATATTATTATGTGTCACGACCCATCTAGAGAGCATATGCGTCATTTACCAGACTATCCGGTAGTTAGCCTAAAAGAATGCATAGAGCGCAATATTTTAATGGGCTCACTAACTAATCCAAACATCAAATGTCTAGGTATTGCATGCAATACTAGCAGCATGCCAGAAGCAGATGCTAAAGCATATTTAGAAAAAATCTCTAACGAACTAAACTTACCCGCTACTGACCCATTTAGATTTGGAGCAGAAAGCTTAATAACAGAATTATGTTAAGAAAACTAACCGTTACAAAAGAAGAATTCCCTTTACTTAACCCTTTTAAAATCGCACATGGTACTAGAACCGTAAGTGAAGTAATATTAGTAGAAATAAGTGAAGGAGAGCATATCGGTCAAGGTGAGTCTGTACCTTACGCTAGATATAACGAATCATGCGAATCAGTTATAGAACAAATAGAACAAGCAAGACCTGCTATAGAATCAGGTGTTTCTTTAGAAGAATTGCAAGATCTTATGCCACATGGTGCAGCCCGCAATGCTGTTGATTGCGCTTTATGGAATCTAAAAACCAAACAAGAAAATAAAGAGCTTTGGGAAATAGCTAGCCTTCCTAAACCAGATATAATCAATACAGCTTACACTTTAGTAATTAACGAACCGGCTGATATGGCTAAAGAAGCTTCCGATAAATGCCAAAAATTTCCGATCCTAAAGTTAAAACTTGCAGGAGATGGAAAAGACAATGAAAGAATGTTAAGCGTTAGAACTGCAGCACCAAATGCAACCATAGTAATAGATGCTAATGAATCCTGGGACCCTGATATTTACTCTGAATCTATCAAAGCTTGTAATGAAGCTGGTATTTCTATGATTGAACAGCCCTTCAAATCAAACTCTGACCAGGAGTTAAAAACTCTAGAACGCCCCATCACGATTTGTGCGGACGAATCTTGTCATACAGCGGGTGACTTAGATAGTCTGGTAGGCAAATATGATATGATCAATATCAAGCTAGATAAAACTGGAGGCCTAACCGAAGCCTTAAAGCTAGCCAAACGCGCCAAAGAGCTCAATTTTAAAGTCATGGTTGGCTGCATGGTAGGCACCTCACTTTCCGTATTACCAGCTTATTATTTGGCTCAAATTGCAGACTTTGTTGATATAGACTGCCCTGTATTGCTGGCCAAAGACCGTGGCTTGCTACATTTTGACGGCGCAAAAGTTAGCGTTAGCACTGTATAAGCACTCCTCCTCCTTTTGACTAAAAATAATTTTTCTCGTAAAAAAAGAGTTATCACCTCTTTTTAAACATAAATTCTTGTTGCAATTTAGTTAATATGGTAACTTATAGTAATATATAGAGTAATTTTATATTTATGAAAAAAGCCTTCTCTTTAGTAGAATTAACAATTGTTTTAATGGTCATTGGTTTGATCATTGCAACAGTTTCTGTCGCCCAAGATATGGTAGAGCAAAGCAATGTAAAAAAGACAGTAGGCCAAATAAATGAATTACAAACAGCTGTAAGAGCATTTAATGTAACTTATGATGCACTGCCTGGAGATATGAACAATGCCTCAAGCTATTGGTCCGGTGTTAGCAATGGTGATGGTGATGGCCAGCTAGATGACTCTACAGAAGCAGATGCCCTTTGGTATACCCACCTAACCAAGGCGGGAATTATCTCTGGTTTCACAAAAGATAGTGGGGGAAGACCTCTAATAGCAGTAATAGCCTGGGGAATCGAATTAGTATATGATGCGCAATGGTCAAAATACCCCTCCCGTAATGTATTTAGATTCAATGACAATATTGGAGGAAGCACCGAAATGGCTGGAAGCATCGCTTACTATATTGATGATAAAATAGATGATGGAAAACCATATACAGGCAAAACTACCGCTACTAGTGTAAATACAGATTGTGATGCATCAGGAGCTGATGGATCTACTGCCTGCTGCGCTGATGATGTAACAATGAATCATGGAAGCTTTGATCGAACTAGCAGCAACATGACCGAAGCAATCTATCAATTTGGCGCTACCGATTGCCGCTATATGTTCGTAGATCTAGAATTATAACTTAACTAAAAACCTACCTTTATGCTTTCCACTAAGCATTAATTTGGATTTTTCAACTATCTGCTCCAAAGAGATTTCCTCCGTATTTTCTTCTAATTTACGCCAATCCTGAAAATTAGAGATTTTCTGCCAAATTCTGCTACGCAAAGTCATTTCCGTGTTTGCAGAAGTAACCCCTCTAAGCGTTACACCCCTTAAAATAAACGGAAATACCGTATTTTGAACATCCACTCCAACAACATTACCACAACTACACACCATACCCTGATAATCCAACTGCTTCACTATATTTTCCAAAACCACACCTCCCAAATTATCGATAGCCCCATCATAATTTTTACTAAGCAATGGCTTACTGTGCTCTTCTAATAAAAGCTTAGAATTAATAATATTTGCCTTAATATCGGCAAAAAATGAGCTTTTCTCATCCCTGGAAGCAACCACTAATTTCACTCCCTCTCTCTCCAATAATAAACAAGCTATACTCCCTACCCCACCTGCAGCACCTGTTACTAATATTCTTTTATCATCAAGAGAAACAAAATGCTCTTTTAGGAAACTAACCGCAAGAGCAGCTGTAAAACCTGCAGTACCAAATAGCATCGCTTGCTTTAAAGACAAAGATTCGGGCTTTTTCACCACCCAATCACTTGGCACCTTAACATATTCTGCAAAACCACCTGCTATATTCATCCCCAAGTCATAGCCTGTAACTATAACTTCATCTCCAGATTTAAAATTTTGATCTTTGGATTCAACAACAATTCCTGCAGCATCAATTCCAGGCGTATGCGGATAATCCCTAGTAACCCCCTTATTACCAGAAATAGATAGACAATCCTTATAATTCAAAGAGGAATATTTAACTTTAAGCAAAACTTCTCCATCATCTATCTTAGGAACAGACTTTTCTTCTATATAGCCATTAAAACCACTCTCTTCCTCTCGAACTTCTAGAACTTTATACATAAAATTGCATCTTATTTTAAATAGATTATATAGTATTTTAGCACCTTTATTCATAATTTTGTTGTTAGAACAAATTGGCCAAACTAAGGTTAAAATTATGTATAAACCAAATAATTATAGAGGAAAGAGTAATTATGAGAAGATCTAGTGGAGCAAGTGCTCAACCTAGCCCAGAAATAGTACCAAAAGAAATAATAAATAAAATTCTAGAACTGGGACAAAGTGACGACCCCCTAACAAGCGCTGAATGGGAAGAATATAAAAAACAGGCAATAGACTTATTAGCACCTTATTCTGCCATTTCTGGAGATTCATTACTTAGGCTAATTAATGAATCGGATAATCAAATATTTATAGATGGCCTTGATGACGCACTTTGCGATAAATTCCCCTTCCAAATAAAAGCACATGTTAGAAACATTAATAACCACCCTGAGGTGCTTAGAGAAGGAGCATTAGTTAGGTTAGAGTGCATTAGTAAAAGTTTAGCTTTAGAAGAGATAGGAGAAACCCTATCGATGGGAAAATAACCCTAAACCTTGCAATTTTCGTAAAAAACTGCTATAATATGGTAGTTTTTGTGAGGGATGTGATGAGTAGAGAGAAAGAACCAGGCTCTGGTGGTACACTGTATCATAAGAGATTCAAAGTACATAATTATCTAATGAGAATAGCGCTAAGATTGCGCGAAACATCAAGAGGTCTAAGAGGGGAATATGAAGATCTAGATCCTGAATACAGAGAAATGTTAGCCACAACAAAATCAGCCAATCTTGATTTGTCTAGACGAATAATAGGCCTATTAACATCTAGAAAAGAAGGAATACCAGGCGTAAAAAAGAGTGACATCAAGAGAACCATTAAAGAGTTAAAAAAAACGAATTTTGAATCATTAGACAGAATTATAGGAATAATGGAAGGTCCACTCCAAGAGACTAGGGACGCCATTATAGAACTCAAAGAAGAAATAATATCCAATAACTCAAGATTGCACGAATATAACACGCGCAGAGATAGGCTGGTAGAACAGATGAAAGCAAATTATGCTTCTAGGCATGATAACTTAGCCGCAGCAGTTTTCGTAGTTCACTCAGATGATGATACATTACCAAATAGCTTCATTGAACTAAAAGCACCCGAACGCGGGGTAACAAGCTTTGGAGATCGAAGTAGCGCTTCTCCACAATATTACGAAATATCTGAATATGCTGGTCCAGTTGGTTTATCTAGCTTAAATTCCGTATTATATTCACATTCTGAACAAAATTTATTAAGACATTTTTCCAGTAGTAGAGAATATTTCAAAGACGAAATATTTAGAGCTATTGAAGCAGCCCCTGACCAATACAATATATCTTTTATAATCTATACGACTAAAAACACTTGCCATGTTTGCAATAGATCAATCAGAAGGTTCTGTCAAGATTTCGAGCAATATTTGAGAAGCGAACTCAGGCTTCCAGGAATCAGTGTAACTCCTAGTATATCTTATCGTGAGCCATATGGACTTGAAGATGATACAATTCTAAAAATAATTGATAGAATCCTAAGCTCAGATGAGAACAGAGAAATTCTATCATCTATAGCCCAAAGACATCATCGAGAATTTGATTTAGTTTCAGATAGAATTCAAAATATAGTATTCGCCAGATTAATAGAAATGGGTATCAGCCATTATGCTTATGCACCAGAAAGAGAAGTAGGAGCAGGAGGAGGGTCTGCTGGGGGTGGAGAAGGTACCGAAGAAAGCAAAGACACAGCAGCAGATGATACAATATTTAGATTCTTATCTAGAGAACAAACTCTTCAACCAATTCCAGATGGAGTAACCACAGAAAATATTACCATCTGTGAAATTGTAGAAGGAATAGAAAGAGTAACTCATGCCACAATATCTGAAGAAATTTATTTAGAAATCAGAGCAGCACAAATGGCTGAAGCAACCGATCTAACTAGAGTGGCCTTTGAAGCTGAAGAAGCTGGTCTTACACCTCTTCTAAGCAAAAGCGGTGGAGGAAAAAAAGCTATCTATAAAACCCCTCCTAGAGGAGCCGATCATGTTAGAGCGAAACCAACTCCTGATTCTGATAGAAAAAGAGAAGAAGGCGAAAGAAGAGCCGAAATGTTCGCTGATGGCGCATCAAGATTTGAAGAAGGAATGGAAGAAGGGGAGGAAGAAGAACTAGCGATACCAGGAGCTCTACCTCTACCACCATCTTTAAGAGCAGCAAGGGCGGGCAAAATGGCCGAAGGTGATATGCTTTTAGCTAGAGCTAGAGGAGCAGGAATGCTAGATGTAATCGGGGCCAGAGGTCTACCAACTGTAGGAATGCGACATAAAGGAATGAGCCGGGCTGATATAGTAACCTTGCAAAGATCTTTCGAAAGAGAACTCTCTAGAGCCAGAAAATAAACTGTTATCTGCAATAAACTATGTTAAGCTTTCCACATGGCTGACAAAAATACACCCACATCTCAAGAAGTTTCATCATTGCAAGAAACACAATTGCAAAGTGCCTCCACTGAAGGTGAGAAACTAACCAAAGAAGGTGTAAGCGTCTCTAACGCAAACCCAAACGACATCAAACCTACTGAAGCAATCAGCGAAGCTAAACGTTTAGAACAACAGCAACAATCCGAAAAAGGCTAATTATAGTAAATACCTTGTTGTTCTTGATTTAGTTCAAATTCATTCCAGTAATTCTTTTGAATCTCAAGATATCTCTCGCAAATATGTCTAGGCGCAATAACTGAAGTAATATCTTCAACTGCATCGTAGTAAAGCTCAACTTCATTACCAGCAAAGCTCAAAAAGCTTAATACGTATGCTGAAGGGTATTTACCATCAAAAGTAATCATCTCAACCATAGGAACTGAAACACTATATTCGATAAACCCATCTTCTTCGGCATCCGAATCAGCGATTTGATCGATTCTATAATTTTCAGCACCACCATATAATGCATCGTAAGCTTTTTTATCTGACTCAATTTCTTCGCCATCTGCTACAAAAAAGCTATCCGCAACATGCCATTTGATGATTTCTGCCTTTGCTATATCGGCATCAGTTAAAAATTTATCCATGATAATCATTGATTTCATCATTTGCTCCTCCTTTAAAAATGACCACAGCCTAATAGGACTGTAACACAAAAACAACATAGTAGCAAAATTTTTTTACTTTATATTTTATAAAAAAAACTAACCAACTAATCGCCTATAAACGCTTAACTTCTTGGGTGAAAATTTTTATATTTAGCTAATAAATGCTCTTTGGTAACCTTAGTGTATCTCTCTGTAGTAGAAAGAGATTCATGACCTAGAATTTCCTGGATTTCTCTGAGATTTGCGCCCCCTTCTAGAAGGTGAGTCGCAAAACTATGTCTCAAAGCATGTGGCGTAGCAAAATCTGGCAAACTTAAATGCAGTCTTATTTTATGCAGCCTTCTCTGGACTATTCTTGGACTCAAATCCCCTCCTCTAACCCCTTTAAAAAAACATTCATCCTCATCCACTGGATATGGCAACAACTTAAAATAAATTAATAAAGCTTGATAAGCCTCTTGCAACAAAGGCACATATCTCTCTTTATTACCCTTACCCATTACTACCAAATATTCTTTAGTCAAATTTTGCTTAGTAAGCGACAAAACTTCCGAAATACGTAAACCCGTAGTATAAATTAACAAAATAATTACATAATCACGATAATCAGCCCAAGAATCCACTTGATTCTCCAAATCGGCAATAATTCTTTTTATATCATTTAAACTAACCGCTTTTGGCAAAGCCTTATCTAGCTTAGGGTGGCTAATTTGCTCAATTACTGGCAAATTAAAACTATATTCTCTTTCTAAAAAATCTAAAAAACTTTTTATAGAAGAAATCTCGCGAGATCTAGAGCTAGCACCGATATTCTCTCGTGCACGTTTTGCTAAAAAAGAACGTATTACATCTAGATTCAAACTTCTAAAATACTCTAACGAGATACGCTCTGATTCATATTCAAACAAAAACTCCAAGAAAAATTTCAAATCTGAAAAATAAGATTCTGTAGTATGGTCGGAGTATTTTTTAACATTAGCTAAATACTGGTTCCAATCCGATATAACCTCTACCAGATTGGGACCACAATATTTAGTTAAATTAATCATCAATTAAGCTACGATTTTTTGACCCGTAGCTTTCCAATCATTTAGAAATACTTCTAAACCTTTGTCAGTTAAAGGGTGATTGGCCAATTGTTTAATCACTTTTGGAGGGATAGTTGCTACATCAGCACCAATTTTTGCACATTCAATTAAATGAATAGGGTTTCTAACTGAAGCAGCTAAAATTTGAGTTCCTAACTCAGGATAATTATTATAGATAGCTCTAATCTCAGCAATTAAATTTAAACCATCATGTCCTATGTCATCATGACGACCAATAAATGGAGAAATAAAAGCTGCACCAGCTTTAGCGGCAAGCAAAGCTTGGCTTGCAGAGAAACACAAAGTCACATTCACTGCTATTCCCTGGCTAGATAGAGCTTTACAAGCTTTTAAACCATCCCAAGTCAAAGGAAGTTTTACAGTAATATTGTCAGAAATTTTTCTTAATTCTAAGCCTTCTTTTACCATAGCATTAACTTCAGTTGCGGCTACTTCTGCGCTAACTGAACCTGGTACTATAGAACAAATTTCTTTTAAAATTTTCTTAAAATCCTTACCTTCTTTTGCTACCAACGAAGGATTAGTAGTAACACCATCTATTAAGCCAGTTACTGCCAACTCTTTTATTTCTTCTACATTTGCGGTATCGACGAAAAATTTCATTTGTCCTCCTGTATTTTCTATATTAAATTCTTCACTGTCTAAAAACATAAACTATGAAATAGTTAAAATGAAGTATTATCTGACTCTTGTTGCCAAAGAAGAAAATAACAATTTAAGCCAAGAAGCGCTTGATAAAGTAACCAAACTTTTAAATGAGAGACACATAGAAATCTCCACCACGAATGAGTTAGCTGAAAAAATTTGCTCTGAATTTCTTATTTCTGGCGTTACCAACACTAAATTCCTTACCGCAGAGGTTAGAAATCTTTTAAATGAATATGAAATTGATGTTTTTTTAATAGAAGAAGATTTACGCAAAATTAAGAAACTACTCATTGCCGATATGGACTCCACTATCATTCAAAATGAGTGCATCGATGAAATAGCTCGCTATGCAGGAAAATACGAAGAAGTATCTAGAATTACCGAAGCAGCTATGTCAGGAAAAATCCCCTTCGAAGATTCGTTAACGGGACGAGTGAGATCACTTAAAGGTGTTACAACATCATGCTTAGAAAAAATCTTCTCCGAAAATATTACCCTTTCAAAAGGCGCTATAACTTTAGGAAAAACCTTAAAAAAATTTAACTGCAACAGCGTGGTTGCATCTGGAGGGTTCACTTTTTTCACTTCAAAAGTAAAAAACCTCATTAGTTTTGATCAAGATTACGCAAATACTTTAGAATTTGTAGAAAACCAACTAACTGGAGAATTAATCCCACCTATTTTTGGCAGCCAAAGCAAGCTAGAAACAACTTTAAAACTAATCACTGAACTAAATATTTCTTCTGACGAAGTAATTGCAGTTGGAGATGGAGCAAATGACATTCCTATGCTTACATCTATAAATTTAGGCGTAGCTTACAAAGCGAAATGGGCAGTTAGAGAAAAATTATTAAATCAAATTAACTTTACTGATTTAACCTCCCTTCTTTACATACAAGGAATTGCTAAAAAAGATTTCGCATCTTAAATAGTCCTCTCAATATTGCTTTTGTTAAATTAATCACTATATTATAGTAAGTCTTAATTTTATGTGGTTGAAATGGGAAAAAATTCAAAAAATTTACTGATCTGGATAGCAATTTTTGGGCTATTGATGATCTTTACTAATAATCTAAGCCAAACTAATAATAACAGACAATTAATCGATTTTTCCGACTTCTTAGCAAGCGTTAAAACCGGTAATGTAGTATCTGTAGAGATTAGGGATAATAACACCATTAATGGTATATATAAAAATGGCACATACTTCACCACCAATACCCCTAACTACCCTAACTTAGTAGAAAAACTAGACCAAGCTGGTGTACGTATTAAAGCAGCACCTGGTGATAATATGAAAACCACGTTGCTTTCAGCTGTCATCTCTTGGCTACCATTTATTTTAATCATCGCAGTTTGGGTATATTTTCTACGCAAAATGGGTAAAGGTAACAACAACCCTCTAAGCTTTGGCCGCTCTAAGGCAAAAATGTTTATGGATAAGGATACCAAAATTACTTTTAAAGATGTAGCAGGTATTGATGAAGCAAAAGATGAAATTATGGAACTAGTTGATTTCCTTAAAGCTCCTGAAAAATTTAAAAAGCTTGGTGGTAAAATTCCTAAAGGATGTTTGTTAGTTGGAAACCCAGGTACTGGAAAAACCCTATTAGCAAAAGCAATAGCAGGGGAAGCTAAGGTTCCATTTTTCAGCATCTCAGGTTCTGACTTTGTAGAAATGTTCGTAGGTGTAGGTGCTAGCCGTGTAAGAGATTTATTTGAACAAGGAAAAAAAAATGCTCCTTGTATTATCTTTATCGACGAAATTGACGCTGTTGGTAGACATCGTGGTGTCGGTGTTGGTGGAGGAAACGATGAAAGAGAGCAAACCCTTAACCAACTCTTAGTTGAGATGGATGGATTCCAAGAAAATGAAGGAGTAATCATTGTAGCCGCAACCAACCGTGCTGATGTTCTGGATAAAGCTCTACTTAGACCGGGAAGGTTTGATCGTCAAATTACCGTGTCTAATCCAGATGTAAATGGTAGAAAGCGCATCTTAAATGTACATGCTCGTAATGTACAAATAGCCCCTGATGTTGATCTTGAAATCATCGCTAGAGGTACACCGGGTTTTGCTGGTGCAGAATTACAAAATCTAGTTAATGAAGCAGCTCTACATGCAGCGCGTCATAATAAGAAAATGGTTACCATGAAAGATTTTGAGTTTGCCAAAGATCGCATTTTAATGGGTAGCGAAAGGAGATCTATGGTAATGAAAGAAGAAGAAAAAAAACTTACCGCCTTCCACGAAGCAGGGCATGCTATAGTCACTATTTTTTCCAAAGCATCGGACCCAATTCATAAAGCAACCATTATGCCAAGAGGTGGCGCCTTAGGTATGGTGATGCGCTTACCAGAAGATGATCGTCTTTCAATTACGATAGAAAAACTAAAAGCCGATATTGCAGTTGCAATGGGTGGACGCGTTGCAGAAGAATTAATATTTGGTAAAGAAAAAATCACTACAGGTGCTTCATCTGACATCCAGCAAGCCACCAAAATTGCTAAGATGATGGTATTAAAATGGGGAATGTGTGATGCTATCGGTCCTGTTATGCATGAGATGAGCCAAGAAGACTTTATTTCAAATGACAAAGCCAACCTTATTGATGATGAGGTTAAAAAATTAGTTGAAGAAGGTTATAAAACTGCTACTCAATTAATCAAAAAGCATGACAAAAAACTTCATCTTCTTGCCGAAGCTTTAATCGAATATGAAACTTTAACTGGTGAAGAAATCAAAGCAGTTATTGCAGGAAAAAAGATTAGAACCGGAACTAATAATGATAAAAAGAAAACCAAAACTACTAAAAAAACTAGTTTAAATATCGCAGAGGGAACAGCATAAATTATGGCCATTTTAGATAAAGCAGCAATAGATGCTTTAAAAAATTCTATTGAAAACAACCTAGAAGAAAGCAAAGCAAAAGATATAGTAACCATCGATCTTGAAGGCAAGAGTGATGTATGCAATTACATGATCATAGCTTCAGGAACATCAGACCGTCACGTAGTTTCAATTGCAGAAAAACTAATCTATCATCTTAAACATGAAGAAGATGACATCCCTTACAACTCAGAAGGCCTAGACCAAGGACAATGGGTTCTAGTAGACACCGCCGGCATAGTAATCCACCTCTTCCATCCAGAAGTTAGAGAATACTATGATTTAGAAACCCTATGGTCCAACCCCAAAACCAGAAAAATAGAAAAATAGGATTTCTATTCCGCCACCCATTTGTGTAACAAATGGGTATTTGGAGTAAATTTCATTTCTATTGAGTTGCAACTTGAAATAGCCAGGGCCGCCCCTGGCTATTTCAAAAGCAACTCAACTTACACCTAAAAATCTTCAGCTAGTGCCGTAGATTTTTCGAAGTTGATTTGCGCCGTGTACTAATAGTACACAAGCAAAACAATTTCGGAAAATATGCGGTACTAGATGGAGATTTATTTTATACTTTCCAGAAGATCATGCTAGCGAACCACCCAGCGAAGAGTGCTGCTAGAACACAGATAAGGCCATATAATGGGCTGTTGTTATGAGCTATATCATAAATAAATGCCTCAAAACCAGTACGCCTAACTTCTACTGGAAAGGTTTGCAACCCTACTAGTTTATTATCATCGATTAGATAAATCTCAGCATTATACATTCCATGCGGAATTTTCTTGGGAAAAGTTAGATGAGTTTTAAACAAAGTATCCCCCATAAACTCAACTTCACCTGCTTCGGTATGATATAATTCATCTGCGTATTTAACATCTAAGATTGCTTCTTTAAAATCTTCAATCTCTTCAATATATGCTTCACCTCGATATTCCATAGGCAAATTATCTAAACCAATATTTAAATTTTTAAGCAACAATTCATCTCTTATTTCAGATAAAGGAATAGTGCTATAAATATCGTAAAAACCATAGATATCATAGAATTTCATCTGTTTACGATTCAACCAAACTCCAGCAAACTTTTCCTTCTTACGCACGATGTAATTCTGTTTTGGACCTCGAACTATCACCACTACGTCACCAGCCAAATTACGTGCTCCAAATAGAAAAAGATTATCCCCTGAAAAACGTGCATCTATAAGTATCTCATCTTGACTAATGTCAGAATCTAACGGCCTAGCATTAACAGAGAAAGGTAGAGATAATAATATAATTAAAAGGAATTTTTTGATCATATTAGAAATTCACAACCTCAAAAGGGGTTGCCGGCTCAATCAAGAAGCTTAGGGCAAGCCTAATCACTACCCCTAAAACCATTAAAGCCAAAATAGCTCTTAACTTCTCAGCTGGAAAATATATACCTATTCTGGTACCAAACTGTGCACCTATAACAGAACTAGCAAGTAATATACCAGCTAAAATAATATCTACAGAATTAGTAGTAACTGCATGTAATATCGTTACGTTTGAAGTAACAAAAATAACCTGAAACAAAGAAGTACCCACAACAACTGAAGTAGGCATACCAATAATATAGATCATCGCAGGAATCATGATAAAACCACCACCTATTCCCATCATAGAAACCAAGATACCAGCAAATAAACTAACCACCATGGGCACAATTACACTCACTTCCAGATCCGATCTAGGGAATTTCATTT
>Ga0181585_10002236_pt1 | contig 17188 bp, 8 predicted proteins | sample 071ome_29_FD_132469 | JGI IMG/M metagenome (GOLD analysis project Ga0181585, IMG submission 132469) | Coastal salt marsh microbial communities from the Groves Creek Marsh, Skidaway Island, Georgia - 071407BT metaG (megahit assembly) | ecosystem: Environmental > Aquatic > Marine > Intertidal zone... | reverse complement strand
TTTGATGGCGGTGCCTTCCAGGATGTGATTGTGTTCAGCTCCGAAGCGGGAGAGAACTACAAGGATCACGCCCCCAATGACACCGTGACCGCCAGCATCGATGCTCCTGCTGGAGCTTCCACCATGGTGCTTGCCTTCAGTTACCTGCAGGCTGGCAACAACTGGTGGTGGGCCATCGATAACATCGAAGTGGCAGGGGTGGTTCCCAACAACAACATCTTGTTTTCGGAGGATTTCGACAGCTTGCCTCTGGGGCCCAATGTGGACGAGGCTGTTGCTGGGGATGCGGTTTGGACCAAAACCGCGCCAGCTGGTTGGTCCATCGATGATTCGGGTGTTCCCGGTGTCGGGGTTCCTGACCAGGACGGTGTGACCGAATGGGCTGGCTGGAGTTTTGCCAGCAAGGACTGGTGGGTAGAAGCAGCCGGTGATCAGCGTCGCTCGGAGTTTGTCAACTCCACGGGCACCGCAGCGATCGCCGATGGTGACGAATGGGATGATCAGCCTCATGCCGAAGGTTACATAGATACCTTCATGAGCACTGTGGCGATCGATATTTCATCGGCACCGGCTCGCACTCTGGAACTGAGTTTTGATTCCTCTTGGCGCCCTGAATACGATAGCAACTACCATCAGACGGCCAACATCACCGTCTCTTTTGATGGAGGCGCTCCCGTTGAGGTGCTGTTGTGGGAATCCAACTCCGATAGTCCCAACTTCCACGACCATGCTCCCAACGAGCACATTGTGGTTCCCGTAGCCAATCCAGCTGGCGCCCAGAGCATGGTGGTGACCTTCGGTTACTTTGATGCTGGTAATGACTGGTGGTGGGCAATTGACAATGTGCAGGTTGCCATCGGGGCAGCTCAACCAGCCCCTGTGCCAGCGAGTGAAAACTTTGAAGGCCTGGTTCTGGGTCCCAATGTGGATGAAGAGCTCGCTGGAGATGCAGTCTGGACCAAGACCGCTCCCGGCGGATGGAGCATTGATGATTCCGGCGTGCCTGGGGTGGGTGATCCCGATCAGGATGGTGTGACCGAATGGGCTGGGTGGAGCTTTGCCGACAAGGACTGGTGGGCAGCGGCTACCGGAGACCAGCGTCGCACCGAATTCACCAAGGCAAGTGGTATCATTGCCATTGCCGATGGGGATGAGTGGGACGACCAACCTCATGCCGAAGGGTATTTGGATACCTTCCTGAGCTGGCCGCTCGATGTCAGTGGGGTAAGTGGTGCGCTCGAGCTGCACTTTGACTCCTCTTGGCGTCCTGAATACGACAGCAACTACCATCAGACCGCCAATATCACGGTTGCCTTCGATGGCGGCGAGGCCGTTGAGGTCATGCGCTGGGAATCCAATACTGACAGCCCGAACTACCATGATCACAACACCAATGAAAGTGTGGTGGTGAGTCTGCCTGATCCAGCCGGTGCCAAAAGCATGGTCATCACCTTTGGTTACTTCGATGCAGGTAACGACTGGTGGTGGGCGATTGACAACCTGCAGGTCTTCAAGTCCTACACGGTTGGCTCTGTGGAAGGCTTTGACGGTCTGGTCCTAGGGCCGAATGTGGATGAGGAACTGGCCGGCGATGCGGTCTGGACCAAAACCGCACCAGCTGGCTGGTCGATCGATGATTCCGGCGTGCCTGGGGTGGGTGATCCCGACCAGGATGGTGTGACCGAATGGGCTGGTTGGAGCTTTGCCGACAAGGATTGGTGGGCTGCTGCCACTGGGGATCAGCGTCGTTCTGAATTCACCAAGGCAAGTGGTACCATTGCCATTGCCGATGGTGACGAATGGGACGATCAGCCCCACGCCGAAGGCTACCTGGATACTTTCCTGAGCTGGCCGGTGAACATCGCTGGTGCTGCTGCTGGTAGCCTGGAATTGCTCTTCGATTCCTCCTGGCGTCCAGAGTATGACAGCAACTACCATCAGACTGCCAACATCACCGTCTCCTTTGATGGGGGCGAGGCCATTGAGGTGATGCGTTGGGAATCCGATTCCAACAGTCCGAACTTCCATGACCACAACACCAATGAGAGTGTGGCTGTGGCCCTCAATAACCCAGCTGGTGCCAGCAGCATGGTCGTCACCTTCGGCTACTTCGATGCCGGTAATGACTGGTGGTGGGCGATTGACAATGTCCAAATCGCTGCCGGTGGTGGCTCGGGCATCGCCATCAGCGCTGAAGGTGGGCAGATTGCCATCACTTGGGAAAGCGGTGCACTGCAGACTGCTCCTGCGGTGACGGGGCCTTGGACACCGGTTGATGGTGCCAGCAGCCCTTACACTGTGGATGCCTCTCAGGGACAGGCCTTCTTCCGGGCTCAGTAATCGCAGGATACGCTTGAAACGGAGCGGCTAAAGCTCCAACACAACGCCCGCAAACGGCTGTTTGCGGGCGTTTTTTATTCTCTTGGCTGAGCCATAACCTCAATGAACCCTCAGCAGTGATTGCAAGCCGACCGCATCTTGAGTATCAAAGTCGATGTAATCCTGCTATGACGACCCCTCAACGCATGCCCAACCGGCGGAGCTGGCTCAAGGGAACAGCTGCCATGGCTGCTGGCGGCCTCATGCCTCCAGCCTTGTTGCAGACACAGACCTTAGCCGACGCGGATCCCCTGGCCCCACTCAATCGCTTTCCCAGGATGGTTCAGGAATACTATGTGTCGCGCGTCAGGGAAATGACCGATCGAACCGATACCCTGCGAGCCTCCATTCAATCAGCCAAGGAGGCTCATCAGTATGTGGAAACGGTTCGGCGTCACATACGTCTCTCTTTCGGGCCTTCTCCAGAAAAAACCCCACTCAACGCCCGGATTACGGGGGTGCTCGAACGGCCTGAATATCGAGTGGAAAAACTGCTCTTTGAGAGCCGACCTGGATTCTTGGTGACCGCCAACCTGTATGTGCCCAAGGGCGTTAACCACCCGATGCCCGGGGTGATCGCCACCTGTGGTCACTCAAGCAATGGTAAGGCCGAGCCGGCCTATCAATCCTTTTGCCAAGGTTTGGCACGCATGGGCTATGTGGTGCTCATCTATGATCCGATCGGACAGGGAGAGCGACTCCAGTATGTGGGGGAAGACCTGCGTTCTAAGGTGGGTGTGGGGGTGGCTGAACACTTGATGGCAGGTAATCAGCAGTTTCTGGTCAATGAGTTCATTGGATCCTGGCGGGCGTGGGATGGGATTCGAGCTCTGGATTATCTCCTCACCCGAGAAGAGGTTGACCCGCGTCACATTGGGGTGACCGGTAATTCCGGAGGCGGGACCATGACCACCTGGCTCTGCGGGCTGGATGAACGCTGGACCATGGCTGCTCCCAGCTGTTTTGTCACCACCTTTAGGCGTAACCTGGAAAATGAGCTGCCGGCTGACACCGAGCAGTGTCCACCTCGAGCCATTGCATTGGGGGTGGACCATGTGGATTGCCTGGCTGCCATGGCCCCTCGACCCATCATCATCCTGGCCAAGGAGAAGGATTATTTTGATGTCCGTGGAGCCACCCGAGCCTATGAAGCCCTGCGCCAGATCTACCGATTGATGGGAGCTGAAGATCAGGTCAGTCTGTTTGTGGGGCCAACGGGCCATGGTTTTTCTCAGGAGAACCGAGAGGCCATGTATGGTTGGTTCAACCGAGCTGTGGGCAAGGATTTACCCTCTCCAGAGAAAGCGCTCCGCCTGGAAACGGAGGCAGACCTCCTGGTCACTCAGTCAGGGCAGGTATCTTCTCTGGGATCGCGCACGGTCCATGCCTTCACGGCTCAGAAGGCCGCTGAACTGGAACAATCGCGACAGCCCCTCTCTTCGCAAGCCCTGCAAGAACGGGCCACGCGGCTACTGCAGCTGCCGGTTCATGGCCACGAACCCTATGTGAGGATCCTGCGAGCCAGGGGTGGTCGAGGCTATCCACTGCCTCATGCCACCACCTACGTGATTGAAACCGAGCCCTCAGCTCAGGCTATCGCCTATCGACTTGCCAATCAGAGGCATGATTCCCGCCCCACCACTGAAGCCGGTCGAGCCATCCTTTATGTTTCACATCATTCAGCCGACCAGGAATTGAGATCTGATTCATGGGTCAGAGGGCTGGTGCCCAAAGATTCCGAGCGCGGCCGTTTCTATGCCTGTGATGTGAGAGGGGTAGGCGAATCACGCCCTGATACTTGCGGAGAAAATTCATTTCTCAAACCTTATGGAAGCGACTATTTCTACGCGATTCATGGCCTGATGCTCGACCGCCCCTACCTTGGGCAAAAGGTGTGGGATCTCCTTCAGGTGTTGCGCTGGATGGCTTCAACCGGTCATGAGAGCGTCCACCTCGTGGCTCAAGGCTGGGGTACGCTGCCTGCAACCTTTGCCGCCCTACTCAATGATTCGGTTGATGCCCTCACCCTAAAGGGCGGCCTTGCCTCCTACCAATCAGTGGCGATATCGGAGGCCTATTCATGGCCCTTGTCATCGTTTCTCCCAGGTGTGCTTGAGTCTTTCGATCTGCCTGACTGCTACCGTGTGTTGGAGAAAAGGCTCAGTCTGGAATGGGTCTAAGCACCAAAGATGGTTTGGTTGACCGCAGTGATCAGTTCATCGTAGACCGCATTGGGTTGCTGCTCTCCATCAATGATCTGGAAGCGGTAGGTTCTCTGCATGCGCATGAAGGCTTTCTTCATGCGTTGTTGGTAGGCTACGAAACTATCAAACATGTCGCGGCTCAGCCCAAGGTCCATGCCACTTTCCCAGTAGTCCAGGGTTTGGTTCTTGGACAGGTTCCGCTGAATCAGCTGAGAGGGAGAAACGTCCAGATAAAAAACGGCATCGGGCACCAAAGCCATCCCGTATAAATTGGTCACCCATCGCTGATCCATGCCGCGCACCATGTCTCGGGCCATCAGTGTGTAAATATATCGGTCGGCGATGACGATAAATCCCGCACTTAGGGCTGGGATGATGATGTTTTCAAGCTGATCGGCAAAATCGGTGGCATAAAAAAGGCTCATGGTGGTGTGGCTGAGGATGTTCCCCTCCTGAGCCTTTTCAAGCTCCTCGCTCACCAGGGTTGAACGTTTGATGCCCACCTGAACGGCCGCATGGCCGTTGCCTTCCAGCCAGTCCACAAGCTTGCGGATTTGGGTCGAGCGGCCCGAACCGTCAGCCCCTTCCAACACGATGAGTTTGCCAGTCAGTGCTTCGGTATCGACATTGGGCAGACCCTGTCCATAGAAATGAGTGGGTGATGCGACGGGTTCATCGACCTGAAGTTGCTGACGAAAATTGGTTTTTTTCCAAGTGCTTCTTGGTTTCCTTGCAATGCGTTGGCTACCTGGCTTGCTCATGTCATCGATTGCTTTGGTAGTGACCCAGTTCGATATGTTGGCAGATCAGCTGTCTGAGTCGGCTCTGCTGTTCTTCCACCGTCCCCTTGGCATCAATGAGCAGGAAATTGAATTCACTGCTCATAGCCAGGTATTGCTCCAGCTGCATGCCTTGAAACAGGCGAAACGACTCATAGATATCGTGAGAGAGATTGAGATCCATCCCCGCCTCAAAATATTTCAGTGAAGGCCTTCCTCTTAGAATACGGCCTAGTGTGGTTTCCAAGGGAGCCCGGAAGAAAAAAACCAGGTCGGGCTGTGCGGCAAACTCGTAAATCCCTCGCACCCACTTGGGCGAACAACCCCGGACAGTATCCCGAGCAAAAGCCGTGAAAATGTAGCGGTCACAGAGAACCAGGTAGCCAGCTCGGAGTAGCGGCACCAACTGGCGTTCGTAGCGGTCGGCGAAGTCGGTGGCGTGGATCAGGCTGAATGTGGTAGGGGTAAGCAGCTCTCGATTTTTGCCTTTGCTGGTAGCCGACTTGACCAATACGGAAGAGTTCCACTCACTGAAGAAAACCTTCAGGCCTTGCAGTTCCATCCAACGCTTGATCAACTTGATCTGGGTTGACTTACCCGAACCATCGAGTCCCTCGACCGCAATCAGGCGACCAGGATAGCCGAGTTGTCCGAATGTTTCCTTGCCCATTGCACCAGCTTAATTCAGATGACTCGACCACGAAAGGGCTAAAATCGATCCTCCGTCGTCAATGGAGCCTATGACTCATGGGCTCATCAGGCCAAGGCGCATTGCCTGCTCCAACGCATAGCGTGCCAAGGGAGCCGCGACGGCTCCGCCGGATCCACCGTTTTCAACCAGGATGGCCACCGCAAGCTGGGGCCGCTGGACTGGTGCGAAGCCGACAAACCAGGCGTGAGCCGCACCATTGGGGTTTTCTGCTGAACCCGTCTTGCCACCGGAGCGAATGAGGCAACCATCAAACGCTTTGCGCGCGGTCCCAGCCTGGGTCACTCGCTCCATCATCCCCTGCATCTGCAATGCTGTCGACTCTCCCATCACACGGCCCAACTGGCTTGCGGGCTCAGCAAAGGTGAGCCTTGGGCTCATCAGGATGCCATCATTCGCGATGCTGGCGGTAATCATGGCCATATGCAGGGGAGTGACCATCAGCTTTCCTTGCCCTATGCCCATCATGGCCATTTCAAAAACATCTCCCTGTTTGACCTGAGGTAGCCGTGAGCGAGCCGATTGGATTTGATCACTCGGCCCACTGTAAAGGGTCAGCGGTTGATCCAGACGCATCAGGCGACGCAGCCAGTCATAGCCATCCTTGCCGATGGTCGCACCGACGGTTGCGAAATAAACATTGCAGGACTGCTCTATAGCCTTGGCCAGATCAATACGACCGAAGCCAGGCCATTTGGCTCCTCGTGATTGGTAGGCATAGTAGACATAATCGCGGATGATCCCCTTGCCATCGGGGGTTCGATATTCTGGTCCACAATCCATGGTCAAAGGAAAGTTCGCTCCCAGTAAGTGCTTATCCAGGTAGTAGGAGCCGATAGCGACCTTGAAGATGGATCCGGGTGGATACAGACCATGCAAGGCGCGATTAACCAGAGGGGATCCAGGGGCAGCTTTATTCCCGAGCGTTTCCTTGAGGTGGTTCGGGTCGAAGGAAGGGGTACTGCAGGCACTCAGGATGGAGCCATCGCGTATGTCCAGCACCACAGCTGCTCCTCGCAGGGGCTTGCCAGCCAGTGCGCCGGCCTCTGAGTCATACCGCTGACCCGCCATCTGCTGGTAAATGGCCTGTTGCAGGCTTCCATCCAAGGTCATCCTAAGATCTTTGCCCTGAGGGAGTTTTTCTCGAGTGATCAGTTGGCGGTGAACCGATTGCCAACCTTCCACGCTGAAGTCTTCTAGCCCTGAAAGCATGGGGTTGGCTGCCGATTCCAGCGCATGAATCCCATAGGATGGGTGAAAGTATCCCACCAGGTGAGCTGCGGCTGCGCCCAGAGAGTAGCGGCGACCGATGTGAGCGCCGTCCTGATGGTTCTCGGCGAGCAATCTTCCTCGACGATCAAGAATGTTTCCCCGCTGAATATGCAGGGCCGGGTTAAAGACTCGGCGATCATGCTTCTGCATGAAGCTGACAAACTGGGGGCGAAGGAAACCGCCTAGCTGCCAGGTGGCCTGGTAGGCCAGTATGCCCAGGAATCCCAGGGTGATGACCCAGCTTACCAGTCGGATTCGCTTGAGCTTGTGCGGGTTGGATCCCTTTTCCGAGGTTCGCTTTCTCTCTTTACCAAAAAGTAATAACCAGGTCATGCGCAGGACTCCTGCCAAGAACAGCAACTGGATGATCCAGGCCATGGAACTGGCATGTTCGGGCGTGATCGGCATGATCTTTAACCTATCACGAGTCGTATCTGACTGGCAACCAGCCTGTCTTGGGAGTGCGCTCTTTTCAGTAAGGTTCTTAGCGCTTGTCGTGGCTCTTCTCGAGTTACTATAGTGGTGCCTGTTTCCTTATGAATCCATATATCGCCGAATTTTTTGGTACGATGATGCTTATTTTGCTGGGCAATGGGGTTGTGGCCGGGGTGCTCTTGAACAAGTCCAAGAGCTTTCAGGCTGGTTGGCTCGTCATCGCCCTGGGTTGGGGACTGGCTGTGACCCTTTCTGTCTACATGGTTGGGGCCATCAGTGGAGCGCATCTTAATCCTGCGGTGACTGTTGCCGTCGCCGCCATCGGTCATGGTGGTTTTACCTGGGCTCAGGCGCCTGGCTACATCCTGGCTCAGATGTTAGGCGCCATGCTGGGAGCCACCCTTGTCTGGTTGACCTACCTACCTCACTGGAAGGAGACTCCCGATGCGGACACCAAGCTGGCGGCTTTCAGCACCAGCGCCGCCATCAGGCATGCGCCCTCCAACCTGTTTTCTGAGATCATCGGAACCCTGGTCCTCGTCCTTGGGGTATTAACCGTATTGAGGCCTGATAACCTGGTGCCAGAGTCTGGATTCGATACAGGTTTTGGCCCCGTTTTAGTCGGTTTGATTGTCCTATCGGTCGGCCTTTCACTGGGTGGACCCACAGGCTACGCCATCAACCCCGCGCGAGACCTTGGGCCTCGGCTAGCGCATATGCTCTTGCCGATTCATGGCAAGGGTCGCAGTCATTGGGATTACGCCTGGATTCCTGGCATTGGCCCTCTCATTGGGGGGTGGCTTGCTGCGCAGATCTACCAGACCCTCTGGGGCTGAAACCCAGAATCACCTTAGCACAAGACGTCATCATGAAAACCATTCTGGCACTCGATCAGGGCACCACCAGTTCCCGAGCCATCATCTTCGACCGTCAATCTGGCATCCGGGCTGTAGCTCAGCAGGAATTCACACAGATTTATCCCAAACCAGGTTGGGTGGAACATGATCCCAATGAGATTTGGAAGACACAGCTTAAGGTTGCCAAGGCCGCCGTCCGCAAAGCGGGCCTCAAGCCTCAGGACATCGCGGCCATTGGTATCACCAATCAACGTGAGACCACCGTCGCCTGGAATCGTGAGACTGGCGAACCCATTGGTCCAGCCATTGTCTGGCAGGATCGTCGGACCGCTCCTTTTTGTGATGAACTCCGATCCCAGGGTCTGGCACCTCTGATCCAGAAAAAGACAGGTCTTGTCTTGGATGCTTACTTCAGTGGCACGAAAATGCGTTGGATCCTTCAGCATGTCAAAGGGGCCCGAAGGCTCGCTCGTGAGGGAAAGCTCGCTTTTGGTACGGTAGATTCCTGGCTGCTTTGGCATTTGTCCGGGGGCGTTCACCACCTCACCGATGCAACCAATGCCAGCCGCACCCTGTTGATGGACTTGCGCAAAGGTAAATGGGATAAAGACCTACTGGATCTATTTGGGATCCCGCCGCAGACCCTTCCGGAGATCCGTTCCTCGAGCGAAATCTATTTTGAAACTTCCCTGCTTGGTGGCTCCATACCCGTGGCAGGCTTGGCTGGTGATCAGCAGGCTGCTCTTTTTGGCCAGGCATGTGGCTCACCTGGCATGGTGAAGAACACCTATGGAACCGGTTGCTTCATGCTCATGCATACGGGCAACAAACCCAAGGTATCCAAAAACAACCTGCTCTCAACGGTTGCCTGGAAAATCGGGAAGGAAACCGAATACGCGCTCGAAGGGAGCGTGTTCATTGCGGGGGCGGTAACCCAATGGCTCAGGGATGGGCTTGGCATCATCGGCAAATCTTCTGATATCGAGCCACTGGCTCGACAGGTGGAGGATAATGGCGGGGTTTATTTGGTGCCTGCTTTTGCAGGACTCGGGGCTCCGCACTGGGATCCCTATGCCAGGGGGACCATCGTGGGTCTGACCCGTGGGACACAGGCCGGCCACATCGCTCGGGCGGCATTGGAAGGGATTGCTTATCAAGTGGTGGATATTGTCCGGGCTATGGAAAAGGATGCGGGGGTTCCAGTCAAGGAACTCAGGGTCGATGGCGGTGCGTCCCTGAATGGTCTACTGATGCAGTTTCAATCGGACCTAATGGGGGTTCCCGTGCTCAGACCTAAAGTGGCTGAAACCACCGCATTGGGTGCGGCCTACCTAGCGGGCTTAGCTGTGGGTTACTGGAAAAGCCGACATGAGATTTCAAGGCAGTGGCAAATCGATACCCGTTTCAAGCCTGGTATGAAACCAGCCCAAGTAAGGCGTTTGATGACTGGATGGGGCAAAGCCTTGGACCGATCACGCCAATGGGAAGATTCAGCTTCTTGAGACAGGGCGTCTGCCTGTGAAGCCCTACTCGAAAACGGGTGCTAAGGCTTCCTGCGTTGAAGTCCCTGCCGTGTCCTCCTCAAGGGTTCCTGTCTCAGGCGGGTTCTCCTCCTTCAACTCCGGCTCGGCTTTGAGGCTTCGGATTTTCTCGAGGGGTTCCAATGCCGCTTCGCAGCCGCCACGGACTGCGCGCTCAAGCCATAGGGTGGCTCGTTCAACATCTTGAGGGTGGAGTCGGCCATCCATATAAAAAGTGGCCACTGCCAGGCATGCATCTGCCAAACCTTGTTCGGCGGCCCGTTCAAACCATTTGAAGGCCATGGCTTCGCTACGGGGAACACCCCTGCCTGCATCATACATTAGGGCAAGATTCCATTGAGCCAGGGGATGGTCCTGATTGGCAGCGTGGTCATACCACTTGGCGGCCTTGACCCAGTCCTGCTCAACGCCCAGCCCCTCCTCGTGAAGGACGCCTAGATTGAACTGAGCCAGCAGGCTGCCGGCCTTGGATGCCTGCAGGAACCAATCTGCCGCCGCCGCTGGATCCTGAGTGACTCCCTTGCCTTCAAGCATCAGAGAGGCCAGTGCGACCATGGATGGTTGGTGCCCGCTAGAGGCTGCTTTGGCAAGCCAACTGGCTGCTTCCTCAGCTTGCTGAGCTTCCACGCTCGCCTGAGGCTCCTGGCCTAGCAGGATCATCGCCAGGTTGTACTGCGATGCGAGCACACCTCCTTCAGCCGCGGCCCGGGTCCAATAGATGATCTGCTCGGTATTACCTGGCCCTGACTGTCTTTGTCGATGGATCTCGATCAATCTCAACTGAGCCGGGACGACACCCAGATTCCCAGCGCGGCTGTAGTAGTCCAAAGCAGCGGCCTGTTCATCGGCTTGATCACTCGTGTCGAGTAGAAAGCCCAAGTTGTATAGTGCCATGGGATCATCCTGATTGGCGGCCTCACCCAGCCAGTGGCGAGCCTGCACCATATCTTGCTCCACGCCTATGCCTCTGAGGTAGTTCATACCCAAAACAGCCTGGGCTCCGGGATGCCCCTGCTCGGCAGCTGCCTGGTAATATTTGATGGCTTGCTCAAGGTTTTTTTCTACCCCTCTGCCTTCGGCCAGCAGCCTTGCAAGGCGGTACTGCGCTCTGGCATCACCTGCCTGGGCTGCCCTCTCATACCAGCTAAATGCTTCCCCAGGTTGGCTGGTTCCCTCCGACTCTGATTCAAGCAAGAGCCCAAGGTTGAACTGTGCCCGGATCTCCCCACGTCCGGCTGCCATTTCAAACCAGTCACGGGCTTGCTCCATATCGGCTTCGGTGCCCTGACCGGAGGCTGTGGCTGCCCCCATCCTGAATTGCGCCTCCATCATGCCAGCTTCAGCTGCCTTGCGATACCAATCCATCGCCATGCTGAGATCTTTTGCCACCCCCATGCCGCTCTCATACATGTTGGCAAGATAGAACTGGGCTTGCCGGTGACCCTGCTCGGCGGTGAGTCGATACCACTTGGCCGCCTCTTTGAAATCCTGAGCAACCCCTTGGCCTGAGGCATATGCCTGGCCCAGTTTTAACTGTGCTTCTGGGTGCTGCTGTTCTGCTGAGGCTTTGAGCCATTCGATGGCCTTGTCTGGGTCCATGGCCACTCCATGCCCCGAGTCGTAGGCCATCGCCACTTCGTATTGATCTTCAGCGTCCCCTCGCTGGGCATTGAGCAGTCGGCCAGCGAACAAGTCTTCAGGGGTCATGAGCTCGATCAGCTCATCCATTACCGAATTGGCCTCTTGATGGCCCGCCTTGGCTGCGAGGCGGATCCAGAGATAAGCTTCGGGAAAGTCCTGCTGCACGCCTTCCCCTCGAGCGATCGCCACACCGAGCTGGAATTGAGCTCTCGCATCTCCTTGGGCAGCAGCTGAACTGAAGTAACGCAGGGATTCGGCTGGGTCGGCCGGCACCCCAAGCCCATTCAGGTAAAAAATCCCCATGTTGTATTGCGAGGTGGCTTCTCCCTGGTCGGCCGCAGCCTGAAACCACTTGGCTGCCTGCTTGAAATCTTTCTCGACGCCTTGCCCCTGGACGAAAAGGACTCCCAAGTTGTATTGGGCATTGGGATGCCCCTGCAAAGCAGCCTGCTCAAACCAGAAAGCTGCCTTACCCATGTCCTGCTCCACGGCCTCCCCATTAAAATAGGCCAGAGCAAGGCTGAATTGAGCTTGCACCTCGCCAGCTTCGGCCCATTCAGTGAGTTGAGCTGGCGTGGCGTCAGCTGTGTTGGCAGCCGAGTGAGCAGGGGGGAGAGGGGGAGTTGTTGGAGCAAGGGGAGGGGATTCCTGTGCCATGGCCATGCTTGCCAGGAGCAACCCCCAGGGTGGGCAACACCGAAGTAGGCGGCGGATGATACCGTCGACTCTCTGGCATTGACTTCTTAAATGGGCTGCTTGATTCAAGGGACACATGATCCGCAGTCAGGCCTGCTCCTGGAGGGAATGTTTCCACAAAGCGAACCTGTCAGCTTCGACCATAACCGCCACCGCCTGGTGTTTCAAGGACCAGGCGATCGCCAGCATTCAAGTGCTTGGCGCCTATGGGAGGCAGCCATTCCCTCCGGCCGCTCGGCTCCATCAGGTATTGTTTTCCCGGTTGGCCCGCTGCCCCACCGGCCAAACCGTAGGGTCCCTGGGTGCGATGCTGGGTGATGAAGGAAACGCTCACCGGTTCCAGGAATTCGAGTTCGCGACGAATACCCGCGCCCCCGACATGCTTGCCACCGCCGCCAGACTGAATGCGGATGGCAAATTCGTGTAGCCGCACCGGATAGCGTGATTCCAAGATTTCTGGGTCGGTGATTGCGGTATTGGTCATGTGGGTATGCACCGCATCAGCTCCGGGCCCCTGAGGGGTTGCCCCAGCTCCGCCGCAGATGGTTTCATAATAACTGAAAGCTTCGTTCCCGAAAATGAGGTTGTTCATGGTTCCTTGAGAACAGGCTGCTACCCCTAGGGCCTTGAGGAGGAGATCCACCAGACGCTGGCTGGTTTCCACATTACCCCCAACCACCGGTAGACATTGCTCGGCCTGGTCGACAAATGGAGGGTTGAGCATGCCCTCTGGAAGGATGATTTCGATGGGTTTGAGGAGCCCTTCATTCAAGGGGATGCTGTCGCTAAGGAGCAACCTCAGGACGTAGAGTACGACGCTGTTGACGATGGCTGGGGTGGCATTGAGGTTCCCTGTGTGCACCGGGGCGCTACCAGTGAAATCAAAGCGGCAGTGAGATGGACTTAAACAAACCCTGACTGAAAGCACCGATCCATCGTCCAATGACTCCTTTGCCTGGAAAGTACCTGCCTTGAAACCATCCAGGCGTTCCCTGACCAGTGATGCCGATCGATCGAGGATGGCCTGCATCTGCTGGGTGACTGGATCGGAGCCGAATTGTTCGCTCATCGCCAGGAGGGTTCGTGCACCCTTGAGGTTGGCGGCTGCTTGCGCCTTGAGGTCGGCCAGGTTGTCTGAAATGGCCCGAGTGGGAAAGGGGCCTTGGCTCAGGTGCCTGGCGATGGCTTCAAAGCAAGGTTTGCCTCGCCGGTATAGGAACATGGGTGGGATGACCACGCCTTCTTCCTCAAGATTCCTTGCCCCTGGCGGCATGGATCCAGGTCGGATACCTCCTAACTCAGCATGGTGAGCCCGATTGGCCACAAAGCCCAGCAGCTTCCCTGCCTGATCGTGGACTGGGAAGATGAGGGTGAGGTCAGGAAGGTGGGATCCGCCAAAAGCGGGGTGATTGGTCAGTATCATGTCCCCGGGTTCGAGACTGAGTTTTTGCATGACCCGACGCACACACAGTCCCATGGCCCCAAGATGCACCGGGATGTGAGGAGCGTTGGCCACCAGCTGGCCACTGCTATCGAGCAGGGCGCATGAGAAATCCAATCGTTCCTTGACGTTTGTGGAAAGCGAAGTGCGCTGAAGCATCCATCCCATGGCGTGAACCAGACTGAAAAAACGATGGGTGAAGAGTTCAAGCTGAAAGGCAGAGGAAGATGTCGCATGGTTGAAATGCGTGAGATTCTCTCCTTCGGGCTCGCGGGTGACTCGCTGACTTCCCTGGGAACCGGTGGTAGCCACCCATCCCGGGTCGATCACCAAGGTGCCAAAGGTATCTTGAATGATGGCCGGGCCACACAGCCAGTCGCCAGGCTTCAAATGCTCTCGTCGCATGACCGGAATCGATTGCCACTGACCTAGAACGTGACTGCGGATTTGATGTTCAGGTTGGGCGACCTGTTTCCGGTCGAAAGATTCCCTTTCCTGGATGCTTGTCGCTGAGCTCGCAATGACGCGACATGCCATCAGTTCAAAACCCGATCTGCCTCCTTCGGGGCGGTAGCCATAAACCTCTTGGTAGCGCTCCAGGAATGCCTCCTCCAGATCCATCCCTGGTTTCCAATCGATCGTTTCGCTGCTTTCCTGCCCGACTTGGCGAAGCTCCACCAAACGACGGGTGACCTTGATATCCTCAGGCTTGTATCCCTCAATGGTCATGGCCTTGCAGGCCTCCTCTTCGAGCTCGCGGACCAGGCATTCGAAGGAGTCGGCCACCTCCTGCCAGGGCTGCAGTATTTGTCTTTCGGCCACCCGCTCAGTCTGTGCATGCATCAGACCCCATGCACTGAGCAGGCCGGCCTGAGCAGGGAAAAGGATTTGCTCCATTTGGAGGATTTCGGCCACGGCGCAGGCGTGTTGCCCACCGGCGCCGCCAAACGCCGTCAGGGTATGTGTGCGTGGGTCATGACCTTCTCTAATGGATATCCCCCTTATAGCTTCAGCCATACGTTCGTTGGCGATCCTCAGCATCCCTTGGAGCATCTCTGCAAGTCCCAGATCGGGATGATGCTCCTGACGAGCTTGTGCTAGCACGTGTTCGGCCTGGCTTTGAGCCGCTTCGGGATCGAAGGGAATGCCAAGCAGCGATGGGTCCATACGGCCGAGCAGGTAATTGACATCGGTCACCGTCAGCGGGCCTCCTGCGCCGTAGGCAGCGGGTCCTGGAGTGGCTCCGGCACTTTCCGGGCCCACCGTAAAGGCGCCATCTTGAAATCGACAGATAGACCCTCCACCCGCAGCCACGGTATCAATTTTCAAGGTTGTGGCCATGAGCCGAATGCCGTCGATGATCTGCTCGAATCGGTAGGCAAGCTTGCCATCGTAACGAGCCACATCGCTGCTGGTGCCTCCCATGTCCAAAGCGATAATCTGGTTGATGCCGCACTGGTGAGCGCAGGTGGCGGCTCCAACCAGCCCGCCGGCGGGGCCACTCAGTAGGCTGTCTTTAGCCTCGTAAGCCTCACCTTTCATGAAGGCTCCAGCACTGGTCATGATCTTGATATCCGGTTGGCTCAAGCTGCCCTCGATGCGTGCGAGGTATTGACGCATGATAGGGGTCAAATAAGCATTAACCACGGCTGTCTCAGCTCTGGGGAGGTATTTGATGAAGGGCGCCAGCGCCGAGGAAGTCGAGACATGCTCAAGCCCTTCTTCTTTCAGGATTGCCGCGGCCTGCTGCTCGTGAATGGGGTTGCGGTAGGCATGCAGGAAGGCAATCGCCACCGAATCGATTCCAGCTTCGATGAGATTGCGTGCCAGAGATTGGAGTGCTGAGCGATTCAGTGTCCGGATGACTTGGCCGCTGGCATCCAGGCGTTCATCGATTTCCCACACCTGCTCAGGCAGTGGGGGTGTCTTGATGATGTCTAGGGCGAAAAGATCCTTTCGTCTCTGGTCGCCGATTGCAAGCAGGTCGCCAAAACCCCGGGTTACCAGGAATGCGGTTGGGGCCCCTTTCCTCTCGAGCAGCGCATTCGTACTGCGTGTGGTGGCCAAATGAAATTTGATGGGAGGAAAGGCCTGGCCGACAAGGGTGCGGGTGGCCAGTCTGGCTGCCAGGATTGGAGCCTCCTCGTCAAAACCTATCTCAAGGACCTGCCCCGGGCACAGTGGATGGTTGGGGGCACTTTCCAGACTGCAGCACTGAATTTGTTCGGGCGACTGGTGTAATCTACCCAGCACAGATTGTGTCTCACTGCCCATTAAACGGGCCCCATGCAAGAATCCCGGAGGAATAGGCGAAGCCAGGTTCAGCACGAGTTGCTTTCCCTGGAGTTCCTCCAGAGTGGCTCGTATTCTGCCGCTGCTCAATACCTTGAATCGGTTCAAGGCACCGCTTGGGTCTCGGGCCAGGCAATCGGTGAAGGTGCCACCGGTATCGACCCAGATCTTCCAGCAGTCATGTTCTGACATGGTCGCGGGGCTCCAGAGTTTTGAAGGGATGACTGTGAGGTGTTGAGCTTGCTTGAATCAGGCGCTCAGGGTGAGGTTGCCGAAGTCAGTGAGTTGTAGAGGATATCCAGCCACCTTGAGGTATTGATGAAGCCTGCTCCCCAAGCCTTGTAGGCCTCGAGTGGGCTGGATGCCTTGAGTTGATCCAGCGGCTTGCCAAGGCTGATGGCTTGCCTGACTGTATTCAGGCTTTCGGTCATCATCGCTTCAAATGCCTGCAGGTTTTCTCGGGTAGCCAGCTGACCATGTCCAGGGATGATCTTGGCTTCATCTGGGAGGTGCTGCAGCATGGTTTGGACATTTTTCAGATAACCCTCGGCATTGCCTCCACTCCCCAGATCAATTAAGGGGAACCGGCCATTGAAGAATTGGTCCCCCATATGGAGCACATTGGATTCGGTGAACCAGATCACTACATCCCCATCGGTATGGCCTGGCCCCAGGTGAATCATCCTGATTTCTTCGCCGTTAAAATGCAGGCTTGCTGACTCACGAAAGGTAATCACAGGGAGGGCTTGTGATGGGGTCTCGCTTTTCCCGCTCAAACGTTCTCTGACTTTTTCATGAGCAATGAGGGTCGCTTTTTCACCAAAATGAGCGTTGCCGCCCGTGTGATCGCCATGCCAGTGGGTATTGAGAACATATTTGAGCTTCCCTTGGTTCATGTCAGCGAGAGAGGTCTCGATGGCAGAAGCCAGGTCGGCAAATTGG
>Ga0181585_10002229_pt1 | contig 17214 bp, 20 predicted proteins | sample 071ome_29_FD_132469 | JGI IMG/M metagenome (GOLD analysis project Ga0181585, IMG submission 132469) | Coastal salt marsh microbial communities from the Groves Creek Marsh, Skidaway Island, Georgia - 071407BT metaG (megahit assembly) | ecosystem: Environmental > Aquatic > Marine > Intertidal... | reverse complement strand
GGAATTGTTTCTCTTTGAACTTCGAAAGGTTCGTTGAATCCAGCCTTGCTCAGTTCTTGTCTCAATTTTGAACTGACGCCCAAATGGGCAAAGCTAACGTTCATTCCATCCCCAAGTCGCTCCGCATCCCCCTCCTATATAGCATACGAGGGGTATAATCGAGAGAATGTAGGTGGACGCACCAACTTCAGCATCCACCAGACGTACCTCAAGTCCCATGTAGAAATCAAAGATATTGTTCAAAAAATTCTGAATTCTTCGGAGGATTTGAAAAACGAGTATTCCCGCCAATGCATCATGGAACTGAGTATGCTTGGGGCATATGTTGGTATGGTCATGGTGCTTATTGCATTTGCAACTGAAACTCGCGGCATCGTTTCATCCCGTTCATTTCCTTATCTTCTCCTCATGGCTGTGGGCGAGATATTGTTGACAATCCGTGCTAGTTTGACCGGCGAATGGCCCTTTGCAGTCTTAGGTGCCATTTGGGCAGCTTTTGCGATTTGGTCGATTCTCAAGCCCCCAAAGGTTCACAACGACGCATGATAGTTGTAATTCAATATCCATAAACGAGCAACATTGTTGACCTATTGAACCAAGGACTGAAGCAGGAGCAACTCCGGTTCATTAGACATTCATAAGATATCCGTAACCCTTGAATTTCCAGCGAAGCACATGGTCAACGGGGGATTTTTTTCATCACATCCTCGATGATCAAGCCTTAACAAGGTCATTGAGTGCCTCGATAGAGGCCTTGAGTTTCGTTTCAAGCTCCTCCACAGCCTTCTCAATCGCTTCCACGCTTTTCTTTGCATTGGTCGTCTTGCTTTTCAGATTTTTGAAGGCTCCGAGGTCGGTCTCCACTTGCTTTGCTTGTTTGCGAATCGCATCGGCGTCAATGGCGCTCGCATCGGAGACGGCCTCTGCAATCAAACGAGCACGCGTGATGGTATAAGCCGCTTCCAAGGCGACCCATTGGGCAGGGTCGTCGTTCATCTCCCCTGGCGCCCAGTCGACGACGACGATGGAGTCCTTGCCCGCGTTGGCTGGTGAAATCATGGATTGCGTCGCTCCGCGTGCCTCTCGCACCATGACACCGATTCCCGCATCTGCTGAGCGTGCTTCACGCCCTCGCTTCGCTTCTGTGCTGATCTTTGCCAGTGTCATGCTCTCGCCTGCTTTGGCCTCCACTGCGATGCTTACGATTGTGCTGCTTAGGACAGGATCAACGATTTCGATTTTGATGTCACCTGCCTTGACGAGGCTTCCTTCGACCGCTTGAGCTCCTGTCGCAGTGATGTCATCGTTCCACTTCGATGCAGCACGAATCTGATGGAGGGCTTCAAGCATGTCATTCTCAAAGTACACGCCCTTGTGAGACATCTTCCGAAGCGCTTCTTTCTGTGCCGCTTCCGCTTCAGCATCCTTTTTGGCGAGTTCAAGCCCCTTCAGTATTTCATTGAAGGTTGCCGTTTGCTCCTTCGCCATTTTGTCGAGGTATTCGATCATCTCCTTCGCAGAGTCTCTTTGAGCCTTGTTTATTGTACGTACACTCGCTGCCATAGGGCTGTCCTCTTTTGTTACGTCGAGCAAGGCCGTGACCTTCGCTAATTCCCCAGCAAGACCCTGCTCGAAGGTGGAAAGCATTTTACTTGAGACGGAGGTCTTCAAATCGGTGTTAGTCAAGCCGTTTGCCATTTCTTCAAACAGTTTGGCAATACTCCCATCCTGCCCTAGCACTGCTTTGAGGTCTGCTTTGAGTACCGAGTCGTCGCCGACAAGTTTCGCTTCAAGGAAGTCACTGAGGCCATTGGCAGCTTCATCAAGACCCTTTGAGAACTCAGTGAGTTTCGTCTCCATCTTTTCTTCAAGTTCGCTCATGTTTAGCCCAGCTGTAGCGCTGTCCATGGCGATAAGTCCGATGTCGAGCGCCTTGAGTAGGTGCTCGTCCAAGGCTTCAGTGCCTTCGTCCAGCACGCTCTGAGGGACCCGTCGAACGTAAGTTCCTGGGACAGATAATTGATGGTCGGGCAACGAAGATTTGTCGAATTCGGACATATTAACTAATTTTACCTAGGCCATATAAAGATCACTTACTATAGACCCAACTTTCAATAAAGTATTGGTTTTAAGAATGCAATGTGCAACAAGCACACATCCAATATAGATGACCCTATCATCAACTGATAGGTTACTTTTTGAATTAATTCCTTCACCATCAAAACGGTGATTGATGTGGAAGAACGAGAAAAAGAGGAGGTTGAACCGAACTTCCATGCGACTCCGGCCAATATTTTCGAATACCTGTCTAGGCAAGCAACGCCCGCAAGCAGGAGCAAAGCAAATTTACGGGGGCAAGCCAATAAAAAGGTTTCTATCAAATCGGATAAACAAGATTTCGATAAATCCGATTTTGACAAATCATCATCAGACTCTGAACACGGATTAAGAGAGTTACTGGCTAGAAAGCAAAGAGAACACTGCGCCAATGAGGAAAAGGAAAGGCAACGGAAATTACGTGAAGCTCAGGAACGTCGACAACTGTTGCTAAAACAAATTGAACCATACAAAGCCGAGTTGATGTCAGACATCATGCAAGAAATATCAATGATTGAACCTATGCATTTAACCAATGCTGGTAAAAGAAGCATTATATCGAACGCTTTTTCGAAGCCACGTGACTCAAATCAGTTTTTTGTCTATGTTAAGAATTTAGGCTTAATGAGTAGAGATAATTTCTTTCGAATGTCTTCTGAAGGAGGAAATTTTGTCAAAGGGGAGAGAGATTTCCAACTCTTATTTGACTCCAGAAATATTTTTCCTAATCATAATGGTAGTGAATCAGGTTTCCAAATTTCAAATGGAATGTTGTTGATGAAGGCAAATACCTACGTCGTCCATTCGGTGAATTTCGATGATTTCTCATCTTCAGAATTCTTTCGTGCAGAATCTGAGATTATGGATGTAGATTATCACAATGATACTGGTTTACTCGCTGTAGCAACACGCACCCATGGAAACATGTTGTTCAATTCAAGAACTGGAGCAACACTTCGTTTACCACATCTTGGAAAAAGGTCCTCTTTGATATTCTTCTCGCCGGATGGAAGATATGTAGCAACATATTCCGATCGCTCGCCAATCGTAAGCATTTTTGAGGTAGATACTCGGGGAAAGTTGCGTGACATCTACGTTGGTAGGGATTTAAGATCGGCAAGATTTTCAGAGGATTCCGAGGATATCTTGATCACGTTTTCATGGTCGGGTAAACTAAAAGTGATTGCAGTTGAAACTGACACATTGATTGACGAGTACGATTTTGATATAGATGAATACGATGTTGTAGAATGGTCGCGAGAAGGTATGAACATCCACGGGACGAATGTGGACATTAATGCTACGGGCCAATTTATCCAAAGTAATAGAACCGAATGTGGGCGATTTGTGCTCCGTGAGACAGAAGTGATTGATACCGTCGGAAGCCTAAGTGTCGAGTTCCGAAACCATTCCATCGTACCTGTTCCATTATATCCTGAGCATTCGTACATTGGAAGAGATTCTGAGATTTTTTCTGCAACCCTAACCACGGTGAATAAGGACTTGAATGTGCATGGATTTTCAATTGTTGCATTAAACTCAAAAATCTTTGAGCTCCTGTGGAGTTCTAGTGTGATTTGACAATTATTAATGGTTGCAGGAAACACTAGGCCCCCGTTTCTTAAAATCGGACTTGTTAAAATCCATTCAAATTCCTCACAAACTGTTTACGAGGACTTCGATCTTTTTGTTAAGTTTCTCAAGTTCAGAAAGAATGTCATTCATCGTTCGCTCTCGAGGTTCAAAAATGAGCATGTAGCCTATGGTATGCGACTCCAAATTTCCAAGGTTATCGTATGCTTTCTCAATGTTCTGAATGCTCACAAGGCGCATATTTGGACGAGCATTTAATTCTTCATCGACCTTGTTCTTGAATTCTGACCACGCTGATTTGGTAACGGTATAGGTACCAGCATTCCATTCCACAACTGGTGGATTAATGAGGACAACCTCAGAGTTTGAGTTGGATTTATTGAAATCGGAACTCATGAAAACACCACTCAGGCCTTATTGAAATCTGATTTTCCTTCTATAGCGTCTTGGAATTCACTCTCATTGATGATTCCGTGCCGACGAGCTTGTTCAAGAATCAATGTCTTGAAGTTTTGTAGTGAGTAATTCGTTGATTTCATTTGAAGGTAACTTGCTGCAAGTTTATTTGTGTCTTTGGAGGGTTTTCCAGGCGCTAGCCTTCTTTTCATAATTGAATCGAATTGCTTTTGATTGAACCATAACGTCATACCACGGGGGTTTGTCACCAAATATTGAGTCCCGTATTTGTTAGTTTGAGTTCTTCCATTGGTTGAATATCCTGTGGCCATCTGTCCTTTTATCCTAGGATACTGACCAGTTGTATACCCCTTGACTACGTGCTTCAAATTGTTTTTGTATGTCTTTAATTGGGAACGTAATTCCTCTGCTGTACCAGTTTTTTTAATCCTTGCCAAGTCACACTCACGCTTGAGTTCAATAAGCGACATTTTCGTAATATCAACAGCAACATTCTCCTCTTCTTTTCCGAATTGCTTCTGTCCGATTTTCTTCGCATCTTCAGCACTAAGTTTGATGTCGAGAAGGTGTGCGATGATGGTTGGATCTGCTCCGTCGAGCAAGGCTGAGACCGCATCTGAATTTCCTTCAAATCCAGATGAAAGGACAATGTGTGCCCATTTCATGCTCCGCACCCCAGATGCTACGGCTTCGACCAAATCTCTGTGATTTTCAGCGGCTTGTAAAAGTGATTTTGCTTCAGCAGGTGTTGCATTTCCCTCAAGGACGGCTTTGATTGCAGGGTGCTCAGCACCGTGTTCTCCGCGCCAGTCAGATTTCCAAGTATCGATAATGTCCTTGGCGTTTCCACCTGCAACAATAGCTTTTGAAAATGCAGCATCTAGCCCAACTTTTTGGTACGCTTTCATCAAAACATCATCGTCTTGTTTTTTTGCCATTCGTGAACCTCCTAGTCCGGTAGGCCAAAGTGAATCCATATTCTATTTGAGATTTATTGAGATGGTCACCTTAGCCAAAATTTCCAGCGTGACTTTTTGTTTGTTGATTGAACTGTCGATGTTTTTTCCTTGTCATTGCGAGCAAGAAGCGCAGCTAAAGTACGATTCAAATGCGACCATTCAGTAGGCAAATCGTACCAATTGTACAATTCATTTTCAAACATATTCGAAGCATCATGGACCGTCATCCAACCAGTCGGCTCATCATCGTCGAGATGACATCGAGCATTGCCTTCATTGGTTAACTCGAGAGCATAGCCTTCATCGCCTGCACCAGTTTCAATGATGAGAATTCGATCACCATTTGGTGATTGTTTGATTTGATGTTGTGGGTCAATAGCGGATGACGCTATGAAATCTACAGCTCGATGCCAATCCGTGATTGTGAGTTGGAATCTGCCTGTTGCTGCTTGATATTGGTCATGCTGAGTGAGATGAATAAGATCCGTAATCTCTTTTCGTAGAGTCGTATCAACCCACTCAATTTCATCCGCTTCGTAGAAGGAGTGCTCTCCCATCTCTCCATCCGCAGGATACCATGCAAACAAGAGATGTTCTTTCACATCTGCAACACCCTCAGGCATTGTGTGAATGAGGCCACAAAGCATACCTGGATGCGGATAAGGTGGTTGCATACGAGCATAGTAGGCTTGGTAGTCTTGTCGTGAGAAGCGCTCAAGCCCATTTGGAATATGTGAATGCCATGAACCAAACAAATCGATGTCGGGTTCTATTTCTCGAATTGTGTCCAGCGTCCACAACTGATAACGTCGGTCTGGAAGCAGTTCAACAGCACTGACACTATCTGGTTCTGGACCTGTTGGAATGAATTCATCAACCCTCAATGATCCATCTTCTGAAATTTTGCCAAAGAATCGACCACCAATTTCATAGTTTGGTGTTCGTTTTACTTCCGAATAAACACGCTCTAGAATGCTTGAATTGATCGTTAAATTTGGTCGTTGTTCACTCATCCTACTCACCTTTCGTTGCACCATGCACAGTCGTCTGACTGAGGCACATAATTTGCCTGCATTTGGAATGGTTTGAATGCGATTCGCAGCCGTTCATGTTCTTCTTGGCCCTTAAATTCAACATCGTCAATCAAGTGTCGACGAGTTATGATGCTGACATGATTGACCCCATGTCCTTCTGGTGGTGGGGGGATAGGTCGCCAGACCGATTGAATTTCGACATGTTGCACACCTATCTCCTCAGCAAGATCTTCATCAAAGACAGTTCCGCACCAGGAGCAACAACGATCTTCTACAGGATTGACTACGCTACCACAATTCCCACACCTTGGAACAGTACCGTACATTTGACCATCATTTGTGTCGAGCCAGACCGTTCGTTCATCTTGTGCAGGTGGTTCACTTCCTCCACGAAGATCATATGGAATCGCTAACATTTGCGATTCAAGTGTTGAGAGATGGGCTGAATTGTTGGCAGTTGCTTTGAGATATTCTTCGTTCACACTCGCATCAATGAGTGCGGAAAGCGTCATTCGAGAGACAAGGGCTGCAACACTGGCAATATCCGATGCTAAACCTGACAACCCAAATTTCGGGTCAGGAATGCGCCCATATCGTGATTCTTGGATTGCGGATTCTGTCTCAGCAGCAGCTTTTGATTCAGCAACGGTTCGTTCAATGCTGATGGAATCAGACTGGTCAATAAAGCACTCAAAACACCCTGTTGAGGCTGGATCGTACAGATAGGAATCGCCTCCAAAGCCTGTTCGATAAACAGTTCCAACAACCATCGGAATTCGAAGTTCACACGCCATTCGATTGGCAACTAATCTGGAATTTTTATTATCGGTTGTGACCATCATGACATCGCATGTCTTCAGTGCTTCTCTAAACGATTCTTTACCATCACCTGTCGTGATGTTGATAGGAAGACATTCGACTTCGGCGGTAGGAATACGATCGACAATCCAATCTTTTGCCACATCAATTTTCAAACGTCCAAGATCGCTACGCATTCCAACGTGTTTGACAAGATTATCTTCCTCGTAGGTATCAAAATCGATCAATATCCAACGATGAACTCCTGACATGGCTAAGTGTTGCATGGCTGGAAAGCCAAGACTCCCCAGTCCCACAATCATGAGTGTTTTTCCCTCAAGCGAATCAGGTGAAAGAAGATGAGAAATTCTTGAATTGTCGGATTGAACCATAGAACTCACCTAACCTCTACGTTCCTAAACGATGGGTTAGGCCATGAAACTACAATTTTTGCGATTCGTCCACCCCCATTGGGCATATATTCGTATTTTATCTGATATCCCTTGTTTTGTAAATAGCTCATAATCGACCTACCATAGATTTTCAGTTTTGGAAACGGACTGTTGTGATAATTGGAATACGCTATTAACGAACACTCAGCCTTACCTTGACTGGCCTCTTTTCGTATAAACTCAAAAATTTCAGCCAACAAATCTCCGTGATTCAATTCTACGGCCTTAAGGAATAATGCTCGTGCTTCTGATGCATCCAAGGCAAAACCATTGCTGGAGCCTGATAAATCTCGCTTATCGAAGTCTTTGCTCATTTATATTCCTCCAGATTTATTGAAGTCCTTTTTAGTGAAATCTCTTTTGTCGAAATCGGATTGACAAGCGCCACAATGCCAAAAATCGTCTTTCCGATAGCCACATGAACAACTGTACATCTCATTCACCTAACATTGACAAATTCGCTCTCCACAACGAGAGCAATGTGCTTGGCCTTTTCCTGGCCACATTCCTGTTTGCTTGTAGACAACGTATTTGTTGAGCCAAATGGTTGAGCGAATCATCATACCTGCAATGGTATAATCCTCAATCCAATCCTCTGGGAAGAAGATGCACATGTGGATGTCTCGATTGCGATCACGATACATGTGCGCGTTGGAATCGTATTCGTTAGGAGACATGTCTGGAATGTAGATGCGTGGGATTTCACTCGGATAATTCGAAGGTATGACCATCTCAAGTCGAACTTCTTGGCTGCCAAATAGAGCCCCTTCTGTCAGTTGTACAAAGTATTCAATGCCATTGATTTCAGAACTTTCAGGCGATGAGAAGTAACGTGGACGGAGTGCTTTGCACCATTCGTCAATGATATCGATTTCAACCTTCATTCGCGTCGTTTCGCGTGCAAGACGATGTCGGTCTGGCGTCATCATGACTTCAGGTGGTATTGCGGACATTATTTCCACTCCAAATATAAAAACCCGGAATATCCTTGATTTCTTGTCTTCGTAGCAATCCATGGTTCCCCTTCAAATCGTTTGCAGAGGGCATAAAATGCATCCAAATATCTTTTTTCGAACCTCATTTGGCCATCTTCTGATTCCACTACTACACATACTTCATCGGGTTCGTTAATGGTGAACTCTTCAACCAAAAAAAGACAGGTTGTTTCATCCTTACCAACTGCACTTTCAATAATGCTTTCGAAATTGTTATATTCGATAAGGCGATCAACATATTCTTCAAGATCCTGATTTAATTGCTTAATTAATTGTTCTTTTTTTGATTTGGCTTGGGAAAGAATGTTACCGACTGAAATTATATTGTTTCCTTTGTTCGACTTATCAAAATCCGCAGATTTATCAAATACAGAATTTTCCGTCAAAGCACTTCACCTAAACATTATCAAATTCTCGCACACCTTTCCGGCCTCTTCGAGTTCCATAGCCACTGATGTTTGTATCGGTTGTAAACTTTTGATCGTCGAAGTCTGGAAAATCTTCGAGTTTAGGCTCAAGTTGTTCACGACGTTCAGTGAGGAGTTTGAGGATGTTCTTACCATCCTTAGTCGAAGCAATGTCGTTTGATATTTTTTCTTCAAAATCCTCCAAATCATCAAGTGATTCAGCGGTTTGAATTGAGATCTGCAACTGCTCAACTGCGAGCTTTCGTTTCTCTTCAATAACAAGCTTTTGTTGCTCCACTTTCTCCTTCTCAAGGCGCTGGAATTCAAGATGCTGAAGATATTCTGCTTCGGTGCGCAATGTGATGTTATCTTCTTTGGCGATTCGTACCAATCGCTCTTCTAGAACTTGCACGCCGTATGGAAATCGTATACCTGCTTGTGGTTGGGGTGCATTTGGGCGGGTTTTGATACCAGTCGTGGCATGATGAATGTCAGAAAGAAGGATGTCTTCAAACCAAGCATAGAGATTCGCTTTATCGCCTCTACGCCATTTAGAGCGATTGTCCCAACGGAAACGACCTTCTGTTTCATTCATCAATGTAAAACCTGGTAGTCGTTGAGAGTCAACATTGAGTAAATCAATGATAGGCTCATATTCCTCAAATTCCCATGGATTAAAGATAATCTGCATCCACAATTCTTGTTTGGAATTTCCGGGAACGTTGAGTTTTCGCTCGATAACCAATAAACGGCCGCCAGGACTTCGTGGTGAACGTCCTTTTCGAATGCCCAGTTTCTGTGCAAGTCCCTCGATTTTTTCGTTTGTTCCTTGAGGAACCCAAACGATTTCACCGTTTGACATGATGTCACCTATGGAAAAAATGAACCTTCCCCGTCAGGATCTGATACGATGATGCGATCTTTTCGCTTGACATTGGTTGGACGGCTGTTTTGGCGTTCAACCTTCTTAGTTTTTCCAGTTGTTTTGTCAAACTCAACATCGTCCCATCCGGAGAAACGATTGCTTCCCTCTGGTATCTTTGAGAGCAGGAGTTGTCTGTCAGGGTAGACCTCCTTGGGGGACGCTTTCTTGCCCATGATGTTCTTTCATCCTTTACTATTCAAGAACCTTCTGTCAACAAGATATTGCCGTTTCTTTTTAGTAGTTGAGTTTCTATGAATAAACATGCTAGAAGACCAGTTGTTGCCACGGCTGCGAGCAGGCCACCCAATTGTCAGTATCATTAGTCACGAATGGGAACGCGTTCAACAGATTCTAATGAATTCGTCCAACTCATTGAACCGTCGTCTCATTCGCTGGTCAAGTGCTGATGCAAGACTCCTTGAGTTACGAGAAGAAGATGGTGTCAAGGATTGGTTTCCCCTGCTTGACCCCAACGGAAATCCCGTTGCATCTATGTTTGACGACAACCATACGAACAGGCTCGGAGAGGAAGGTCCAAATTGGAACACTGGACAGGTTGGTCGTGTTGCCGCAGATTATCTCATATGGTGGTATGCGAAACAACACTGGCTCGATGATTCGTTGCTTTGGCTGGAAGATATTACACCTTATTTCGATGCAACTGGACACGGAGCTGGAGTAGCTGAGCGTCGTTTTCTTGTTCGAAGGATACGTGAATTCTGCGCTCGAGGGGAAGCGATGGTGACCAATCGTGGTATCGTTATGACATTCCCTGAAGACTACCTGCCACCAGAATTAGAGAAAGACGTTGAACAATTCACGCTCCCTCTTCCAAAATCGATTCAACTCTCCGGGCTACTACGACGCGTTCACGAAGATTGGGTTGACCTCCACCCTGGTTCTGTCGATCTCGTTCAAGATGAAGTCGTTGACAGGATTGTTCGTGCCGCAGCTGGTTTAACTTGGCAAGAAGCAGATACAGCGTTTCGGCGTATATTTGCTGACATGACTTTTTCAAATTCGCCAAGAACTCGCATGATTGAAGATGATGTCAATGTCCTTAATGAACAAAAAGCACAGATAATCAACAAAACAGGTGTCCTTGAATTCATTGAAACTAGTGATTCAATGGACAACATTGGAGGTATGAAAAACCTCAAACATTGGTTGAAGGTTCACAAAGGTTCTCTTGATGATGAACAAGACCCACCGAAGGGTCTGCTCATGATGGGAGTTCCTGGGTGTGGTAAGTCGTTGATGGCGAGAGCCGTAGCGACCGATTGGAAACTACCACTTCTCTCACTGAAGGCCTCGAACATTTTTGATAAGTATGTTGGAGAATCGGAAGGAAAGATTTCACGCGCTCTAAGCATTGCGGAAGCAATCGCACCCTGTGTACTTTGGGTCGATGAAATCGAGAAATTACTTGCAGGTTCAGGTGGTGACGGTTCCAATGATAGTGGGGTCTCAGCAAGAATAGGGGGGTCAATTCTCTCGTGGATGGCAGATAAGAAAGCCCCTGTCTTTGTGGTAGCAACAGCCAACAACCCAGAACGACTTGACCCTGCATATGTTCGCCGTGGACGATTCGATGAACGCTTTTTCATTGACTTGCCAGGGCCGGAAACTCGCAAAGAAATTCTTGCTCACCACATAGGTCGAAGATTCCCTTCAGCAGATTTCAACAAGTTGAATGTCGATGGTCTTGTAAAGGCAAGTCATGGCTATACTGGTGCTGAAATTGAGTCCTGTGTTGTTGAAGCAAAGAACAAGTGTCGCCATTTAGATAAAGACATTTCCTTAGAAATCTTATTAAACGCAATTCAAGACTTGACCCCGGATGCTCACGCAATGGGTTCTGCCATTGAACACATACGTAAGTTGTGGGGCGGTGACCGTGCACGAAGAGCTGATGATGAGCCTGCAGTTGACTTGAACATGGAGGGTTTTGTCAATAATGATATTCGTGAAGCAGTTGAAGAACAGTCGAAGCGTAGGGGAAGAGGAGTACGAGAATTCGGTGAGTGAATGAAGGAACAAATTTTAGACATCATCATTGATTGGGATACCCTCCAAATCACAGCACATATTGAAGGCGAATCAGATGCAATGAAATGCAAAGAAGAGATTCTTGAGTTCCTCGAAGAACTTGGTCACTTTACTGAAGGACGATTTACAATTGAATTCAAAGTTGCTGACGACGATGGAGGAACCATTGTACAAAATCAAATGAGTTCTTCCTCGACCACAAAGAAGGAGCGGAATTAAATGAGTTATATCACACGTACAAGCAGTATAGTGATGGTTGACCAGAATTGCTTAACTGAAGCAGTTCATCGATTGGGTGGAACGATTGCAAAAATTACTGCGACATCTGCTAATTTTCTTATGAACAACAAGGTTTGGGCTTTGCAACGATTAAAGAACGGTTCATTCCAATTTTCATCTGAGAACAGACAAGAGGTTGCACAAGCAACAAAAATGTTCAATGAGCTCGGAAATGCCTATCAAGCCATTCTCAAGGAACGTAAAGAGGCTGAAGAACGCGAGCGAAAACGGATTGCAAAGTTACAACAAGACCTTCAAAGACTGACTGAACAGGCATCCTTTGAGGGCATAAAGCATGAAGAATTAGAACTCGATCGTTCCCAAATTCAAAAAGAACTCCAAGAATCCGAACAAACACTTAGCGAATTGCAGTCAAAATCTGCAGAACTCGAAAGGAGTCGGGAAAATTACATCTCTATCACAAAACAACAGGTCGAAGAGAAAGCAAAGGAAGGAAGTTGGGGGCTTGCTGCCATGCAGGATGACCCAAACAAACGAAGAACTCGAATTCAACTCCGCCGGAAGGTGAAGAACTGAATTCCAATGAATTGTTGGTGCATGATATCATACCAACATCCTCGATTTATGGCCCAGGTGAACGTTGGGTCTTGTGGGTTCAAGGATGCACACTTGCGTGCAAAGGTTGCTGGAATGTGAGCACTTGGTCGAGCAAAACAGGTTCGATACGTTCCATTGACTCACTTATCGAGGACATTGAAGCGTACCGTGATTCAATCGAAGGCATTACCCTGCTCGGAGGTGAACCGTTGCAACAACCCGAAGGCACACTCTCGCTCATCAAACGAGCCAAAAGCATGGATCTATCAGTGATGCTGTATACTGGATTTAATCAAGAGGAATACACACCTTTGATGCAAGAGTGTCATGACTTGTGTGATCTTGTCATTGGGGGAAGGTACATCGAATCATTGCGGGATCCAGGTCTCCGCTGGCGAGGCTCAACCAATCAAAAAATCATTTCACCAACTGGAAAATACAATCCTGATGAATTCGAAGAATGGGAAGAAATTGAAGTCATCATCGACCATGAAACGAGTCAAGTTACCATCACAGGGTATCCGGATGCAGATTTTGAATCGTTGATTGATTGAATCAAATTCAATATCGTAACTCGTTAGTAATTTCAATCAGCTTCTGAACTCTCTGGTTGAGTTCTTTAAGTTCTTTGACAATGCTCAAATTTTTTTTGTGGAACAGTAGAGAGTGTTCTCCGGTTTTTGGGTTGATACTCATCGAATGAAGAATGTAAAGTACCTCAAATTGCTTAATTTTTTCATTAACATCATCAATACCTTTTGCCACGATGACAAAACTATCATTGCCGCCCGTTGTGATTTGGGGGTTCGAGTTTCCTTGGTTTAAATCCATGACAAATTCACTAATCCTCTATTTTGAATGAAGGTCGTGCATTGATTTTCTTTCTCTTTCGTTTTTCTTCTGCAAAAGTCCGGCCTATGATGAGCACACATTTGGTCAACTTCCTAGGCCCTTTGTTGGTGAAGTTATTCCAATCGTACGCGGTGAAATGTACCGGTTCGGTCATGTCGAAACCGTCTCCGGGGAGGTATACTGTCCGATAAAATCGAACTTTGTTCTTTTGGTTCTCATGGAATGAATAATTTTCAGTATGGAGTTCCAGTGTTGCCCATGTTATGTTTCGCCATGACGCAACATGGCGCCCAAAAGTGAGGAAACAATCATTCATTGCTTCAGCAAAGCTTGACCCATAGACGAGTTCATTTTGTGGAATAAGGAATTCAAAGGTTGAATAAAATTCGGTCTCTTTGTCCATTTCTGAGTAAAGTAAGGTTCGGAATCGATTTCTCATTTCAACATCTTTTTCGATCCATTCGACCAATTTGGATGATATTGACCGAATGAAGTCACAGCCAGTTTGGAGGGCTTTTTCTTCGATTTCGTTGTTCTTGTTGAAAATCATCATACCTTCAAGATTCAGAAGAACAACTCGTGCATCATCTCCAAAATTGAGGGTAAGGTCAGCAAAGCGCATGGTATTGCGCTTAATTCGTTGAAGCCATGTGTTGACTGGTTCAATAATGTTGTCCCTCCTCAGAACTCTCGGGTCTTTATAAACCACCTGTCTCACAAATGAGTGTTCAGGACGATGTCGATTGTTATTGGCTATTAAAAGCCATCCAATGTGACAACCATTGTAGTATACTTCATTGACATCTTCGTTCCACCAATCCGTGGTAACGGGAAGGTCGGATTTGATGTGATCTTTACTCATCGATCATCCCCCCAATATGGTGTAATCAACAAACGAATTTTGTCTGCTCTGAAGACGCTCGCATTCAATTGATGAAAATGCGGGCCTGAGTCCCGATAGTTCGGTGTACTTGGATTTCTGAAATAATCTCCAAATGCGACACTACCGCCCGAGCCCGATATTTCAAAATAAACGAAATAACCTTCTTGCGTGTAAAACACATGTCTCTCTTCATTACTCATCAGCCTTAGGAAACATGGCTTGATGTTGTTTTTTCCCATTCGAAAGTAAAAGTTGTTCTCGTATTTATTCCAAAAATCTCGACAAGCAACAACAAATTTTTGATTCTGTTGTAGTCTATTCAACCGTGGTTTGTCAAGAACAGGGAAAAATGGTTGCCGTTCCAGGGAAATTTCAATGTTAATATTGTATGGGTATGTTTGATTTTTCTTGGTCAAGCGTGTCATTGCAGCAAATTGTTGACGCAGATCGACGTTATTCTCGAGTTCATTGAGGAGCATTTGGTAATAGGATTCAAACAATTCGAAGATATTGACATTCGATGGGTTGTGCTGTTTCAAAATGTCATTAAGGACTTCGCCAATCTTGGAATCCGTATTCGAAAAATCAGATTTAATGTGGTCTGGATTGGATTTGTTCGTCACTGAGTTCGCCTCCTTTTAGAAATACTTAGGCTCTTCCATGTTGTGAAAATGGAAACCCGTAGAAGAAATATTCAAGAAGTTGATAGTCAAAGAAAACCACGTGACTGATTTCGATAAATCCGATTTCAGGAAAGATGCATTGGCTCCATCATGCCAAACATGTGGGGCTCGAACTCGTGGGCGAACTTCCGACAATCTGTAATGGCTTTGCAAGATATGCGATCATCCAGTAGATGACGATGGCAATTGTAAATCCTCTCGACGATGTGTTTCGTGCAAGGGTAAGCCAAAATGTGAGAACTGCGGGCGTATGTCGGAAGAGGTGAGTGGAGGTGGTTCTGCCATCTCCAAAGAAAGAACCGAACCTCATGATCACACCGTGGATTTGTTTGTAGGCGCCTTCAACGCACCAAAAGCAACCGCCGCCAACGATCATGCGTTCCATGAGTGCCGGTAGGGTTCAGGTAATATGAAGGTTTGATTTGTTAAGTGATGCAAGAATGAGCATGTTTCGTTTTTTTTAAGTACCTTGAACTTCATCACGGTTTATGCAGAATAATGCCCTTTGGCTGGTCTTGGTGATGATTCTCGGTGCCAGCGTGCTGGTGTTGGTATCATTGGATGATGAGGCTGTTTCGGTAAACGAAGACGACACCGAGGAAGAGACCGTCGAAGAAAGCACGTGTTTGGTAGGCACACAAAAAGTGGTCAATGCCTCAGCGGAGAACGGGTTTGATTGTGTGCCTTTGGACCCACATTCCATGTTTCACACGCACCCTGCACCCGTGTTGTCGGTCAGCAACGTGATCGATGACGGCTCCACCATTGCCATCCTTGGTGATGTCGACCACCTGCACCCCGATGAGATCACCGTATCGTTGATCATTGACGAGGATTTTTCCATTTCCACACAGCCCAACACGGACGGTGCATGGACGCTTTCTGTCCAAAGCACCGCTGAACAGATTTACATCAACATCACGGCCACCCACGATGTGGAGGAGACAACCTCAAACACCACGTTCATTGAAATTAACCGGACAACTTCGGAAAATGAAACCAACCAAACTGACGATAACACCGATGATGGTGCGGATAACGGTACGGGAAACCAAACGGGCAATAACACTGGAAACAACACTGGAAACAGCACTGGAAACCAAACCGACAACGGCACCGATGACCCGCCGGGTCAAACCCAACCGACCTATGACCCTTCGGACATGGGTCCGTTTTGGCTTGATGTGTTCCGTTGTCAAGCGGGACAAAACATCACACAGGTCGATGATCTCTCCACCGCAGCAGTTGAAACACACGAATGTTCGGTAAGCATCACGATGAACGAAACGCACATCACCATCACGACCAACGGGCTACCAGACCACGATTTCGAATCCACGCTTGCCTGCACGCAAGCCAACGACTGCACCCGTGCACAGAACTACGAGTGGACCATTCCACGCTCGCCGGTCAACGACACGACAGGAGGTCACGATGCGACCAACTGCCCCGAGGCGCAGGGTGATTACGAGTGTGCTGCGGCTCTCGGCGAAGTGGCGATTGCCATCAACGGTGTCCCGTTCTACGGTCCCGAGGACGGTCCTGGTGGCGATGCCGTAGCAAGTCAGCATGGCGCCTACGAGGAAGACAGACAGCCGATTGAACTCGGCGTTTGCCATGCACACAACGGTCAGGGCGGTACATTCCACTACCACGCTGACGCCAATTGCCTTCACTGGCACCCTGATGAGGGCGAAACCATCCTCGACTACGACATCAGCACGCCTGCGGCGGTGGCCCAGAACACCGCCAACGGGTCGCACTCTGGAGTGATCGGTGTGTCCATGGACGGCTACCCCATCTACGGTCTGTGGGGCTATGATGACCAGATGAACGTCGTTGAGATGAAGAGCTCCTACAAACTCAAGGAAGGCGAGACTGGCTACAATGGCATTGATGATTATGTCTACGTCCAAGGCCTCGGCCATCTCGATGTGTGCAACGGTCATTTCGGACCAACTCCCGAATTCCCTGATGGTATCTACCACTACCATTCCACCATGATGAACGGCGAAGGCGACATGGGCTTCCCGTACTTCTTGCTGTGCTACCACGGTGAAACCTTCCTTGACGAGGGGGACGACGGAGCTGACTGTTCCGGCTTTGGCGAGACATGGGGTCCGGGCATCGGCCCCCCTCCAGCCGGCTGTGAAGGTGGCGGCCAGGCCGGCCAAATATCCGAAGTCTCGCTTGTCTCAGCCTCGACCTTGTCGCCTCTTGCTTTGATGTGGAT
>Ga0181585_10002228_pt1 | contig 17222 bp, 12 predicted proteins | sample 071ome_29_FD_132469 | JGI IMG/M metagenome (GOLD analysis project Ga0181585, IMG submission 132469) | Coastal salt marsh microbial communities from the Groves Creek Marsh, Skidaway Island, Georgia - 071407BT metaG (megahit assembly) | ecosystem: Environmental > Aquatic > Marine > Intertidal... | reverse complement strand
CGTCAGGGTGGTTTTGCCATGGTCGACGTGACCAATGGTGCCAACGTTCACATGCGGCTTACTGCGCTCGAATTTCTCTTTCGACACTTTCTGATTTCCTCAACAGTGCGTGGTTAACTGGCTTTCTTCATCATCACTTCCGTGACGCTTGAAGGTGCGGGTAGATATTGACTGAACTCCATCGAATAGGTTGCCCGACCCTGCGACGCCGATCGCAGTGAGGTCGCGTAACCAAACATTTCGGAAAGGGGCACCTCTGCGCGGACGATCTTCCCGGCTGGGACGTCTTCCATCTCAGAAATCATTCCTCGTCGGGAATTGAGGTCCCCTGTGACACCGCCCATATATTCCTCCGGCGTCACCACTTCCACCCGCATGATTGGCTCGAGGAGGACTGGCTTTGCCTTGGCGCTCGCCTCGCGAAATGCCTGAATTGCAGCCGCGCGAAATGCGTGCTCAGAGGAGTCGACTTCGTGATAAGAACCATCGTACAACGTCACTTTCAGGTCGATCACGGGATAGCCGGCGACGATGCCTGACTCCATGGCTTCCACAACGCCTTTTTCAACGGCGGGGATGTATTCACGGGGAACGACACCGCCTTTGATTTGATCCACGAACTCGAATCCTTCGCCTCGCTCCTGGGGTTCAATGCGGAGGTAGACATGACCATACTGGCCGCGACCACCGGTCTGCTTGGAGTACTTGTGCTCTTGTTCAACCGTACTGTTAAGCGTCTCGCGGTAAGCCACCTGGGGTTTTCCGACATTGGCATCGACGCTGAATTCGCGCTTCAAGCGGTCGATAATGATCTCGAGGTGTAGCTCACCCATGCCCGAGATGATGGTCTGCCCAGACTCTTCATCAGTACGAACTCGGAACGAGGGGTCTTCCTGCGCCAGCTTGCCTAGCGCGACACCCAGTTTTTCCTGGTCGCTCTTGGTCTTGGGTTCGACCGCCTGAGAGATCACCGGCTCGGGGAACTCCATTCTTTCAAGCGTGATCACCTTGTTCGGATCACAAAGCGTGTCACCAGTAGTAATGGCCTTTAGTCCTACTGCGGCGGCTATGTCACCCGCACGGACTTCTTTGAGCTCCTCTCGGGAGTTGGCATGCATCTGCAGAATGCGACCGATCCGCTCTTTCTTGCCTTTGACCGGGTTGTAGATACTGTCCCCAGAATTGACGACACCCGAATACACGCGGAAAAACACCAGCTGACCGACAAACGGGTCTGTCATGATTTTGAAGCCGAGCGCCGCGAACGGGGCATCATCGGAGGCGGGCCGCTCTTCCTCAGTTTCCTCATCCTCCAAAACGCCGCTGATCGCCGGCACTTCGGTGGGATTCGGCATGAAGTCGATGACAGCATCCAGCATTGCTTGCACGCCTTTATTCTTGAAAGCGGAGCCACACGTGACCAGAACGACTTCGTTCGCAATGGTCCTCTGGCGCAATGATTTCTTGATCTCGTCCGAAGACAGGTCACCCTCTTCGAGATACTTCTCCATCAGTTCTTCATCGGCTTCGGCGGCAGTCTCGAGCAGTTGCTCACGGAGTTCGTCGCACTTTTCCTGCAAATGCTCAGGAATGTCCCGCTCCTCGAACTTCGTTCCACGGGTTTCTTCATCCCAATAGATCGCCTTCATCTTGATGAGATCGACAACACCTTCAAAGTTGTCTTCGGCACCGATAGGCACTTGCAAGGTAATGGCGTTCGATCCCAGGCGACTGCCTATCTGCTCGACCACCCTGAAGAAATCCGCGCCGGTACGGTCCATCTTGTTGATAAAAGCCATCCGCGGCACGCTGTATTTGTCCGCTTGACGCCACACGGTCTCAGACTGCGGCTCCACACCCCCTACCGCACAAAACACGCCTACCGCACCGTCAAGCACGCGAAGCGACCGCTCCACTTCAATAGTGAAATCCACGTGTCCCGGAGTATCGATGATGTTGATCCGGTGCTCATCATAGTTCTGGTCCATCCCGCTCCAGAAACAGGTGGTCGCTGCGGACGTGATGGTGATACCGCGCTCCTGCTCCTGCTCCATCCAATCCATCACCGCATTGCCGTCATGGACCTCGCCAATCTTGTGGGAAATTCCGGTGTAAAACAGGATGCGCTCAGTCGTGGTGGTCTTTCCAGCATCGATGTGCGCCATGATGCCGATGTTCCGGTAACGCTCAAGTGGAGTTTGTCGAGGCACTGTATTTATTCCGTTAGTGGTTCGGGGTGGATTTGAGAGTTACCTGAAGCGATCAAAAGCGGAAGTGGGAGAACGCTTTGTTGGCTTCCGCCATGCGGTGAACTTCATCTTTCTTACGCGCCGCACCGCCGCGCTTGTCCGCCGCATCCATAAACTCGCCTGCCAGCCGGTCCGTCATGGACTTCTCGTTGCGCTTTCTCGCGGCATCTACCAGCCAACGCATCGCAAGTGCATTGCGTCGACTGGGACGAACCTCGACAGGCACTTGATACGTGGCGCCACCCACGCGGCGGCTTTTCACCTCAACTACCGGGCGGACATTCTCCAACGCCTGGTAGAAGACATCGAGGGGTTCGGAGGCGCCACGGCTCCCGATTGTGTCGAGTGCGCCATAAAGAACGCGCTCGGCAATCGATTTTTTGCCGTCCTGCATCATCACGTTGATGAACTTGGCGATCGTCTGGTCACCGAACTTGGGATCCGGCAATATCGTCCGTTTCGGTACTTCGCGACGTCTAGGCATTTCTAGGTAACTTCCCTTCTTTCCTTCTTTATTCAGTCAACGGTGTTTGGCGGCGGACTGCTCTTGAACCGGCAATCTGTCGAAGCGTGCCTTAGGCACCGTCGACATCATTACTGCTTCACTGCTTCAACATTCCAGCACCGCCAAACGGCCGCACCCACAACAATAAGGACGACGCGAGCGTCGCCCCCGAAGGCTCAACGCCCTCGGTTCCTATCGATACGGTGAGACAGCTTTTTGTCGCTAGCGGCGTGATGCCCCCTTCGCGACTTCTGTGCTGGTCTTTTTCGCAAGACCAACTTTGTCACCGTGGCCGGTCAGCTATTCCGGCCTGTTTTACGGTTTCAGTACCCCCGGGCGCGGTTAAACGCTCCGGAACAATCCCGTTTGATTAGGCCCGCTACGACTTCGGTCGCTTCGCGCCGTACTTTGAACGACCCTGTCGTCGTTCCCCCACGCCGGATGTGTCCAGCGTTCCTCGGACCGTGTGGTATCGCACGCCCGGTAAATCTTTCACCCTGCCGCCCCGGATCAGGACCACCGAGTGTTCCTGGAGGTTGTGCCCTTCGCCGCCGATGTAACTGGTGACTTCGTAGCCGTTGGTCAAACGGACCCTGGCGACCTTTCTCAGAGCCGAATTCGGCTTCTTCGGTGTCGTGGTATAGACGCGCGTACACACGCCGCGCTTTTGCGGACAGGCGGCCAGCGCCGGCACGTTGGACTTTTGGGTCTGGCGCGTCCGGGGCTTTCGAACAAGTTGATTAATCGTCGGCATTGCTGGTTTTGGTCCGTTTGTCTATCCGCCACGAAGGCCCTGCCCTCGTTGGAATTTAATCCTCGAAAGGGCGGCGATTCTAGGCAGAATAGGGTTTTCTGTCAACATTTCACCTAATTCAGGGCTTTTTTCCGGGTTACTCGATCACCCCTGGGCAGCTTCAGCCGGAGAATCTTCCTTGTCCTCGGTGAGATTCTCCAGGATGACCAACTCCTCGATGTCACCCTCTTCCTGAGTCTGCTCCTGTCTTCGGCGCCTGCGCTCCTCGTGGTGCGCGAGACCAGTACCCGCCGGGATCAACCTGCCGACGATGACGTTCTCTTTCAGCCCCCGAAGGTGATCGACCTTGCCTTGCATCGACGCCTCCGTCAGGACTCTGGTGGTCTCCTGGAAAGAGGCCGCAGAGATAAAGGAATCAGTACTGAGCGAGGCCTTTGTAATACCGAGCAGCACTGGGGCGAAGGTCGCGGGGGTTTTTCCCTCTGCTTCCAGCGCATCGTTCTCCTCAAGCAATGCTGAACGTTCGACCTGATCTGCCTCGAGATAGCGAGTATCTCCCGGCTCGACGATCCGGACTCGACGGAGCATCTGACGGATGATGACCTCAATATGCTTGTCGTTGATCTTGACGCCCTGGAGTCGATACACCTCCTGAACCTCGCTGACGATGTAGTCAGTCAACGGCACCAAACCTCGCAACTCAAGAACGTCTACTGCGGCAAGCGGTCCCTCGACAATCACGTCGCCCTTTTCAACCGTCTCACCGTCAAACACGCTGATTTGGCGGTCTTTGGGGATGGACATCTCATGCAGCTCGCCCGCTTCGTCCGTGATCTCAAGGCGGGTTTTTGTTTTCACCTCTTTGCCGAATGAGATGACACCCGTCGCCTCTGCCAGGATCGCCGGCTCTTTTGCCTTCCGAGCCTCAAAGAGCTCAGCCACTCGGGGCAGACCGCCGGTAATGTCACGCGTCTTGGAGCTTTCTTGGGGGATACGCGCCAACACCTCACCCACCCCAACACTCGCGCCCACGTTCACCACAATCGACGCCCCGGGAGGCATCTGGTGCTGCGCCTTGACCTTGTTACGCCCGTCCACAAGTTCAACCGTCGGTTTGATGTCGGACGTCGCGCCGCGCCGGCTCTTCGGATCCATTACGAGGTAGGTGCTTGACCCAGTAAGATCATCGACCTGCTCAGTGACGGAAACACCCTCGACCAGGTTCTCAAACCGGACCTTACCCGCCACCTCGCTGATAATGGGATGGGTATGCGGATCCCAGGAAGCAATCACCTGGCCACTTTCGACCTCATCCGAATCATTTACGGTCAGTTCCGCACCGTACGGGACACGGTGACGTTCCCGGTCAATGCCGTGCTGGTCATGAATTACCAGCTCGCCGGATCGGGAAACAACAACATTGCGGCCATCCTCGCGCTTGACGGCACGGACGCCCACCCAGGAGACCGTGCCCTGATTCTTGACCTCGACACGGCTGGCGGCAGCGATTCGAGAAGCGGCACCACCGATGTGAAAGGTACGCATGGTCAACTGTGTGCCTGGCTCCCCAATACTCTGTGCCGCCATCACACCAACGGCCTCGCCACGACTAACAAGGTGGCCCCGGGCCAGATCACGGCCATAGCAGGTTGCGCAGATACCGTAGCGCGTCTCGCAGGTCACCGCGGATCGCACATTGAGGTGATTGACATTGTGCTCTTCGAGCAATTTGACACCCGCTTCATCGATCATCTCGCCGGCGCTAAAGAGCTTGGAGCCGTCACTCGGACTCACGACATCTTCAGATACGGAACGACCCAGAATGCGATCCTTCAGGGGAATCACCACTTCACCGCCCTGAACGATGGCCTCACGCAGGATGCCCTGGGTAGTGCCGCAGTCATCTTCAGTAACGACCAGGTCCTGACAGACGTCGACCAGACGACGGGTCAAATAACCCGAGTTCGCGGTCTTGAGCGCTGTATCAGCCAGGCCCTTGCGTGCGCCGTGGGTAGAAATGAAGTATTCGTTGACGTTCAGTCCTTCGCGGAAGTTAGCCGTGATCGGAGTCTCAATAATGGAGCCGTCCGGTTTTGCCATCAGACCACGCATACCGGCAAGTTGGCGGATCTGCGCGTGACTTCCTCGGGCGCCGGAATCAGCCATCATGTAAATGGAGTTGAAAGACTCCTGTTCGATCGTCTCACCCTCGGCGTTGACAACTTTCTCCACGCTCAGCTCGTCCATCATTTCACCGGCTACCCGGTCGGACGCATGCGTCCAGATATCGACGACTTTGTTGTAGCGTTCGCCATCGGTCAGTAGACCTTGGCCGTGCTGCTCCTGAATCGCCTTCACCTCAGCCTCAGCGGCATCGAGTGTCGCAGACTTGCTGTCCGGAACAACCATGTCATCTACACCGATCGACACCCCTGCCCGTGCAGCCATCGAGAAGCCGGTGTACATCAACTTGTCGCAGAAGATAACCGTGTCTTTCAGTCCGACCCGTCGGTAGGCCTCGTCGATGACAGAGGAGATTGCCCGCTTCTTCATCGTTTGATTGACGAGCTCGAACGGCAGGCCGGCCGGCAGGATCTCTGACAACAGCGCCCTGCCCGCAGTCGTGTCGACCAGGTTGAAGGTTTCCTGTCGCTCGCCGCCTTCAGTCAATTGCACCTCACGAATCCGGACCTTGATCCGGGCATGAAGAGACAGTGCGCCTGCATCGCGAGCGCGGCGTACCTCTGAGACATCAGAAAACGCTTTCCCTTCGCCGGGCTCATTGACCTTCTCGCGGGTCATGTAATAAAGCCCGAGCACGATATCCTGGGAGGGCACAATGATCGGCTCGCCGTTTGAGGGAGACAGCACATTGTTGGAAGACATCATCAGCGTGCGGGCTTCAAGCTGCGCCTCGATGGAAAGCGGCACGTGTACCGCCATCTGGTCTCCGTCAAAGTCAGCGTTGTAGGGAGTGCACACCAGGGGGTGCAGTTGGATCGCTTTGCCTTCAACCAGTACGGGCTCAAATGCCTGAATGCCCAATCGGTGCAACGTCGGCGCACGGTTGAGCAACACCGGATGCTCACGGATCACTTCTTCGAGAATGTCCCAAACTTCCGGTTCTTCCATCTCCACCAATTTCTTGGCTTGTTTGATGGTGGTCGCAAGACCGCGCAACTCGAGCTTGCTGTAGATGAAGGGCCGGAAGAGTTCCAGCGCCATTTTCTTGGGCAACCCACACTGATGGAGTTTCAAGGTGGGGCCTACAACGATCACAGAACGACCCGAGTAATCCACCCGCTTGCCCAGCAGGTTCTGGCGGAAGCGTCCCTGCTTGCCCTTGATCATGTCTGCCAACGATTTCAGCTGTCTGCGATTCGGCCCAGTCACTGCTTTGCCGCGGCGGCCGTTATCCAGAAGTGCGTCGACGGACTCCTGCAACATGCGCTTTTCGTTTCGGACAATGATGTCGGGCGCATTCAGGTCCAACAAGCGCCGAAGCCGGTTGTTACGATTGATAACGCGACGATACAAATCATTCAGATCGCTCGTTGCGAACCGGCCGCCCTCAAGAGGTACCAGCGGACGAAGATCAGGCGGCAACACCGGCAGTGCTTCCATGATCATCCACTCCGGCTTGTTGCCGGAGTGCAGGAATGCTTCGACCACCTTCAGACGCTTGGTGACCTTCTTGGTTTTGGTTTCCGAGGTGGACTCAGCCAGATCCTCGCGCAGTTGTGCCGAAAGCGACTTGAGATCCATGCCCTTGAGCAGTTCTTTGACCGCTTCGGCGCCCATCCCGGCATCAAAGTCTGCTCCATAAAGCTGGATCGCTTCGTAGTACGACTCTTCGGTCATCAGCGAGCCCACTTCAAGTTCCGTGAGCCCGGGGTCGGTCACGACGTAGGCCTCGAAATAGAGCACCCGCTCAATCTCTCGAACCGTCATATCAAGCAAGACACCAAGACGGGACGGCAACGACTTCAGGAACCAGATATGTGCGACCGGGCTGGCCAGCTCGATGTGGCCCATACGCTCACGACGTACCGTAGAGAGCGTGACCTCAACACCGCACTTCTCACAGACTACGCCCCGATGCTTGAGGCGCTTGTACTTGCCACACAGGCACTCATAGTCCTGCATGGGGCCGAACAACTTGGCACAGAACAGGCCGTCGCGCTCAGGCTTGAAGGTTCGGTAGTTGATGGTTTCGGGTTTCTTCACCTCACCGAAGGACCATGACCGAATCTGATCCGGCGAGGCCAGACGGATCCGAATGTTGTCAAACTCCTGATCTACTGCATCGTATCGTGAAAACTGACTGAAAAAATCTTTCATGGTCTTCTTCCTATAACCTTTTAACCGTATCTGGAACCGAGGAGAACTGAGGCGTCAACGCGATGGATTATTGATCCTCGCGTCTTTCAATATTTAGCCCCAAAGCTCTGATCTCTTTTTCCAACACATTGAATGACTCCGGTACCGATGCTTCCATTCGGTGGTCTCCACGAACGAGGTTTTCATACATCTTCGTCCGGCCACCTACGTCATCCGACTTGACCGTCAGCATTTCCTGAAGGGTGTAGGACGCGCCGTAGGCTTCCAGCGCCCAGACCTCCATCTCTCCAAAACGCTGGCCGCCGAACTGGGCCTTGCCCCCGAGCGGCTGCTGGGTGATGAGACTGTATGGACCTGTGGACCGCGCGTGCATTTTGTCGTCGACCAGGTGGTTGAGCTTCAGCATGTACATGTAGCCCACTGTGACTTCCCTATCGAAAGGCTCTCCTGTTCTTCCGTCGATCAGCCTGGCCTGGCCGCTTGAAGGAAGTTCGGCAATCTTGAGCCATTCCTTGATCTCAGCTTCGTTCGCCCCGTCAAAGACTGGCGTAGCGATCGGGACACCACCGCGGAGATTGTTCGCAAGTTCCGTAACTTCTTCATCGGATAGAGCGTCGATATCTTCGTGGTGACGTCCGGTGCCATAGATCTTCCCAAGCTGTTTGCGCAACTTTGCGCTGTCCGCGCCTGAGTCAAGCATTTCGCTAATCTGACGGCCCAGGTGACTGGCGGCCCATCCAAGGTGACATTCGAGCACCTGCCCAACATTCATTCGGGAAGGCACACCAAGAGGGTTCAAAACGATATCTACCGTAGTGCCATCTTCCATGTACGGCATATCTTCGATCGGGACAATCCTGGAGATAACGCCTTTATTGCCGTGGCGCCCGGCCATTTTGTCTCCGGGTTGCAGACGGCGTTTAACGGCGACAAACACTTTGACCATCTTGAGTACACCCGCCTGCAGATCATCTCCTGCCTCGAGCTTTCCGCGTTTTTCGTCATAGAGGTCATCAAACCGCTTTGACTGCGCGGCAAGCTGAGCACGAATCTGCTCAAGAGTGGTGTTGGCATCTTCGTCACGCAACCGTACTTCAAACCACTTGTCCCGAGGCAAGGCCTGCAGATAAGGCCTGGTGATTTTGTCACCGGCCTTCAGATCTCCCGGGCCGCCTTCGGCGACTTTACCTGCCAGCAGGCGCTCGATCCGGTCGTAAGTATCATCTTCAACGATCTGATACTGGTCCTGAAGATCTTTCTTGATACGATCCAGTTCGGATGCCTCAATAGAGAGCGCCCGCGCGTCTTTTTCAACACCGTCACGGGTGAAGACCTGGACATCAATCACAGTACCCGACATGCCGGACGGCATCCGCAGGGAAGTGTCCTTAACATCAGAGGCTTTTTCGCCAAAAATCGCGCGCAGCAGCTTTTCTTCCGGGGTTAACTGCGTCTCACCCTTTGGCGTCACCTTACCCACCAGAATATCGCCCGGGTTCACCTCGGCGCCGATGTAGACAATTCCGGATTCATCGAGTCTCGCCAAAGCCGACTCGCTGACGTTGGGAATATCACGTGTGACATCGTCAGACCCAAGTTTGGTATCCCGAGCCGTGCAGGTAAGTTCCTCAATGTGGATTGAGGTATAGACGTCGTCCTGAACAAGGCGCTCCGAGATCAGGATCGAGTCTTCGAAGTTGTAGCCGTTCCAGGGCATGAACGCGACCAGAATGTTGCGTCCCAATGCAAGCTCACCCAAATCGGTGGAGGGACCATCCGCCAGCACGTCCCCCGCGGCGATCTCATCGCCCACGGAAACCAGTGGGCGTTGGTTGATCGTGGTGTTCTGATTGGACCGGGTGTACTTGACCAGGTTATAGATATCGACACCGGCGTCTCCGGGCTCGACCTCTTTGTCGCTGACCTTGACCACGATACGCGAAGCATCCACCGCGTTCACCACGCCGCTGCGAGAGGCAACAACGACCACGCCGGAATCTGAAGCCACCTTGCGTTCGATACCTGTTCCGACCAGCGGCTTTTCGCTGCGAAGGGTCGGGACCGCCTGGCGTTGCATATTGGATCCCATCAGGGCACGGTTGGCATCATCATGCTCCAGAAACGGGATCAAAGCAGCTGCGACGGAGACAATCTGCGATGGTGCGACATCCATAAACTGCACGTTCTCAGGAGTCGACAAAGTGAATTCGTTGCGAAAACGGCACGATATCAGTTCATCTGCCAGTTCGCCTTTATCGTTGACCCGCGCATTGGCCTGGGCGATGACGTACTCACCCTCTTCGATAGCAGACAGGTAAACCGCCTCATCGGTGACTTTGCGATCGACCACCTTACGGTACGGAGTCTCAAGGAAGCCGTACTCATTTGTCCGGGCAAAAATTGCCAGTGAGTTGATCAGCCCGATATTGGGGCCTTCTGGCGTTTCGATTGGGCACACCCGACCGTAATGGGTGGGATGCACGTCTCGTACTTCAAAGCCGGCTCTCTCACGGGTCAGTCCGCCAGGGCCTAATGCCGAGACCCTGCGTTTGTGGGTTACCTCTGATAGAGGATTGGTCTGATCCATGAACTGGGATAACTGACTCGACCCGAAAAATTCTTTGATTACCGCTGACACGGGTTTGGCGTTGATGAGATCCTGGGGGGTCAGGTTCTCTGACTCGGCCATGGAGAGCCGTTCTTTCACCGCACGCTCGACACGAACCAGGCCGATGCGGAACTGGTTTTCCACAAGTTCCCCTACGGAACGCACCCGACGGTTTCCGAGGTTGTCGATATCGTCGGTGCCGCCGTTTCCGTTTTTGAGTTCTACCAGCGTACGCATGACATCAATGATGTCCTGCTGGCTCAGGATGCCCGGGCCCTCGTCGCTCGTTCGGCCTAAACGGCGATTGAGTTTCATGCGGCCAACAGCGGAGAGGTCGTAGCGATCGATCGTGAAAAACAGGTTTCTGAAAAGCTGTTCTGCCGCGTCTTTTGTCGGCGGCTCACCGGGACGCATCATCCGGTAGATTTCGACCTGCGCCTCGAGTGCGGTCCTGGTGGCATCGGTACGCAACGTATCTGAGATGTAGGGACCCCGGTCGAGGTCATTGGTGTAGATCGTCTCAAACGCCTCAACACCGATCTCACGGAATTTGGCCAGCAGTTCCGGTGTGACTTCATCGTTGGCGCTGGCCAGTACTTCTCCAGTTTCCAGATCCACGAGGTCCCGGGAGAGCGCCCGGCCCAGTATGTAACTGTCAGGAACCGCCAGGGATTTGATCCCGGCGCCCTCCAGCTCGCGAATATGGCGCGCCGTGATGCGCTTTTCTGCCTCGACAATGACCTTACCGGTAGCAGACTTAAGGTCAAAATCAAGCTCCTGGCCTCGCAGTCTCTCAGCGACCAGATCGACCTCTGCCGACTCCGGCAGCAATGTGACGCGATCGTTTTCGAAGAACAGGCTCAGGATTTCTTCTGTGGAGTAATCCAGGGCTTTGAGCACAATAGTCGCCGGCAGTTTGCGGCGACGGTCAATTCGGACAAACAAGAGATCTTTTTGATCGAATTCGAAATCCAACCACGACCCGCGGTACGGAATCACCCGGGCATTGAAGAGCAGCTTTCCGGATGAGTGGGTTTTACCCTTGTCGTGATCAAAAAACACGCCCGGAGACCGGTGCAACTGTGACACGATGACCCGCTCGGTACCGTTAATCACGAACGTGCCGTTTTCAGTCATCAGGGGCATCTCGCCCATGTAGACTTCCTGCTCCTTGATGTCGCGTAGGATCTTCGCGCCGCCTGACTCGCTTTTATCAAAAATGATCAGGCGCAAAGTCGCAAACAACGGGGCGGAGTACACCATGCCGCGCTGTTGACATTCACGCACGTCGAATACCGGCGTTCCAAGTGTGTAACTGACAAAATCGAGTGAGGCGGCACCGTTGTAGCTCTCAATAGGAAACACCGATTTGAAAGCTGCCTGCAGCCCTTCGTCGATACGCTGAAGTGGCTCAATTTCCGCCTGGAGCAATTTTTTGTAGGAGGCCTTCTGGATATCCAGCAGATTAGGCACCTGATCAGCAGCTGACCGGGTACTGAAACTCTTACGAATCCGTTTTTTCTCGGTAAAGGTATAAGCCATGAAGACCTCTCAGAACAGTTAGAAAATAACGCCTAGTGCTGGCCCGCTACGCTACCGCATGGCGAGTGCACAAAACGCGACAAAACAGGGTAATGCACGTACCGAGCGAATACGACCGGTACGTGCATTTCCAAGACAGCGAACCGCCCGCGCGGTTTGCGCGGGGAGAGTTCCGGCAATCACTTAACCTCAACAGATCCGCCGGCTTCTTCCAGTTGCTTCTTGATTTCCTCAGCTTCGTCTTTGCTGACTCCCTCTTTAACGGCCGACGGAGCGGACTCGACAAGATCTTTGGCTTCCTTAAGGCCCAGACCCGTGATACCACGGACCGCCTTAATGACGCCGACTTTCTTGTCTCCAAAAGAGCTCAGCACAACATCAAACTCAGACTTCTCTTCCCCGCCCGCAGCGTCTCCACCAGCGCCGCCTGCAGCCGGCGCGGCGACTGCAACTGCCGCTGACGCGGACACACCGAATTTCTCTTCCATATCCTTGATCAACTCGGACAGTTCGAGAACGGACATCTCTGCTACCGCATTCAAGACTTCTTCGCGATTCATTGCTTTCTCTCCTTAAATTGAGATTTTCTTACCTTGAGCGCTCAACCGCGCTTCACGCTGCCTGTTCATCAGGCCGGCTGTCTCTGACAGCCGCCAGCGTGCGCACAAATTTCGAGGGGACTTCGTTTAAGGTCTGGACAAGTTTGGTCATCGGCGCTGCCATCGTACCCACCAATGTCGCGAGTAGTTCCTCGCGTCCGGGCAACTTGGCCAATGCCTGAATTGCTGAGACATCCAACAGGTCGCCGTTCATGGCGCCTATCGTGATCTTCAGTTCTTCATTGTCTTTCGCAAACTTCGAAACCAGTTTCGCCACCGCAACGGGATCCTCCGAAGAGGAAATCATCAGCGGACCGGTGAAATGATCTGTCAGACACTCAAAATCTGAATCCGCTACACAGCGGCGGGCGAGCGTGTTTTTAACGACACGCACATCCACCCCCAGGTTGCGGGCTTCCGTCCTAAGCTCGGTAATCTGTGCGACGGTGAGCCCTCGATACTCGGCCAGCACCGCAGCCTGGGCCGCAGATAGCATCTGCGTGACCTCTGTGACCACAGTCTTTTTCTGATCGATACTAAGGCTCATATAGCACTACTCCTTGCTCGTTACACCCTGGTGTCCTGACCGGTAAAAATCCCGGATCGGGGGCACCGCCTACGCAGGCCGGCTTTGCCATTAAGCGATCGCGGTCAACAACTCCGCTTACGCGCCTACGGTCTTCGACGGACCTGCAACCTCTGATAACAACGGCTCAGATGTTGCGGCCCCTCAAACTGAATAACAGTGACTGTCTTCCTGCTTTTTGCTTTCTGCTTTCTGCTTTCTGCTTGCGCTTTTAGCGCTTGAATGACGATTAACTTTCTGGAACTCGCGGGCTCACCCGGCCACCGACGCGCGATCTACCTTCACCCCCGGACCCATCGTGGTCGACAGAGTCAAGCGCTTTAGGTACTGGCCTTTGGATGCGGAGGGCTTTGCCTTGGTTAGAGCATCCAGCAGCGCCAACAAGTTCTCCTTCAGGGCCGCCTCGTCAAAGGAGGCTTTTCCGATCGGGCAATGGATTACCCCGGCCTTGTCAATACGAAACTGGACCTGACCTGCCTTGGCATTGGTCACGGCCTTGGAAACGTCCTGCGTCACCGTTCCTACCTTGGGGTTTGGCATCAATCCACGCGGGCCCAGCACCTGGCCGAGCTTGCCAACCACCCGCATGGTGCTTGGGGTTGCGATGCAAACATCAAAGTCAATGGTTCCACCCTGAATCGTCTCAGCAAGATCATCGAGTCCGACGATATCTGCGCCCGCGGCCTGTGCAGCTTCAACGTCGTCGCCGTCGGCAAAAACCGCTACGCGCACTGTCTTGCCGGTCCCTTTAGGCAATACCGTAGCGCCGCGGACATTCTGGTCTGATTTCTTCGCGTCGACGCCCAAGTTGATGCTGACATCGACCGTCTCATCAAATTTCGCAGAAGCAGACTGCTTCACCAGTTTCAGCGCGTCATCAATTGGGTAGAAATTATCCGGGGACAGACCCTCGGATGCCTGTCGATATCGTTTTCCGCGTGTGCTCATCAGACACCCTCCGTTTCGATGCCCATGCTGCGGGCGCTGCCGGCGATAATCTTCACTGCCTGATCCATGTCGTAGGCGCTGAGATCAGGCATCTTGACCTTGGCGATCTCCTCGAGCTCTGCGCGACCTACCTTGCCCACCTTGTTCTTGTTCGGCTCCCCACTGCCTTTTTCCAGGCCGGCCGCCTTTTTCAGCAAAATAGAAGCTGGGGGCGTTTTCTTGATATAGGTGAAACTCTTGTCGGAGTAGACTGTTATCACGACCGGGATCGGAAGACCCGGCTCAACATCCTGGGTATCGGCATTAAATGCCTTGCAGAACTCCATGATGTTCAGTCCATGCTGCCCAAGCGCGGGGCCGACCGGTGGGCTGGGTTTGGCGCCGCCTGCGGGCACCTGCAGCTTAATATAAGCCTCAATCTTCTTTGCCATCGTTTACTCCGTCGGGTCCAAACGCCGCTAGGCTCCCCTTTTGTTTATGAGTATGAGTTGCGGACATCCTGGTTTGGCTGGCCGCGTCCAACTGATCTTTTCGAATCTTTTAAACCGTTATAAATCTGCTCTCTATGTCTACTGTCTAGGCCTACTGTCTCGGTCTACTCACATCTATTCTTCAAATCTGATTATCTGATTTCAGAGCGCTAAAGCCCTTTAAATACGTTTATGCCTTTTATGCCTTCTCGACCTGGCTAAAACTCAACTCCACGGGGGTTGAACGTCCAAAGATCGAAACTGAAACCTTCAACTTGCTCTTTTCGAAATTGACATCTTCTACGGTTCCGCTGAATTCCTTGAACGGGCCATCGATTACCCGAACTACCTCGCCAGGAGCAAAGGTGTATTTCGGGCGCGGGTGCTCTGCGCCTTCCTGCACCTGCTGCAGGATTGCCTGAGCCTCCTGATCAGTAATCGGTACCGGCTGAGACCCGCTGCCCCCCACGAAACCTGAAACCTTGGGCACAGACTTCACCAAATGCCACGCTTCATCACTCATGATCATGTTGACGAGGACGTAGCCAGGAAAAAACTTCCGCTCACTGGTTCGTTTTTGCCCATTTCTGAGTTCAACCACTTGCTCAGTAGGAACCTCGATGTCACCAAAATGATCTTCCATTCCTGCGCGTCGAATGTATTCTCGCAGCGATTCCTGAACGTGCTTCTCAAAGCCCGAGTAGGCCTGCACGACAAACCACTGCATCGGAGACGCGACCGGTTGACTGTCTGCCGGTGATGCCTCGGGCATGTTTTCTTCGGTTGTTAGGTCACTTGTCATCTTTAATATCTAAGGTCCAGATCGGTTGCTTACGCGTCCCTGCCGACTAAAGATCCAAAACTCGTTAAGCCGGGATTACCCCAGCCCCAACGCCAGGTCGTAGATTGCCCAAAAAGAAATCGCATCCAGCAACCACAGGTAAATTCCCACTACCAGCACCATGAGGATCACGATCATGGTGGATTGCGCGGTTTCGCGACGAGTCGGCCAAACCACTTTTCTGACTTCCGTGCGCGTCGCAAGCGTAAACTGCCAGACCGCCCTGCCGGGCCCAGAAGTCAGCGCAATACCCGCTGCAACAATCACACCGGCTACAACAATGAGCGCGCGCACCAGCACAGAGCTGTCGCCTAGCGTGTAGAACAGTGCGATCGCACCGACCACCGCCAGCCCCGACGCGAGCAATTTCAAGTTATCCGACAACACTGTCTCGCCCTAGTTTCGCCTTATTGCCCTGATCCATTCACATTCATGGCAGGCCAGGAGGGAATCGAACCCCCAACCTGCGGTTTTGGAGACCGCCGCTCTGCCAATTGAGCTACTGGCCTGAATCTTCTTATTCTGTTTATTCTCTCAGCCTAATCAGCCTAATCAGGCAATGATCTTGGAGACCACCCCGGCACCCACGGTACGACCGCCTTCACGAATCGCGAAGCGCAGGCCTTCTTCCATGGCGATGGGGTTGATCAGTTCGGCTTTCAGTTTCACATTGTCACCAGGCATCACCATTTCCACGCCATCGGGCAGCTGGCACTGGCCAGTCACGTCGGTGGTCCGGAAGTAGAACTGCGGGCGGTATCCCTGGAAGAACGGGGTATGACGACCACCCTCTTCTTTTGACAGGATGTAGACCTCGGCTTCGAACTGGGTGTGCGGGTTGATGCTGCCCGGATGCGCCAGCACCTGGCCGCGCTCAACTTCCTCACGCTTGGTACCGCGCAGCAGCACGCCAACGTTGTCGCCGGCCTGGCCTTCGTCGAGGAGTTTGCGGAACATCTCAACACCCGTACAGGTGGTCTTGTCGGTATCTTTGATGCCGACAATTTCGATTTCCTCACCCACCTTGATCACGCCGCGCTCGATACGGCCGGTGACCACGGTGCCGCGCCCGGAGATGGAGAACACGTCTTCGATGGGCATCAGGAAACTGCCGTCCACAGCACGCTCGGGCTGAGGAATGTAGGAATCCAGGGCTTCGGCCAACTGGACGATGGCGCCGGCGCCGATATCCGAATCATCCCCTTCCAGCGCCTTCAGGGCGCTGCCGGTCACGATCGGGGTGTCATCGCCGGGGAATTCATAGCTTGAGAGCAGGTCACGGACTTCCATCTCAACGAGTTCCAGCAACTCTTCGTCATCGACCATGTCCGCCTTGTTCAAGAAGACCACGATGTAGGGCACACCGACCTGACGGGCCAGCAGGATGTGCTCACGGGTCTGGGGCATCGGGCCGTCTGCGGCGGACACCACCAGGATGGCCCCGTCCATCTGGGCCGCACCGGTGATCATGTTCTTGACGTAGTCCGCGTGTCCCGGGCAGTCCACGTGGGCATAGTGCCGCTGCTCGGTCTCGTACTCCACGTGGGCGGTGGCAATCGTGATGCCGCGCTCACGCTCTTCCGGAGCGTTGTCGATCTCATCGAAGGCCTTCACGTCTCCACCGAACTTGGTGGACAACACCCGGGTCAGGGCGGCCGTCAGGGTGGTTTTGCCATGGTCGACGTGACCAATGGTGCCAACGTTCACATGCGGCTTACTGCGCTCGAATTTCTCTTTCGACACTTTCTGATTTCCTCAACAGTGCGTGGTTAACTGGCT
>Ga0181585_10002220_pt1 | contig 17250 bp, 16 predicted proteins | sample 071ome_29_FD_132469 | JGI IMG/M metagenome (GOLD analysis project Ga0181585, IMG submission 132469) | Coastal salt marsh microbial communities from the Groves Creek Marsh, Skidaway Island, Georgia - 071407BT metaG (megahit assembly) | ecosystem: Environmental > Aquatic > Marine > Intertidal... | reverse complement strand
CCAGCGATCTCGTTACATACGATCTCGCTGTAGTATGAACGAACACCTGAAGCGTTGTCATACTGGCTTTCTTGGTAACGACCGATGACAACGATGCGGTCACCCTTAACGAATGATTGCGCACAGTTCTCAGCGAGTCCGTCCCATGCCACAATGTTCATGTAAGTAGTACGTGTTGCCCACGTATCACCCTTCTTATATGAATCATTGATAGCAATACGACCCGTCATACGAGCCTTACCTGCGTCATTGAAACGCAACTCAGGATCATCAACAAGATTGCCGACGACCGTGATTTGATTTGTAAGTGACATGTTGTTTCCTTTCTTTGTACTTACTATTAATCGTCATCATGTACATTAGACAAAATAACGAAACCAATTAATCCTAATGTGACAATTACACACAACTTTATAAACACAACATTATTCATTATGTCCATTTTCTTTTTCTTTTTCTTTCTCAATAAACCTTTCGACAACTGCGAACATCCACGGCTCAGCATCAGCAGAGTTGGGTGCAAGCACCCATTTACCTGCGGTTACTTTGATACGTGAGTTACATTCTCGGTCAGCATCGAAACGGATAACGTACAGTTTGTCAGAGTATTGTCGTAGAATAAGATGATAACATGTGCATAAATGTTCACTGATTAACGACAAATGGTCGTCAATCTTTTTAGAATTACGCAACAAAACACCATGCTGTTTACATGCTGATGTCATCAATGGCCAATGAATATCTGTTAAAAGTTGTACAATAAGCCGATACCCCTTCGCTTCGCATACCACGATAGAAGACCGTGATACTCTGACTCGTAAATAGAACGCTGTTCCTCAACGCCACGCAACACATCTGTTGGCACCATGCCTTCCATGTGTCGTTGCCTCATAGCAACAATCACAGTGTCGTGTGACTTAAGTTGTTCAACAACCATGTTCATCAACTCATCAAAGTTGTCTAAAGTTAAGTTGTATTTTGCTACAACTGGTGGTTCTATTTCATCAGTCATCTGTTCTCCGTTCAACAGTTAGCCGTTGGTATGTGTAAATCGTTGGGTCATAGTGCTTGGTTGTGGCCATTTTTGTCGCCATAGTAAATGCTTCAGCAAACGTGTAATGCTGGTCAAACAATGCATCAGCAACGTCCCATGCAAACTCAGATGGCCAACGATATTTGTCTTCAACCAAGGTAATGAAGTCAAGTTTGTTTTCAATCTTGGTGTTCTCAATATGAATACCAAACGTCAATTCAGAATCAATAAGACAATCTCTTAATGCTTCTAAGTCAACGTGTTCTTCGCTCAATATGTTCATGTTGTTCCTTTCTTAAGCAATCATCGTTGCATCAGTCAACGTATAATATGCACGCCATTCAAATGGACATGCATTACATGCGTTGTCAATAGCCACATGACGTTGTTTGATTTCAATCTTTGTTGGCTGTGACTTATCGTCACTACCACAATGCGGACAAACAGATGGATTCTCCATCGCTTTACGTAACATGCTTGTTCCTTTCATGTTCATCGTTATATATGTCGTACGTGACCCCCTGATTGGGGTTCCCCAAATTTCACTTACCGCAATTCTATCAACCCCTTCTTCGTTTCCTCTTTCTTTTTCTTTTTCTTTTTCCTTCCAGTCAAAAGACACAAAGAAAAATCGCTCTTCCTTTTTTCTTGTGTTTCGGTACACGCGAAAAGGGGCACCGAGCCGAAGCCCGATGCCCCTTTGTTGTGTCAGAGTGCGTCAGGCTCTGCGTATGATGCGACGTACCGAACTGCGTCAGGGCGAGCCGGAGAAGCCGCTGGTTGTCCCAGTTTAGTGACGGCTTGCTTGAGTGCAAGGGCTGCATCTTGAGCGGTGTCGATGTCAGCGTAAGTGGCGATGATGCCATGCCAGCCGTCCCACATTGACTGCCGAGGAGTGTCGGAGCCATCCAGAGTGTAGGTGTCTACCGAGTGTTGAGCGATAGCGGCAAAGCCATCCCCGTACCGTCGATAGATTCCACCGTTGGGGTTGAGAGGGAGGAAGTAGACTTGAGGAAGAGTGTGTCCGTCAAGACCAACGCCGCATCCCGGCTCAATCTCTGGTTGTTCGTGGGTAAGGGTGACCCGCCACGGCTGAAGAATCCTTGCGTCTGCGGAGCGTGCAAGGTTGCTGAACTGCCGGTTGACTTTCTGAAGGGCAACCTGTGGAAAAGGTGTCTGAGCTTTCGCCTCATCGACCAGTGTGTCGATGCTAAGTTTGAGGCGGAAAGTTTCGGTTCCGAGGTTGATGAATTGGCCAAGCACGGCTTCTGCGTCTTGCAGTTGCTCGGCTTCGTAGCGGGCAACTGGCTCGCCGTTCAGTAGGTAGGTGTCTTCCATGTTATTTGGTTCCTTTCGGGGTTGGTGCGGAAACGATGTACCGCTTGGTGGTGATGACGGTGTATCGGCCCGCCTGCCGTTCTTCCTGCCGGTACTCAACACAAGCCGTTGAGGGTGGAAGGTCGATGTCTAGTGGGATGTGGGTTGACTCATCGGCAACGTCGGGGAAAGTTGCGACAAGAACCTCTAGTGGTTGTTCGGCCATGCTAGTTCCTTTCTATGTGGCACGTCCGGGACGCAAACGGAGGGGTCCCCTTTGGGGAGGTGCCGTTATAATGGACCAGTGTCACAGAAAGGGACGCATGGGCGAGTACAACCACTTTGGTTCGTCGCTTAACTTTCTACCAAGACGTTAGCCGACAGTCTCCCACTCCTCCCACAGACAATCGGGCTACGCCCTCATCGTTTACGGCTTGATTGAGGACGGCAGTACGGCAGGTGGATTAGCCGATACCGTCATGCCAAGCGGCACAGATAGTCCGCACTACCCCGAATCGTGGAACCACAACATGGCTAAGACACCCGTACTGACGAGCCAGCGACGCCCGCCGAAGACGACTGCAAGTCGTGAAGCCGTCACGCTTGACCTCATCAACATGGAACCCTTTCCGTTAAACGCATCGACACGTCGATGACAGGCGGCTTCAGACCCCCACAGGTTCACCCATCAAGTCAACGTTCAGCACCGCACGCCGCAGTCGTCGGACTTCAGCGGCGGGTCGCCACCCACGACCACAACCACTTGAGCCGAACGGATGCTTTTGGTCTACGGACAACCCCTCTTCGTCTGCTTCCCTCAACCCCAGTGGAATCCGACAGTACGGTCGGCTGGCTCCGCTAACGCTACGCTCGAACACCGTTACACTGTCTCCGACACCGGCAGTCGTGGGACAAGCACAGATGCCATCGCCACCGCTGACACACCGCACGATGCCTTGCACCGCAAGCCGACCAACGAAACACAACCAGCCTCCGAGCCGCCCAGACACCACAGTTAGTACGCATCATGCAGAGCGACGCACCAGTCCTCTGGCAACAGGGCATCGGGCAGGCTCGGTTCCCCTTCGCTGTCAGAATGTCACAACGTCTTGCAGACAGCAACGCAACCACCACAAAGGCAAACCCGTCGCAAGCGACCCGCAGATTCTCCCCCGCAACAACGAAACAACCACACAGCCGGGGGACCAAACCCGTCCACAACAGCACCATGTCACGAGTAGCGAGCGAGACAAGCGAGACACACCGAGGCACGAGGTGACGAGCAATCGAGCAAGCGGCGAACCACGGTAGGAAGAGGGGCACATCAGCGAACGAAGTGAGCCGAGCAACCCCACGCAGACACCACACAACAAACCAAACAACTACCACCACCCCCCAACACCACAAAACCCAACAACCACACCACCCACACACCCAAACACACAGGAAAACCTACAGCAGAGTGTGTGATGAAGAGCCGAAGGCGATTCCTTATAGGTAAAACTGTGTCGTAGGGGGGGAGCGAACGCCGAGGAACGAGGCGATGTGCCACGAGGGGGGCTAAATAGTTACATGTCAGGGTGTTTTTTTGGGGTGTGTGCGGTTGGTTTGTGTAGACGGGTGATGTGTTCTCCCATCCAGTTGCCACACTTGGATTCCCGGTCTTTGTTTTTTGACCCGACTCAGGTCGTTTTGTTTGTTGTCGCTCTCACGAGTTCGTGCTTCTCTCGTCTTCCTGCCTTGCGAGAGTTCGTGATGGGTTCGTCGTTGGGCATGAGAGATCGACCACGTTCCCGTGGGTTTCGTCCCGCCCTGTGCAACGAGGGTACGACCGAGCACTGCGTGGTGCGTGGTTCTATGTTATCAGATTTGTTGGGGTTGGGGTAGGGTGTGCTATCATTTGTTGTGATAGTTGTGTATCTGTGAAGGAGATGGTTTATGCCTAAAGGTAATCGCACTGGTTTGAAGGCTCAGAAAAGTCGGGCGGCTCGTAAGGCTGTGATGAAGAAGGGTGTTTCTGGCGGGTCTGCAAATAAGCGTAAGGTGAAGAACATTAGTTCTGATACTTCAAAAACTCGGATGCATTCTGCCAAACGCAGAAAGGCACCTACTGCAAAAAATACGCCTCGCACATATTACGGCGGTCAGGGTTAATAACAGATAATGGCGGCTGATGTAACTGTTGCTGACGCAACACATTTCTCGCTGACAGGCGGTGTTGCCACAACTGTGCGTCTAACTGGCGCACACAAATATGTAGACATCATCCCCCAATTAGGGGTCGAATGGCCAAAAATTTTTTTTGCGGTTGCGGATCGTGAGGAAGATTTGCCGTCTGTAACGGTGGATGGCGACAATTTGAATGTTGCGTCATATCCTCATCGGGTGCGTGTGCGTGCTACTCGTGATATGTGGATTAGGCTTATTTCCGAATTTGATGTTGATTTGTCAATTACTAAACATAATCGTTCTTTTCGACCTAACAGGTTTCGTGGTATTATTACTCCTGTTTATTTTACATTAAACAGTAATACTCTCGGCGTACTTGATCAGAACAGATTAGGATAGAACTATGGCTTTCCCTTATTCGTCAGGTGATGTGCTCACTGCGACAGATTTAAACCAGTCGTCAGGTTTGGTGCTGGTCAAAACGCAGACTATTGGTAGCGGTGTTTCATCGGTGACTATGACTAACGCATTCAATAGCACGTTTGACGACTACCGTGTGACAGTGAGCGGAACGTATGCAAGTACGTCTGGCGGTCAAACATTGCGATTCAGGTTCGGGAGCGGCAAGGCTGATGAGTATTGGGGTGGCGGTCAAGCCGTGTTGTACTCCGGAACAGTAAATACATGGTCGTTTTATGATGCCACTCAACTCGATTTAACGTATTTGGACACCAACCCGAGTAGGTTGTCAGTTGCGTTTGATGTAATTACGCCCTATTCGGCTTCAACTTCTACGGCAATTCACTCAAACGGCACGGGTTTATTGTCTGGTGTTTGGGTAAATGGGATGTACGCACCGAGTGAAAGCGTCACGGACTTGTATTTCTTTACTTCCTCAGGCACTTTGACGGGTGGCACTATTCGAGTTTACGGATACAACAACGGGTGATAACAGATGGCTACATGGACACGACAAGAACTAGAAACGCTTTACCCTGACGGCACCGTGTCGGTGCAAGTTGACGACGAGATCACCGTGATGACCAGCGAAGAATGGTCAGCGTGGATTGACGCACAGGTAGGCACCGAAAAACCAGAAGACCCGCCAACATGATACCCAAAACATCAAATAACAACGGAGAAAAACAATGGCCGCAGACAAAACCGTAGAAAAAGCCGCACACGTCACACTAGCCGCAAACACCGCCTACACCATCAACCTCACAGGCGCAGGACACTATCTAGACGTAGTAGCCCACTCACACGGCTCACACAACGACGTATACTTCACACACGCCGCAACCGAAGCCGAACTACCAACAATCACAGCAGGCGCAGACGACCTCTACATTGCACACGACGACGAACGAATCCGCATTCCAGTACCACGCAACACATGGATCAGACTCATTAGCGCCGCAGGCATGGACGTATCAGTCGTGAAAATCCCAACCGTATTCTAAAAAATTTTTTTGCATTCGAGGTGCAATGTCCGACGAACGTATTGACGACCCTGCTTTAATCAGTGATCTTCTTGCCGAAATTCAACAAGCAACAAAAGACATTGAACTAGCAGAACCAGCAGAACCATACGAAGAAATCGTCAAACCTGCTGGCAACCACAGAGGACATGCACAAGCAGAACAACGCCGCAGAAACATTATTACGCATTTACGTGGCAAAAAATCTGTAGGCGAAGCCTGCGAACTCGAAGGAATCACCTACTACACATACGCATCATACCGGCAACGTTACCCACAGTTTGCCGCTAAATGCGATGAGGCTCGTGCTCTTGCCCAAATGGGAGGCACAGCAGGCTGGGACGGCTCCGCCGCTTCTTTTGTTGGTTCGTTCTTTGGGCATATACCAACATGGTTCCAATTGATGTTTATTAGCGAACTAGAAAAAACGCCGCCCGGAAACATTCTTATGGTGTTGTGGCCACCAGAGTTTGGTAAAACAACAACGTTTGAAGATCATGCCAGTCGCAAATTAGCATTAGATCCTTCATACAGATTTCTTGTAGCATCAGAATCTAAGTCGATTGCACAAAAAATTCTTGGTCGTGTCATGGATCGTATGGATCCGAACGGTCCGTCACCTGAGTATGTGAGCCGTTTCGGTCCGTTTATGCCACAAACAGGTGACGGTCGTGCGAGACAAGCATGGTCTGATGTGCGTTTTAGTGTACGTGGCGCACGCAAAAACGATGAACGTGACTATTCAATGCTTGCTGTAGGCGCAGGATCAAAAAACATTGTGTCTACACGTACTGATCATGCCCATGTAGACGATATCCAATCAACAAACACCATTGCACAAACCAACAAGTTTGTTAATTGGTTTCGTCAGGACTTGTTGTCACGTCCCGGCGAAACCGGGATCACTACAGTTTGCGGTACGCGTGTTGCAGAAGGCGATTTTTATGAAACATTGATGGATGATCCTGACCTTGATCAGTCCATTATGAAGGTATTGCGGTTTCCAGCAATCATTACAGATCACGATACAGGTGAAGAAAAGTCGTTGTGGCCAGAAAAATGGCCGTTAGACAAACTTGAACGCCAAAAGAAAAAGGTTGGGGCAGAAGCATGGGACAGAAACTACATGCAGAACCCCGGTGTATCTAGCCGTGGGCGCGGCACGTTTGATAAAGAAGCAGTAGAACCTTGCAAAAACTCTGACATTTCGCTCACTCATACACCGTCAGAACACAGTATTGTCTATATCGGGATTGACCCTGCGTTGGGCGGCAAGAACTGCATTATTGCAGTTGAAGCAACACCTGATCACAAATTGATTGTGCGTCGCATTATTGAAGACATTGACTTTAAAACAAACAGTCAAATTATTGATCGGCTTGCACAAACAATTGACTATTGTTCGCAAGGTGGAGCGCAAGTAACTGACGTAGTTATTGAAGCAATGGCGTTTCAGAAAGGTCTTATTTACGACGAGAATCTTTTAGAACTACGTGACTATTGGGGTTTTGCAATTCGAGATCATTTGACTGGCTGGAACAAATATGATCCAGATATTGGTGTGCCGTCTATGGCGGAATCTTTTAGAAAACAAGAGATTGTGTTACCATATTGTGACGATACTTATACAAGATTTGAAATAGACGAACTTTGTCGGCAGTTGTATGCGTGGAAGCCGGGAGTTCGTGGCAACAGATTGCGACAAGACAGGGTAATGGCGTTGTGGTTTTGTTGGATTATGTGGAGAGAACGGTGGAAACAACCAAGTAGCGGTAAAGCAAATACAAATAACTGGCGACGAGAAGCGATGCCTTATAAGGCAACAAAAAGCGGACTGTTATTGCCAGCAGGGATGCGAAGAGTGTAGGCAAATTTATGAGAGATTTTGACACAATACGGCAAATGACAATTGATTTGCAAAATCGGCGTTCTCCTGTGTTGCGAAAGATGGAAGAGATCCGCAACTCGTATGAGGCAGATGTCATTATTCCTATGCCTGATGTTGCTGACGAACCTGACATGCCTAACCTTACGCCATCTCTTATTACAGATGTAGTAGATGGATTGGCAATGCGAGCCGCAAGTGTGAAACCAACCGTGTTTTCACCTGCATTAGATCCATACAAAGAAACTGGAGTACGTAGTAAAGCACTGGCTACAGATCGTCGCAGGATTCTTTCAGCAACCTACCATCAAAACGGATGGGGTTTGTTGCGTCGTAGATACATGCGACACCTTAATGCTTACGATACTGCGTCTTTAATGGTTGAACCAGACTTCCGTACAGGTATGCCACGTCTTCGAGTACGTGACCCGCTACAAACATTCCCCGAAGAACGTGCTCTTGAGTCAATGGAATCACCAGAATACGTAGCGTTCATTACACGATACTCAGGTGATTACCTACGGAACAGGTTCCCAGCAGTACGTGGCGAACTAGGCGGACCAATTGCTGACGTTGACACTACAGAACTTTGGGACGTATTTGAATGGGTAGACCGAGAACAAATCAGATTCGGTTTGCTCGGACCAGTACAAGCAGACGGAAACCACATCAACCGTAATTACAGTTGGTTTGGCGGACCGTGGATGCCACTGACCGACCCGCTACCTAACTTGACAGGACAATGCCTTGCTGTAACTCCCGGCGCAGTTACTCTTCACCGTATCGGTAACCGCTTGAATGCGTTGTTAGAAAACGCTAAATGGCAATCTAAACTGCTTGCGCTTGACATGTTGGCACAAGAAAAGGCTGTGTTCCCTGACATGTATGTGATGGGTTCACGTGGCTCTGCACCAAGATTGATGGACGGTCAATGGCATGACGGACGTGACGGCGAAATAAACATTGTCACTGACGCTGAACGCATTGGCACCATTAATCAAATGCCAGACGTTCGCACATCACAAATGATTGACCGGCTTGAACGTAACTTCCGTGTATCTTCAGGGTTGTCTCCAATGTTTGGTGGCGAAACACCGGGAGCCGCATTGCGTACAGGACGTGCGCTCAGCCAGATGGCTGACTTTGCTGTTGATCCACGTATCCAAGAGGTACATGAGATCGACGAAGTGTGGATGCCAAAAGTTAATGAAGCAATTCTTAACTGTTATAAAGCATGGTGGGGTGACAAGAAGTACACGTTGTTTAGTGGCTGGTCAGGTGATCGTGGACAGGTAGAGTTCGTACCTAACCAAGTGATTGAAACAACAGATAACACTGTTACTTATGCTATTCCGGGTGCTGACATTATTCAGATCACTCAGGTTCTTGGTTCAATGTTAGGTTCTGAAACTATTAGTTCGGAAACATTCCAACGTCATCATCCGTGGATTGAAGATCCTCATTCTGAACAAACCCGTATTACTGATGAGAAACTTGAAAAGGGTGCAATAAACGGTTTGTTGCAACAAGTTGTTTCTGGACAAATGCCGATGTCTGTGTTTGCACGTATCCGTGAAAAAATGCGGGACGGATCAATGGATATTTTTGCGGCGACTGTTGCGGTTGACGAAGAAGTACGTGAAGAACAGATGGCGGCACAACAAGCGGCAATGGAAGAACAGATGGCTATGCAACAACAGATGTCGCCACAAGCCCAAATGGGTTTGGCGGCAGGTCCTGAAGCGGCGGCGGCTGGCGCAATTCCGCCAGAAGTAATGGCCGCTTTGCAAGCACAACAAGCGCAACCGCAACCGACACAAGGAGATCAGATGCGTCAAATGATGCAGTCTGGGATGGGTGGTAGATAATGCCACGTAAAAAGAAAACGTTGAGTGGTGAAGATGCACAAGCAGTAAAGTCTGTGCCGGGACAACGGTATGGCGAAGGTGTGAAGCAAGCCGCTATGCAAGAAGCAATGCCTGCTCCTGACATGCAAAACAATGCTGTTCCTCCTGTGCAACAAACTGCATCATCAGAACAACCAGCAATGCCACGAGTACCTGTTGACCCTATGGTGGCGTTACAGCAAATGCCAACAAACTTGTTAGGTGGTAACGATACACGTCCCGCTACATCAGGTATGCCGTTTGGTCCCGGTCGTATGCCTCAACCTTTTGAACGTCAACGTGCCGCTTACAAACCGAGCATTAAAGTATTACAAGCCATGTTCAAAATTACTGGCGATCCGTTGTATGCAGAAATGATGAATAGGCACAACAAATGACGTTTACTGATCAACCGAATTTTATTGGAAGTGAATACAACAATCGCAGGTCAGGGTACACCCCTGATCTTGTCGGCAGTAATAGTGGCGATCCGTGGAGCGATCTAGAATCTACTATTAATCAAGCCGGAGAGATCCAATACAAAGTTGATGTGATGCGAGAAGTCGCTCCAAAGTTTTGGCAAGCGAACGAAGATTTGTTATTTCAAATTGCTCAAGAAGACATTGACATTATTGATTTGGCTAATGGTGTTTCAGTTATTGAACAGTACACAACGACAGACCAAGTGCGTACTGCTATTGAACGTTTAGCCCCAAGCGATCAACGAGTTGTGTTTGATCAACTCACAACAAGTGAACAGAAAGCACTTGTGCAATCAGGATATGACCTTGAAGCCGCAGACCACGCAGGCAAAAACTGGTTTATGAAAGGTTTGGGTGCAGTTGGTGATTTTGTTGGCGGTGTTCCTGTTGTCGGCAAAGGTCTAACATGGGCAGGCGGTAACGTTCTTAAAGGGTTAGAGTTTGCGGGCGAAACAGTTAATCGTGGATATCGTACTCTTGCACAGTTTGACGGATGGAAAGCCGCTTTATATTGGACTGCCGCCGCCGCTACTGCTGTTGCTTCTGTTGCACTTGCTGGTCCAACGTTTGGTTCATCATTAGCAGGTTTAGGTGCCGCCGCTACATTTGCAACATTGGCTGGTTTAGCCGGAGGCAACATCGCCGCAATGACTGGCGAAACAGTTATTGCCGCTGTTACTGGCAACGAAAACCAATATGTTGAGAATTGGCGGCGTGCCGCTGACGGCGAAAAGTTGTTTAACCCAGCCGCAATTGCTCAAGCCAAAGAACTGTTAAATCATTCAGATATTTATTATTTGGCTGACTCTATTGGTCAAAACGTTGACCCTTATGAACTTGCCGCATACTTTGCAGGTGTTCGTAACGCTGACCAACAAAGCGTTCAGTTAATGCAAACTCAAGCGTACGCTGAACAGTTTTACGAGCGGAACACAAGAGAGTATCATCAACTTGCAGTAGAAGTTGACAACTTGTTGCAAGCCCCTGAGTTCCAACAGGCTGTTCGGTTGTTACAACAAGGCAAATACAGTCCCGGTCGTGGCTTGGCTAACGGTTTGTTTTTGACACCGGGAACTAGAGCATATGGTTTTGTTTCTGGTTTAGGTGATGCTACATGGAGATGGTTTGCTGATCCTGCAAACCTAGTTGCACCAGCAGTTTCGTATTCTCGTTTCAGAAGACTCGGCGTTGAAAGTGGTCGCACATTTAGCAAAGAGCGTTTTGTCCATGTTGCTCAAACTAACCGTCAAGTAAGACGAGCGCACACTGATTTTGTTAACGCCGCTGTTGCTGGACGTTACACGGATGTCGTGCCGAATCTTCGACAAGTGTATCAGCCGTTTAGAGATTGGGCTGTTGCTAAAGGTTACATGAGCAAAACGTATCAGCCATTAAAAGAACTTGATAATAGCCACGTTATTGAATTTTTTGGTGAAGAAATTAATTCGCATTTGTTGCGTGAAGGTATTGGTTTGAAACGTGGAGCACACGGAATGTTGATGTTTGCTCCACAACGCAACGTCGGTGTACGTGCCGCAATACGAAACAATCTTTTAGGTTTCAGAAACGCTTTTACTGATCCTGTTTCTATGCGCAATATCAATAATGTGTTGGCAGAATCAGGTGAAGAACTCGTTTCATTTAATCCAGAAAACATTGAAGGACTGTTGCTTGACGGACGACTTCTTGACATTTCAGAAGAAGCAACAACTGGTCTTATTGGTTTGCCGGGAGAAATTGTTGGACGCAAATTTGCTTGGATAAACCGTGCTACTGGTGGCACACTTGGCAAACTAATGGACTCGGTTTCAATTATGGCAAACCGAGGAGCAGTTAACCTTGTGACAGGCGAAGGCATTGATCGAGCAGTCAACTCAATCGGATCTGTTATGGGTTTGCCTAAATCATTTACAAATACATGGTTGAATCAAATCATGTCAACTGGTGACGTTGCGGCACGAGCCAGAATTTTACGAGCCTTTTATGACACATTGTTTGATGCAACAGGGTTTACGTCAAGCAAAGCCGGACGACAAGTGTATGACGAGTTTGACCGGCTGTTTACAGGGTATGGGCTAGGCCGTATTGATCAGGCACGTTCAGTAACTAATAGCACCAAGACTGTGCCTCGTGGCGTGTTGGGTCTTGATCAAGCAATTGATTTTGTTGTGCCTGATATTAGCGAGGTTATTAGAGCGCAACGTATTGCGGCATTAGGCGACCATTTGATGTTGGCTGATGGCGCAAAAATTCTTGAGCAGAACGCAATGAAGTACTGGCGACCACTTGTCTTGTTGCGTGGCGCATACATCCCTCGTAACGGCGGCGAAGAATTGTTGGCATTCTTTAGCCGTGTAGCGAATCTTGAACTTGTTGCATCTTACGGCGCACGAAAAGTACAGAACTACAACGAATATTTGCGTGTTGTTCAAAAAGCAGAAAAAGCAACAAAATACGGTTTAGCACCTGCGTTAACGTCTGCTGAAAGAGCAATACTTAAAAAAGGTGGACGAGGTTTTGTTAATAACCAAATTCATAAATGGGAAGCAATAGGCGGAAGTGTTGTTGGTTCTACGCTTGACACAATGGAACGTTGGGTTCGTGGCGTGTTTGAGCATGGTATTTCACCAGAGTTAGCGCAACGTGGGGCAGGGCTAGTTGGTAAAAGCAGGCTTGGCAAGTTAAGTGTTAAAAACGAATTGGCAACAACTTTGCTTGCTGGTAAAGAAAATTCGTGGCGACGTGTAGCGGCACGAGGAGTAAATGCTCGTTTGATGTATGGAGCGCAACAGTATGTGCATCGTAATTCACGAGCAATCATGGAAGCATTAAGTGCTAACAACCGTTCAATGTTTGCACCTGAAATTGGACAATCAACAGTTGGTCTTACTGTTTATGAAAATGGTGAGGCTATGGCTACACCATTGGTGCAAGTTGGCAACGAGTTTGAACGGTTTACTGTTCAAGACGAATTGATGTATGGGTTTGCGGCACACGACGAATTGCAACGTGTTCTAGTTCGTGACACAACAATGAGTCAAGTATTAACAGATTCTATTCCACGTTATTTCCCATCTAATCCAGATTGGGATAAAGGGCTATGGACACAAGTTGTTCGGTCAGTTACAGCAGATACTCCGTTATCAAACCGAGTGTTTGTCCACATGAATTATGCGCAAGATGATTCGGTACGAGTGTTGATTGACGGGCTTCGCCTTGACGGAGAAAACATACATCCTGTGTATAGCGCATACGCCGATGTGCTTGACGAGTGGTTCCGGCAGGTTCATTACAGTAGCGGCGGTGCAGTTGTTACTGACATTACTGATCTCCCACCACAACTAGAACAGCAATTACGTAACGCAGTAATTGATGCACAAAACCGTAAAATTGGTGGAGTGAACTGGTTGGCTGAAGAAGCCAAACTGTACGAAAACATTCGTTTAAGCAATCAGATCAGAGCCGCTATGGATGCAGGCACATTGAGTCAAGACGATTTTATGCATCTCCTTGTGTCTCACCGTGCGCAATCAGCCTATCTAACTGCATACAACCGCCCGTATTTTGGTAACGACATCATTGATTACATTGATGCAAACCCGTGGAATCAAGCACCTCTTGCTGGTCCACTCAATCCGTTAAATGTAGGTGTCAATCCACGTTCTGGTTTAGAAATGCCACAGGTTGCACCACGAGTTGTTTATCGTGCTACACCTAATATCAACACAGGGTTGACGTTTGGTGCTGCAGTTGAACCTGCTATTCGTGTTGAAAACGGCAATCTTATTATGACATTGCAACCGCAAGATCATTGGAACGATCCTTATAGGGCTATTTCAACTTCGCTATCGAAAACACAAACTTTTAGTTATGCTGGTATTCCAATTACTGTTGGGCGCAATGCTCAATTAGGTGGACTTGAAGGCATTGTTTACGAACTAGATTTTGATGCGCTTGCAAGCCAATTTAACAATGCTCCAACTTGGGACGATCTTATTGATCAAGCGCCTGCACCATATTATACGACTGGTAATATACCTGACGGCGTAAGCGTTGCCGACAAAAGTGCGCTTGGGACTGATGACATTATTGTCCGTATGACACGAGGCAATGGATCAGGACGGGAACACGAAATTGCTTTTGGATCAACAAATGTAATCGAAGTAGTTATGCCTCCGGGAACGTGGCGGCGTTTACCAGATTCTGAATTGACTATTGACAATCCGCTGTCAGACCCATTTTTTAATGCGGCTCTTGACAGTCAAGGTTCTTTGAGACGCATGTTGGCAGATTTTGATTTAACATTAGAGGAAATGCAAGACCTTCTAGGACCAACTGGGAATCTTGAATTAGACTTTTTTGAAAACTTTTTTAATGCACAAACAGAAGAACGCATTACTATGTTGCGGTCTGCATTAACAAATCGTCTTGATGAGATTGCATCTAAGTTTCATACAACAAATGTTACTCCATACTCAGCCAATTTTTATGATGCGTTGGAACGCCGTAATCCTATTTTGGCACGATACTTACAAGGCACACCTGAAAACGGTGGACCATTTGAAATCTTCGATGATCTTGTAGATGAGTACGAAAATTATGTTACAACATTAAAAGGTGCAAATCAGAGTACTGAAGAAATTGTAGACGTATTGTTTAACGATATTTGGGATGCGTTTGAAGAAACATACGGAAAAGAAGCGTGGCGCATTTTTGCATCACAAACCACTCCACAGACATTCGGAGGCGGCGCACGTGTTAAATACAGCCCCAGTGGATCAAGTAAAAATTACGGTGTTATCAATAGAACTAGCGGTCCTACAAACAACGCAGAACTAAAAGAGTTAGTCCGTTTACAATTTCAAAAAGAGGCAACCAATTTAACATCAGAAATAAGAGAAGGCTTTAATGGCGGCGGCGGTTTCTTGATGGGTCGAAATGACAGTCATTATACTTTTGTTGACTGGGTTGTCGGTAATCTTAAACATCAAGAATTTGATTATTTAAATGAAATTTTGCTTGATCCAAAATTTCATCGTTTAATTGACGATTTACAAGTTGAGCAATTTGATACCAAAATGGAGGATTGGTTAACTGATACATTAACTGGGTCAGACACAGATGCTTTAAGAGCGGCATACACAATTTCTGTGTTTGGAGAAGACATGCCTACAGTTGCGGCTGGACCGTATAGGCAAGCGTCTATAGCACAAGTGCAAAACGTTCTTGGTGATCGACCAGCACTGTACACTACGGGCTATCAATCACCAGTAACATCAATTCCTTTTGTCGATGGCGGAAATCTTTCTGGACAGCAAGGCATTTATAATCAGCGTTATCTTGCAGGTTTAATAGCCGAGCACACATTTGGTGACAAAGTAATTGGTTCGTTTGGAACTATGGGATGGCTAGACCCGTCGTCAATTAGTCGTGCAGAACGTGGCGTGTACGGATATTTGCCGAGAGAAACCGGAAGAGTTCATGCAGGATACGACGATGCGGCACGAGAAAATTTGGTTGACGCAGTATTTGCAGATTATTACGCACCATACAACGTTGATCAAATTAACCGTTCAGAGTTTATGGTTGAAACACTTAACGGTTATCACGTAGCGGACAGTTACAACCCGTATCAAAAACGTTTGTTTACTGTTTCTTTGGTTGAACCAAAATATTTAGCAAAAGAATGGGAAGCCTCACGTCAACTATTCCCTAACGTTGAAGATCATTTTGACGAAATTGTTGACAACGTAGTCACAAAATTGTTTGGCAACTATGAAGCACACAAATCAACAGGATTTTTGCTAGACGCAAGCAACATTGATGATTTGCGTCAAGTTGTCACAGAATATGTTGGCGACATTTTCCGAAGGTTTGATGCCGGACAATTGTACAACATGCCCGGAAACTGGTTTGTCCCAACAATTGGATTAACAGATCCTCGCACAGCATTGTTCGTACAAGACGTACTCAGTCGTTCTGTGTTAGATGAAGGCAAAGTAGCAAGCATCTATTCAACAGTGATTCCACGTTGGGCAGGAACAGGTAACCAAACAGAAGTAGCAATTGCAGGAAACGTTATTCGCTCTAACAAACCAACAACTGTTGGACAAACATTTTATTTTGATACTCCGTCAGTTGATTCATGGCAAAATTTAACTGGACCCGTTTATCCTCAAGGTAACGGAGCAGTATTAGGTGTATCACGGCCACGTGCCACTTTAGAATACGCACAACAAGGTGTTGAACGAGTCGAACAAGTCATCATGAAAGGCACAGACACTCGTTACCGGCCACGATACCAAGTAGCACCTTCAGGCGGCTACGGGCCACTCACACCAGACGAACTTGAAGAACTCAAAGTGTTCCGCAAAAACACCTTGACAGGCGAACTAGAAGAAGTTCCACCAGATTCAGAGTTCCAATTCACAGACAAATTGTTTGATAGAAACGGCGATCCAATCAATCTTGGTGACCCACAATTTTTTGCTGAAGAAGTTGTATCAAAACCAAAAGAAATTCAATGGCAAACCGTTGGACCAGTGTTGCTAGACAACTTTGATGATCTTACAAACAGCCAATTGATTGGCAGTGTTGACGCTCGTGTCATGGGTCAAAACGAAGTGTTCTCGTCTAGTGACAGTTCATTAACTCGTTACACGTTCAGCCGTCAAGGAGACATCTATAACGTAGACCCAGTTGATCGTCCCGGCGTAGTTATTGGCCGTCGGCTTACCGAAGTTGTTAATGACAAAAATTTGATTGAACGAATGATTTCAAAAACGTTTAGCGAAATTTTTGGACCAGCAATTGATTCTTTAAGCCGTACACCGCAAGCAATGCACGGATTTGTAACAGCGTTACCAGTCCGGTTGAGCATTGCTGACTCGTTTATGGATGTACGCATGAGCACAATTGCATCACGCAACATTCGATATGGCACCTCGGCTACAAGCAACAAAGCAAAAGACTTTTTGACTGAAGCCTTTAGCAACCT